>Ga0209611_10009723_pt1 | contig 14438 bp, 13 predicted proteins | sample S1TSphgellanicum_3_FD_187693 | JGI IMG/M metagenome (GOLD analysis project Ga0209611, IMG submission 187693) | Host-associated microbial communities from peat moss isolated from Minnesota, USA - S1T2_Fc - Sphagnum magellanicum MG (SPAdes) (version 2) | ecosystem: Host-associated > Plants > Peat... | reverse complement strand
GGGGGGGGGGGGGGCGCGGGGGAGGTTGCAACGGATAGGGTTTAGGCTTTGGGGTTTATGGCCTCATGTTTTGTGTTTCCTGTGGCAAGAGAAAAATGGACCTCCTTCACTTGCACACTTTTCAGGGATGTTGGGGTTTATGCATTTTCATTTTGGCATTTCCATGAGTTTGATTTATGGGTTTTCCTAGTTGCTGGATTACTGCAGAAAGATTCGGCTTCTCCGAGAATTGAGTGTCTGTGTTTAGTATCCAGATGGGTGTTATTCTAGGCTACAATTACAATTTGTTCTTGTGAGTGAAGTTGTACTTCTTGTGGGTTCTTTTGTGGATTTTCCCACTAAACAAAGTTCTAGGTGTCTTTGTATGATATCATCTGTGGTAAAAGCACTCAACCAGAGCGTACAGGTATCAACATGACGGAGGTATGCCCCATATTTATTCCAATATCTCTATAACTGCGAAGTTGGGGCATTATCAATACTCTCTTTTATGGGTTCTTGAGGCTTTGTAGCATGACAGTTTTCTTTGTTTCTGAATGGTCAGAGGCTAGTTGTTCAATAAAGAGGAATTTCGGTGTCTGGAGTTTTCCAAATGATTTTGTGCAGTCTTGTAAGTGGGGAGCTTTTCTAATCCCACTTAGTCTTTGGTATCATTTCCCTTTTGTCCGCCGTATTCTGTTTTTTCTTCTGTACGTGCCTCCTCCTTTGTATTGTTTTGTTTTTGTCTTTTAGGGTTTTCCCCTCTGATTTTCCTCTTCTTTGGCATAGGGTGCCAGCTGAGTCTTCCCATTGCTTCCAGGCTTGTGACAAAAACTCAGTAGGCAGGCAATTGGTTACACTGGAGGACACACACTGTACAGAGCTTCTGTTCATACTTCTAGTTCTTTCATTCTGTGTTTTTATTCTCTCCCCTCATCTGTTCCTTAGTCCTTATCTGGAGTTTTACCTTTTGACTTAAGTGAAATTTTTTCGTCTGGTTCTGGTTACCTTTAATCATGAACAAGTATGGAGATTTCTTGAGATTTGTGAGAGTTATTGCTATTTTATTGTAATTTTTTTGCTATTGTTGCAGTCAGAAGCTCTGCTTATTAGTGTTGGTCTCAAGTCCAAGTGGTGGGTATGACTTCTGTTGTTTTGCTCAAGTCCCAGTGAGGCACTTCTGCTGTTGGGCTCTCTTTCAGTTTGCACTGTGCCTAATACAAAAAACCTGAGTAGAGGTTGTATCAAGTCTGTGGACATGCCGACTAAAAGAAGCAAGTGGCTTGTGTTGGTATCTTTGTGTTATGGCTTTTCCAAGGTTTTCACAGAGTTTTAAGATTTCCGTGTATTATGTTGAAGCATGAGAGAAAAGTGTCTGTGCAGAGATTTTGTGAAAATTTCTTGAAACTCTTTCTTGATGAGAGACAAGATACAATTTCAGACAATTGTGGCTTTCTGAACTTTATGTGGTTCTAGCTTCCAAGCCTGAAGAATGGGTCATGATGCTTCTTTTTTTTCTTCAGATGTGAATAGGTTTTTCTCTTTCTATTTGGATTTTTAGATATTGCATCTAATGGCAGCCTATGAATCTGGCAGCTGGCATGACCATGCAATGGTGTGTGAGAATCATCAATGGAAGCGAGCCAGGAAGCAAGGGAAACCGTATGAATTCAAGGTCTTTCACCCTTACCTCCATGAAAGCTGCTGTTTAGTCTTTTCCCAAGTTCAGTCAGTGATCAAATCTAATTTTTTGCTTTGTCTTCTAAATTATTCCTCCATAGGTTCTTATGATGGGAACTGGGTTTTTGCAACAGTGGAACAAGTTCATGAACAAGGAGCAGCGTGAAGCTTATTACCACAATTGGCGTGACTATTTTCCATAGACAAACATTGCAGAGTCCTAGTCTTCATGCTGCCAAATGCAGGAAATCTAACAGCTGTTGTCTTTTCCCCTGCATTGAATGTCATGCCACATGCATAACAGGAAGCACTTTTGTTGAAGCTCCTCTTGCAACTGAGATGATGTAAGCACCCTTGTTTAAGCTTATCATACAACTGAGAAGATGTAAGCACTCTTAGTTTAAGCTTTCTTGCAACTGAGAGAGGTGCAGACGAGCTGAATAATGTTGGTAGTGTGTGAACACACTGCCTTTCATTGTGAACTCAAAGTGTTTTTGGTGTTTTAGTGAAATGTGATGAGCTTCAGTCAATGTCCACTTTGTCAAGTCACTTATATAAACCACTACCTGTCTGGGCTTCACAATTATCATGGTTGCAGAGGGCAATGAAGTTTTGGTATGCAATTGTAAATTCATCTTCTTTCCAACAATTGACCTCTCTTTTCTAAGTAAATCTTCCACTCAAGAGAACAGTACTGTGGCATGCTGGCTGTTTCCTCTGATCTCTTCACAAGCTGTTTACAACTGCTTGACCTGCAAAGGAGGAAACAAAAACTTGGGGAAAGTGTGACTCCAATTCATGTTTTGCCCAACAGTATGAGATTAATATACAGGATTCTGAGGTAGCAGCTTGAGTTCAAGAGGATCAGATTGCACAAGGCTTATGGAACAATCCCTTGCAATCCATCAGCTCTGCAGATCTGGACCTTATCTCAAGCAGTTCTTCATCTCTTCAGCTATGATCTGCAAGCATGCGGTCACATATGACACTTCTTGGCAGAAGCTCCTAAAGTTGATGATGCTCAAATTTCAAAGGACACATTTCTGAGACATTTAAAGGTTCACTCCTTCTCATTGCAGAAGTCAGTGATGTATTAATAGAATTCAGCATTATGCTTGAAACATACAAAAAACCTTGCACAGTTTTCCAGAGAAAGCTATCACAATCGTCTCTCATGAATGCAACACCTATCTTCAGTCAGAGCACCAGACAAAGCACCAAAAAAGAATCTAGTGCACATCATCATAGCAAAAATTTCTACATTTTCTGCAAGGAGCTCTTGATTCACATGGAGCTTCCTTCAAGCTGGAAAAAATCACAACAGTACACTGACAGAATTTCAACACCACAGCACTTATCAGAGATATAACTGACTGAGCTACTGATTCTTTTAGTGAAATACCTCAGGAACAGAAAGAGGCTATTCTGCCAGCAGAAGCTGGGTCTTCCTTGAAGAACCTGCAAGAGTTCAAATATTGCAGGATCTTTCTCTGCATTGGAGCATGAGTTGCAGGAGTCGGGAATCCAAATTTGGTGTCCATCATTCATTTTACAACAGGAGATGAAGAGAATCTCACAATGGTTCTGAAGATACACAGACCCAAGGTTGTCAAAAAGCGAGTATCATCACCACTTGCCTACTCTCCTTGTCTGACGACTCTTATAGAAGATTGGACAAACTATGACCCTTATTCCCCCTTCAGCATACTATCATCATCATCTGTGTTTGGATCAGGGTTCGTTTGTCCCAATTGAATTCTTCACCTGAAATGCATTGTCAGAATGATTGGATTTGCATCTCATCATCTTCCTCCTCAATTTGGCTTTCTTCATCAGCTACAAGATCACTACTAGATGCAGCCCTGCTTCTCTTGTCACGCAAGCTACTACTACTACTTCCTGCGGTGCAGTTGTAAAGATTGCTGAGATTTTCAACGACCTCATCCATAGTGGGTCGACGATTTGGTGCAGTTTCAATGCATTGCAATGCGATTTTCAGAACTCTAACCATTGATTCTTTGTGTCTTGAAGATCTGATGCGTGGATCAAACACCTCAAGCTCTTGCCCCTTGGCTTGGCGAGCTTTTACCCAACTGATAAGGTCAAATTTGCGACGAGAGGGATCCTTGCCTGTAAGAAGCTGGAGTAAAACAATTCCGAAGCTGTAGACATCACATTTGACTGTGAGTCTGAGATCACTTTGATATTCAGGTGCAATGTGGGCACGGGTACCCGCAAGATGAGTCGTCAAATGTGACTTGGAGGCATCAATGAATCTAGCCAGGCCAAAATCACAAACCCTTGCCTCAAGCTTGTCACTAAGGAGAATGTTACTTGTCTTGATATCACGATGTATAATACGAGGTTGCTGGCTGTGGAGATAGGCTAAACCCTGTGCAGCCCCATGAGCAATCTTCAGCCTTGCAGGCCAGTCAAGGTGGACATCTCTCGATCCAGACCTATCACGAAGGATCTTATCCAGGCTTCCATTTTCGAAGTATTCATACACCAAGAGATTGCATTGTCTTGTGCGGCAGTAACCTAGGAATGTAACCAGGTTGGGGTGCCTTGATTTTGCCAGAGTATCAAGCTCTGCTTTGAATTCACGGTCACTTGCATGCCCACGCCCCTCCAACCTCTTCACTGCAACCACTGTTGAATCTGGGAGCACCGCTTTGTACACCTGGTAAGAAAAAAAGTTCATACCCAATTCCTTGATCATCTGCTTGAGATTCTTGAACACAATCAGACAAAACAATTTTCTAGGCTCTGAGTGGGAGTAGTTGGTGTTTGCTTCTGGAGGTCTGTAATGGAGTTGCACATGAGTTTTCATGCCTTTGCCTTAACCCACAGCCAAGAATTTGGGAAGAAATCTCAAATCAGGAATCAATGGATTGCACAAGGTTGAAGTGAAAGTAAAAGCTTTCTCTTCAGAATCATCAGGTCCTGAAGTTGTCCAAGGTTTTTGCTGGCTTAACAACCTTGCATATTGCCAGGAAACTTTTTTGCTCACTGGACCTCTCTCTAAGCATCTGACCTTCCATGTAAGTAAGAACCCTATCCTATCTTTTGACAATTTCATTCAGAACTAATGGCTTCTTCAGTCTTGCATCTTCTCCTCATTCAAAGATACACCTTATCCCTGACCAGAATGTATGAATGGTGCAAAAGGAGGAACTTCACTCCACTATTCCAAAGGCGCACCAGAATCATGTGCAGATTCAAAGAACCCAGTGGTGAAACACTCTGAAGGAAGGAAGGAAACAAGGAAGGAGCCCACTGTCTCTTTCAAAGTTTGGGGGATTCCTCTTCTCAGCATGGATAGAGATTTCCATTTAATTCCATAGTCAACATGTACATCTTGTGCTGCTTGAAGCAGAATGACAGCATTTTCAGCCAACAGAGTGTGACTGAGAAAGAAAGAGTCACTCTCTGCCCTTAGGGTTTCTAAATCTTCTTCATTGTCAGATGAGTTCCAACAGCATAGCCCAGAGTCACAATGCAATTGACCTCACAGATTCAGAGAGCCCCCAGGTTCTTACACACAGAGGGAGAGCTTAGCTGACAGGGAGTTACTTCCGTCCCCCACCACATTGATTCCAGGATCAGAGCATGCCTGAGCATCTACCATGCACCCAGTAGGAAATAGGGTTTACCATGACCTCTTGGAAGGAGGAGGCCATGGCCATGGAGCAGGAGGAGTCATGAGAGAGAGAGAGAGAGAGGAAAACCCTTCTTCTCTGAGAGATTTGTGCAGAGCAGCTAGTGTGGAGAAGGTTCGGGGTTTGAGGAGGAGGTTAGGGTTTGCTGATTTCAGAAAGGGAGGGAGAGAGAGCAGCATACCTTTGCAAACCCGCCTTCTCCAATGAGACACTTCTTGTCAAACCCTTGAGTTGCCTTTTGCAGTTCTTGGTAGCGGAAGACAACACCATCATGCTTACTGGTGGTGCTGCTGCTTTGAAGGAGGCTCTGATCCGAGTTTGTCAATAGCAGCCTTCCCTTCACATCCTCAAGATCGAAGCTCAAAGCCCTGAAGCAGCGAGAGACCAGCGCTGACACTTGAGCGCCCAGGAAAATGCAAACAGAGAGAACGCAGCACAAGAGAAGAAGCTCTGAGACAAGAGGAGCTCCAGATACTTGTAGTCCAACCAGCTGCTGATGGTTGTTAGATGCGAGCTGTTCTTCATGATGATGAAGCCACGATGCTGTACTCCTCATCCCTTACACGCGCTCTCCGGTTTCATAGCGGATCAGACAAACTGCAAAGAAAAATCTTCACAATCCTTCCTTCCTGCTGGCTTGTGGTTTTTCCGCCTCTTAAACCTGATCAAATCCAGAGCTCGCGCGGCGGCTCCAGCTCCAATCTTCCCAGCAGCAACTACTGGATCACGATCAACAAACCTTAATCTCTCTTAAAAGGTTCTTGCAAAACAAAAAAAATCTTACTCTTTGCTGAAAAGAGAAGAAAGAAGAAGAAGAAGAGACAACAACAAAGCTTCTAAAAAAACTCTGCAAAGGGGGAAAAAAAAACCTCCAACTTCAAAGCAAAACTCAACTCTTTCCAGAAGAGTTTACACACAAGAGCCCTCAAATTGAAATTGAAGAAGGAGAAGGAGGAGGAGGAGGAAGCTCTTGAGTGATAGATCAAAGTGGTTCAGAATATTTCTTGCTACCAAACTTGGAGTTTTTTCAGACTCCGAAGAATATCTGAAGCTTTTCAGTAACTATCCAAGCATGATCTCTAACACGAGATCTTCTTCAAAGACACAGAGATTGAGAGAGAGAGAGAGAGCTTCGGATCTGGAGCTGGAGCTTTGGGTTTTCCTTCGCGTCCGCAGCAAGAGCGGAAGCGAGGGAGCTTCCATTGTCGTCTGGGGAGGGGTGTGTTGATCTTTCCCAGTTCCCAGGTCCTGAAAATTAGGGGATCTAGATCCAGGTTCTGATAATTAGGGGACCTGGATCCAGGTCTTATATTTATGGAACCTGAATGTGCAAAAAATAATAATCGACGGGCCTTCAATAGAATGTGGCCTGTTCCAGGTGCTGATATTTTAGGGACCTGGATGAGACCGACCCTATAAACTGGCAATTAAGGGGGAAAGCAACACATCTTAGGTGGGGTCTAGGACAGGGTTTCTTTGGGTTTTAATTTTTGTGATATAAAACTTTGGCTATCTTTTCAGAAAAAGAGAAAAATTAGTCAATTTACAATAGGGGAAAAAGTTGCAAAAAAAATTTGGGAATTTTTTTTTCTGAAAATTGAAAAAAAAAATCAGCAAAAAAAAAGAAAGCACTGGTGTGGGCCATTGTTCCAAAAGAATTCAGGAAATAAGGCAAAACACGGCAAGGAAAATTCACAATAATATGATTAACCCTAAAGTCCAAAATGAATTTTTAATGTAAACTACCTTAGCAAACAGAACTTTATTTTCTTTCAACAAACATGGTTTTTGGCCATGTGGAGTGTGGTCATAGGCTCCAAATGGCATGCTAACGAAGGAAGTCCATGTCAATTTACTAGTTAAAATGAAAATAAGGCAAATATTTATTTATTAAAAAAACCAAAGCTTGGCAATTTCAATTTTAATTTTTCAAATTTTCAACAGTTGAGAAATAAGTATGCAAATTAAATTTTTATTTGTAAAAATAATCCAACGTAGTGCAATTTTCAACAAGTTAGACAAATATCAATAATTGTTTTCCTTTTCTTTGGCTAAGCATTTTTGTAAATTGTTTTGTTCGAAATATAAGTAATAACTAATAAATTGAACCTGAATTGGGCTTAATATTTTTGATTGGTTGATCATAATGATTGGTCCAGGTGGTTTGTTATGAATAGTTCCCAGGTATATACAGTTCCAGTTATAGTTTTATTGGTGGGGTTGCCAAAAAAAAAAAAAAACTATACTTAGACATTTAATTTTATTATTTAGAATGACATTCTGAACACCAGTGGAGATGCTTTAAGGTATAACCTTTACAAAGGAGGGGATTTCTTTGCTCAAAGGAACAAGGAACTGTTCAACATGAACGAATTTAGGACCGAAACTATGTATGATTACTATATAACTATGAAATCTATGTTCTTGGTTGCAAAATTATTCTCTCACCCTTCTATTGGCTATGCAAACCTTACCATTTTTCTACCATGAACTAAACACAGACAACACTAAAACCAAAAGCCTTTCAAAATCAAAATTTCAATTCTCACAAACTTGACATTCATACCACAACTTTGTACAAGGGGAGGTGTTTCTCAAGGTCACAAACACCCTTTTATATACTAACCCAAAGAAAATTAATCAAGAAACTTCCTAAAACTTATTCATCACATGATTCCTCAAATAATCAAAAGGAAACAAAATCACAAGGTGCACATGTGATTTCACAATTAATCACAAGGAAACAATATCACATAATGCACATGACATAAGTCAATGCATTATGACTAAATTAAGGAATCCTTCCACCCAATTTACCCCTAAGTAAATTGTGTAATTATATCAAATTACACATCAAGTTACAAAACCAATAAAATAGAAAAATGTGTTAACAGGGACTGCAATCCTTTTTTCTTTTGAAAGGGAGGTGTGTAACACTTATATTATGGCTAATCCACCAATAAATGTCAATTTCAATAAAATTTTCCCATTAATAAGTATGACAAAATGGTGTTTTTTCAAAAGCATTTCTCCAACCATTTGAAACCTATGTAACTGTTTGGTAACACCCGAGGGCTAAGACATTCCCAAAATAATGGGCCCCAAAGTTAGAAACTAAGGGCTTGTTATTTGGGGACGCCTTGGCCCAAGGGCATTGAATGGCTTAAATGAAGTGGAGTTTTATTATTTATATTATTTATTGTGATAACCACTGGGTATCATGCAGGTACCCACTATCCACTGGGTACCAAAACTTTATTTTTAAAAATGTATTTGTGAAATAGACAACAATTAAAGACAACTCTAGATTTTAATTAACTCTTAAACCCCTTAAAGGGCTGAATTTTTTTAATAAAGAAATGCACTTTTGGAATGAGGTTGGATCCAAAGGGAGCAATGCCACATGTAGAGTTTTTTTTCTTCCGACCAAAAATTGGGAAAATTTTGGAATTAAAAAAATAATTCTACTATAAATTGGACTAGTTTTTTTTCTTTTTTTTTTTTTTTTTTTTTTTTGAAAAATTGGACAAATTTATCGATATCTCAAAATTTGGAAAAATTGGGAAAAATGAAAAAAAAAGGTGGGGGTGGGAAGTTCTCACGAAAGATATAGGAACTACTCAATTCCTCATTCGAGGTCCTAAAGGAGCTTCATCAGGACCTAGAACTGAGACCAGACAGCATATTCTTTGGTCCAGATCTTACAGCATCTGAATTTCTTGACACCTGGAATAGCACGACTGACGACGCGTGTTGGGTGTAGAGGTTTCTGGGAACAGGACCTGGACGTCGCGTTCCCGCTCCGCGTTTCCAGGTCCTCCACACGAATTCGGGGAATCGGGACGTCAAATGGCCCTTCAAATTTAGCCCTGACCGCATAACCAATCCAGGTCCTGGAATGTATTAGGGTAGGCTGTATTTTGTAGCCTCTGGATTTTGTCTTATTCTAACTAATTGGCTTTTTCTTTAATTTAAGAAATTTGGAATCTGGACGAATGAAAAGAGAGTCTCAAATACGAACAAAAAGGACCTTGAAGTGCTTTACATTTCCGAAGGAGGATTTTTTTTTTTATTGTTTTTTTCTATTGGAATTGTTGAGAAGAAGAAGAAGAGTACAAGGAATTTAATGAATGGATTTGCATGTCATGGCTTTTCTGAGTTTGGTTCCAAGCACTTTGGGGGATCGGGGCCAATACACCACCCCAAAATGAAGAAAAGCCATAAATAAATAAGTTAAAATTTGTCACCTAGCCCAAATACGAGTGACAAAAAGCCTCAACCTAAGTCACTAAGTACCAAAAAGACCACCCCAAAAAAAAAGAATTAAGAGTGAGATGGAGATTTTATTTTATTATTATTTTTTAATTTTTTGACATTCTCCCCATTAGGCTATGCTCTTTCCTTGAGCTTCTTTTGTCTTTTTGTACAGAGTTAGTTCATTTGGAGCTTTTATCAAAACCAATTTAGTCTAAGCCTTCTTCTTGGGAAGCGAAACCTAAAAGGTCGCTTTGTGATGCGTGGTAGAATGAGCTTTGAATTTGTTGTGTGAAGACCATATTCAGCCAATTTTTAAATAGCAAAACCCTAGTGAACCATTGTCTACTTTGCTAAGAAAGGATGGTATAGACTATGAACTATGGACACCTCCAGACATGGGTATGTCAGTCCTTTTGTCAAATTCCCTTTTTTGCCCTTTTTTTTTGTCTTTTTGCCAAACTTTTTTTTTGTATGGGGAAGTTATTCACTAGGTCACGGAATATGGAACCAAACTTGTTCTTATTTGAATTGCAAAAGTTGGAGTATTGTATAACCTTGGTGTTGGTCACACCCAAGTGGTGGGTAAACTCAATTGCTTGGGCAAGGAGACACTAACCTCCACTCCCCCCTTCCCACCCCATCAAGCTATGTCTAAGGTGGAGTAAGCCTATTTTTGGAGGAACATGGTTTTACATTGTTTTTCCATAGTACCCCCCCCTTTTCAAAACTTAAAACTTGTCTAAGTAAAAAATTAATGATGCTTGTCTTGTTATCACTATGCCAAGAGAAATACCCACGACTAGTCTACTTTTCAACTTTTAACGTGACGATGTTTTTCTTCAAATTTGTATTCTTTTGTCAAAGAAAAAACAATTAACCATGCAAAACAATCATGCAAACATCACACTATAACCCACTCGATACACTAGAAAATAAAGCTCAATCCAAAATATTTAGTGCCACAATTTTGGATGTCTATTCACACTTAGATTAAATATTAGTGTTAGAACTAACCTAAATCTATATTCTCTTTTGGTGGAAGTCCTTTGGATGGGTGAATGGCCAGGTGGAAGTCCATGTATGTCCCCTTCCTAAAACAAGCCTTTGTTTGAAAGGGCGAGAGGAGACCACCTCTACGTGTCTATCCTCCAACCCACTCTTTTATCAATAGGGTTAACAACCTAGGATGTCAGCATTCCCAAAATAAGGGGCTTAGGGGGAAGTAGTTTCTCTTGAGTCCTTTATGGCACACTAATTGAAAGTTGGGTTTTGAGCATTAGAAGATACTAGTATCATTATTCTTACTCAATACTTTGAAATTTGAAAACATGTTTGGAGTGCACATCAAGAGCACAGGGAGGATATGGTTTGCATCTGAACACGCATGCATTATTACAAGTTCACTTTACTTTTAAAGGAAGTTTTCATGTCCCAGGGCTGAAGGCTCGCCTGCGACATGCCCACACATTCAAGGAAGAGTAAGAGACTGTTTGTTACTTATGAGAGCCCAACAATGAAAATGGTAGAAGCTCCTATTAGTACATCTATTGCACTTGTCCACAAACAAGACCTTAAACATGTCTCTCTTCTGTGCAATGTTTTTTGTTTATTCAATTGGAATGCAACTTGATTCTGGCTTGTTTTCATAAGTGGTATGAACAAGTTTACTCCTAAACACTTGGCATCTTTTGGAGGTCAATTGACTTAGTTATATTGTAATGATTTCTTAAATTCCCTTGCTTACGCATCAAAGAGGAACATCAATTAATACTAGGTGGATTAGTCAAAATAAGTGCGGACCATCGACCCCATCCCACATACAAGTGCAACCTTGGTCAACATTGTTGTTACATTGGATTTGGTTAGAAACGCTGAAACCCCTTCCTCCCCCTGAAAGGTCATTGTATGCCTTATTACTACTAGTACATTAAGTTAAAAAGGTTTCAAGAGTTCATGTGAACCATCTTTTACCTTAGAAATTAAGAATTCAAGGCCAAGAGGACACAAAATGTGAATAAGGTATAAGTAATTTGTTTATTTTTCAATTTCTTTGTCAAAAAATCATACTTAAAAAAAAATTTACATGGGGCATTATTATTCATATGAATTTGGTGAGTTTTTCTTTTAGAACTTTCAAATTTAAAAATGACATCAGTTATATTTGATTCAGAGTCGATTCCACTTTGGTACCATTCCACTCATCCTTGCTTAGAAAAACGGTGCAAAGCAAAAAAGGTTGTGGGGGACCCAATGGGGGCCACTCTCCCCAACAATGATCACAAGAAGGTATGCCATAGAATGAATTCTTGTTGGGTGTGTATGCTACAATCAAACACGACACTTGCATGTCAAAAGCCCCCAAACAGGTTTGGGGGGAAGACAGCAAAACCAAAGAGAGTATATGCTTATTGGGCTTTTGGGTCTAGGGTTCTCATGGTTTTGCTGTCCCCATGCAATCATGAAGTCAATCCCTAGGGCCCTCATTGCATAAGCACGAAGACACAAGAGGTGGCGACACAACACAAGAGGTGGCTTGTATCGAATGGCTATGATTGGACAAATAAACTAAGGACTTGATGATATAACAACTCTTGGGCTGAGCCCAAAAGGTTAGGTTCTTAGTTTATGACGGTTTCCTTTTTCCAGGGGGGGAACAACACGAATTTGGCACCAAAGTAGTGCCACGTGAGTTACTTGCTAATATCTTAGGTTCTATATTCTTGGGCTTGGGTTGTAGCTTAAAGACAATGGGCCCAATTTTGAGTTTTCAAGCAATAAAATGCTCCAATTTCAAGTTGGATCAGTTTGTAAATACAATCCATAGAACTTAGGATGTCACACTCATATTGCCCTAGTATTATAAAGCCATTGGCCCAAACCATCCTATGTCTCAACCATCTACCTGCCTAGTAACCACCATGTATTATTTACCTACTTACCTACCCATATATTAACCACTTAACGTTCCTTTCTATGATACAGCTTTTACTCAATCGCATAACATACTCAAATAAATACCTATGGTAACCATCTATGGTTAAGTTGGTCAGAACTTGCTTATTGGTCATCTCTGACACCCCCAAAAGACTAAAAAAAAGAAAAAGGATCTGCAGTCGCTTTCATTTTCAGTTCATTCCGTCGCCTGAGAGATTCGAACTCTCGCGGGGAAACCCCATGTACTTAGCAGGCACACGCCTTAACCACTCGGCCAAAGCGACTCGGATGAGAGGTTTCGTTCCAACAATAACTATAAAGAATTTTCATCTGCCACATTTGTACTCCTCAAATTTACTCTGCTTTTTACGGGAGGACTAAAAGAATCCCACTCCCATTTCATCTAACTGCAAATTCTGTGTGACCCATTCTAAGCATAAAAGCCAATCAGTGAACACATTCCAGCAGAAAAGCTAATCTCTCCTCTGCTTCCAGGCTGCAATTAATCAGCTACTTTTCTCCAAATGATCAGTGGTGTGCAAATTCATCAGCTATTGCATTCAATCAAGGCACTCCCAGAACTGTGAATTTATGCCCCTCAATGTACTGCATTATCTGCCCCCCCTCCCCGCCCACCCCCAAATCAGTTGCTAAGTAAGACCACCAAACAATCAACAGAACTTGGTCTTTTTTGTTAATCAAATCTCTCTCAGAGACATAGGGTGAACCGTGAATGGTGGCAGTGGTACCACACAATTGGCTCTCACTACCTCGTGCCTAGATAATTTGTAATCAATTGTAATTTCTAATTTGTAATCAATGTTTATTATTTCTTAAGCCTCATCTTTCATTTCTTGTGCATGCTGCACACTCTCCTGCAAAATTTCAACAACTTTGTTCCTCTTCATAACTACTTGGTGGCAGATCAGATTGTTGTCTCTGCCTGTTCCATATTTTTTCCAATGAAAGAATTGCCTCTACTACAGGCCCTGTTCAAGGGCTTATTTCTCCTTCAACCAAGTGTACTCTCTCTCTCTCCTCGTCATCTTCCTATGACTGTATCTCAAACCAAAACTAACTTTAGAGCCGTAGTCTCTCTCTTCTTTTTATCTGCGTCTTATAAATCGCTGCTCGATTGTTCTTTGGGCAGGTGCAATGCATCATAGTGACCAAAACCATGGTAAAGGACCTGAACTGGCTTCTTGCCCTTGCTATATTCTTGCCCATATTCTGCTATGGCAATTATACCTCCTGCATTTCGCTCTTCATCCATATATACTGTTATTGGCATCCTGCATCCACACAATCAGGTTGGTAAAGATCTTAGAAATATAAGATGCCTTTGTTTACACAGACTGTAGATGCTCTTCTCCATCTCTCTGCAATGTGGTAAGAACATGGACATGCAAAAGATAATGTTTGAAAGTCCAGCCATCCAAAGTCAGAGTCATACTCAAGGACATGAGAGAGCATAAGGAGCTCAGGTTCACCACCCCACACATGTGGTTGGCGAATTCTCTCCACATAATTATCAAAGTCTCCCTCTATGAACCTGCAACCCCACAGAGCCAATTTAGAAAATGTCCAGCAAATAGTTAATAAGGAACAAGTAGTTTTTACATCCAATTCTCTTGCAGTGTGCCCCATATCTTGTACAAGCATCCAGATCTTACTGGTTCCATGCAAGAAACAACTGTCAAGAGCTCCAGACCCACCATTCTGTTGTATCTCGGCGTTTAATGAGCTCGTCAGCAACTTTATTGCGCAATTCATCTGCAAGCTCACGCTGCAAGGTCTCATTTGGAGCTTGTTTCCTGCTACTGACACATGATCCATGTGCCACAGCTCGAAATAAACACCTTCCATCCCCTGGTATGCCTGCTTCCCCCACACAACATCATATCAAAGTGTATTTAGTGCTAAGTA
>Ga0209611_10009722_pt1 | contig 14438 bp, 7 predicted proteins | sample S1TSphgellanicum_3_FD_187693 | JGI IMG/M metagenome (GOLD analysis project Ga0209611, IMG submission 187693) | Host-associated microbial communities from peat moss isolated from Minnesota, USA - S1T2_Fc - Sphagnum magellanicum MG (SPAdes) (version 2) | ecosystem: Host-associated > Plants > Peat... | reverse complement strand
TTCAATTTTAAAGACGTTACAGGAATTCTGTCTTAGCAAGTATCCTTGTGGGTGAGGTTGGGTGAGGTGAGACTCAAGAGTAATTTTGCAATGGTCAAGCAATTATGCCCCTGATATAATGTATCCTGTAGAGGAGGTGTAATGTTGCTAGAAGTGAATGATGCTCAATACACAAATGTGCATAAACTCCTGTTGAATGTTTCGCTGTATGACTCAAAGAGTTATGGATTAGTCTTGTACGCTGTCAATTAGAAATTTCTAGTTGCACAACGCAAGTTCACTATCAGTGACTTGGGGCCTTGGACTCACATCATATGAAGGGTTTGGATGTGCTACTAGAGGATCAAGGAAAATGTCATATGACCCAAAGAGAAGTTCGAAGGAGCACTTCTAAAAGAGGACATGGGTGGTAGATTACAAGTAGGGGTGCAATTAAGCTTGAGGCCGAGTGAGTTGGTGTTTTGAAGTTTTGTCATGGAAAACTAGTGCTATGTGTGAGTTATTGGATTTGGGTGTGTAGTAGACAGACTGACTGTGTGACTTGTTTGTTTTTGGAATGTGTTTTTGGAGGTATGTCTTTCCTCCTGTAAGAAATTTTGGACATCAATGAGGAAGTTTTGTTGGGACTCTTTGGTTACCATCCAAACATGACCATCTTATATTGGAATGCTATACTTAAAACTTTTACAATAGGTGTAATATGAAGTTCTTAATCTTAATGTTAAATGGTTAATCTTATATTATACTTTATAATGTGAAAACTAAGATGGCATCTTACACTTGGCTTCAGCACATTTACATGTTCAAATATGTGTTTTAAGTTATATCTTGTTGACAGTACAATTTCACAGTATGTGTAATATAAGATTTTAAAATAAAATCATTACATGAAATTGTAGAATCAATTACCCATTTGGATTGTTGACTATAATCAGAATTTTTTTTCAGGTGCGATCACTATGTTTTGTAATGGTTTTTCTTTGATAAGTTTGGTAATGACAAAATGACAGTTGATGATGCTGAAGACTACACTTTGCAGCACATGTATGATCATGTGAGATTTGAACCTTGTAAATGGAAAGTCTACCATTATCAAAATAAAATAAAATTGGTAGTGTAAAATTGCAATCATTTTTATGACTAGGTTTATGATGTGCTTTTGTAGTGATCAAGAAGAGCCAATGAGTAAACAAGTTGATTTTATACACCATGGATAAATATATCATTACATAATATTAGTCATTAGTTGTGAAATATCCTATAAACAAAAACCACAATTTGGCGTAGTGGGTTGATGATTTTGATGATTCTTGAGCTTGTAGCTCTAATTTCATTTTGCAACTGTTCAACCTTTTGAATATCTTGAGTTACTGTTTCCTCAATACCTGCACCCAACCACATAACAAACACCGTGTTGATTTACAAAAAATGTTACAACCCAAAAGAGAATTCCCTCAGTCAATTCCCCTATCTATGTCAAGTAACTCTAGAACATGTCTTACACATATTATTACAAAAGTAAAGCTGTTTTGAACCATTTCCTAAACCAAGCTGTTGGCCAATCTTGGAGCTGTTATGAAGCTTTCTAAGAGTTGGACATTTTATGAAGTTGGCTAATATGGGAACAACGAAATGTATCAATAAGATCAATGTATTGAAACAAAATTTCAAGCAAACTTTTCAACAAAATAAAATCAAAACCGAATTTAAGCTTCATACAACCAAAAACAAATTTCAAACAGAATTTTACTCGGAACATGGGTTTGGGGTTTACTAGTACTGAGGTTGAAAAATGGTACCTTCGATATTTGTAGCAATTGTGCTTGTGTCAAAAATTTCCACCATATGTTGTTGATGTTGTGCTTCTTCATCATGCTGATGCAAGGAGTTTTCTTGAAGATCATCAGCAGCATCCACAATTGCATTTGAATTTGCATTTGCTGTTGGCATTTTGATGCCGGAGTTGCGCCAAAAATCAGCATGCATCTCTTGCTGGCAATCCTTGTGCAAGCATTTGGTGGAAGAAGAGAAATGGGTAAGTGCACACCAGATGTGGTAGGTATGCTCACATGACACCACCAGTGCTGCCCATGCAGGTTTGAAACCTCTGTTGCAGAATGGGCATGGTGAGACACTCAAAGCTTCAACAGTGGAAGAAGAAGAAGAAGAAGCTGTAGCATCAGCAGCAGCAGCAGAAGAAGAAGAAGAAGACATAGTTGCAGCAGTTACAACTCCAACTGCTGCTGCTGCAGCTGCTGTTGCATCAACAACACCAGCTGCTGCAGCATTAGCGATTGACATGAAGCTGGCGTTGAATCCTCCTGCAAGTACTGGAGAAGGAGAAAGAGAAGGTCTTTGTAGGCCACTTTGCATGGACTTGAGTTGAGAGCTCAATGCTGCTTTGTGTCTTTTGCAAGATTCATACCATTCAGTAGCTGCAAGCCAAGTGGAATTATGAGCTTGCCTTTTGTCATTCAGATTTTGTCGCTCTGATTCTGCTGTGTCCAGCAACTCTTGGAATGCATCCACAATACCTATTTGGGAATCTATTCTGCGTTGCAATGCTTCTAGATGTGTACGACAATCCAGTATCTGGGATTGGACTGCTGCAGCTGCAGCAGCAGCAGCTTCTTGATCAGTTGCAACAGCTTTGAGAGCAGCAGCAGCTTCTTGACCAGCTGCAACAGCAGTTTCTTGATCACCTGCAACAGCTTTGACAGCAGCAGCAGCAGCTTCTTTAACATCTGCAACAGCTTGGACAGCAGCAGCAGCAGCAGCTGCTGCTTGACCATCTGCAACAGCTTTAACAGCAGCTTCTTGACCATCTGCAACAGCTTTGACAGCAGCAGCAGCTGCTGCTTGACCATCTGTAACAGCTTTAACAGCAGCTTCTTGACCATCTGCAACAGCTTTGACAGCAGCAGCAGCTGCTGCTTGACCATCTGCGACAGCTTTAACAGCAGCTTCTTGACCATCTGCAACAGCTTTAACAGCAGCTTCTTGATCTGCAACAACTTTGACAGCAGCAGCAGCAGCAGCTTCTTGACCATCTGCAACAACTTTAACAGCAGCAGCAGCAGCTTCTTGACCATCTGCAACAGCTTTAACAGCAGCTTCTTGACCATCTGCAACAGCTTTGACAGCAGCAGCAGCTGCTGCTTGACCATCTGCGACAGCTTTAACAGCAGCTTCTTGACCATCTGCAACAGCTTTAGCAGCAGCTTCTTGACCAGCTGCAACTGCTTCAGCAGCAGCTTCTGAGGCTACTTTTGCTGCTGCTTCTTTGGTTATGCTGCTCACCGTCATCAACAATGTATTGAGTTGTTGGGTTTGCACATTGTGTTGATTCCGCAACTGCTCTAACTTGGAGTTGGCTGTTCGGAACAAATACTCCCGATCTTGCATCTGCTTGGAGAACAGCATCAGCTCTTGCTCTGTCTCATCTTTGATGATCTTCAACTTGGACAAAGTACTCCATGCTCGTTTCCTTTCATCTTCCAAGCTGGACAAAACATGTTTCCATTCTTCACTACCTTCAGCTATTATATGAGCAGCAGCAGAAGCTACATGAGCTACTGCAGCAGCTTCAACAGAAGTAGCACTATTTCGTAGGTCTTGCATTACAGACTTTTCTGCAGACAGCAGGAGATTCTTAGTGGCTGTTTGAGCTTGTTCCTTGATGCTTTCCTCTATATCCCCTAGTGTTGTACCATGTGATGCCCCAAGCACATACCCCAGAGATTCCTTCTCAGCTGCAGCAAGAGCAGCGGCTAACCCAGATTTTCCTGCTGCAAGAAGACTTACTCCTTCGGTTGCAACAAGTCCTTTAGCTCCAGCTGCAACACCTGGTTTGGAAACAGCAGTAGCTGAGCCAACAAAGCCATTGGAAGCATCAGCTGCTGCTCCAACAAAGCCTTGAGCACTAGCTATAGTAGCCAGACCAGCTGCTCCTGCTGCTGTTCCTGCAGCAAACAGTTGCTGAGGAGGATGACCGTTGTTGTTTTTGTTGTTGTTGTTGAGGGGTACTGTGTGATTGAGAAGCTGCTGAGTTTGCTGTTGAGCTTCTCCTGTTGCAAACCCGCTTGTGGCTGTTGCAAGTCGTTCAGGTTCAAGAATGCCTTCTTTTGATGCAACTCCTGGGGCTTCAACATGCTGTACCAGTGTATGCTGCTCCTCATGATTTGTCCACTCTGCAGGCAGGCCAAATTTCACAACTACCCAATTTAACTAACTTATGTACAACAACAAACAACTTGTCAACAACCCAATAATGCAAGCAAGCAGGGATGTTTCTTTTTTGTTCTTTTGGGGGGAATTTTTGTGATGTACCTACCTACCACACTTGTAGGGTAATCTGCAGACCTCAGATAGTATACTAGTTGTAAGTTATAGTCAAACAACACCTTCTAGTTTAGTTTAGTTTAGTAGTTGAGCACCGCTTGTATTAAGTGGATCGTGATTAGAAAACGATGAAACTAACGTAGGAAAGACAGCAGCTTCTTCAGTTAGGAAGTGGCAAGCTTAAGTTAAGAAGCCACAACTCAAGTTAGGAAGCGGCAGCTCTCAAGTTAGGAAGCGGTGATTAGGAATTAGGAGACTCTGCATGGATGTATTAATACTAGTTAATTTCTGCATGGGTGTATTAATACTAGTTAATTTCTGCATGGATGTACGTATTAATACTAGTTAATTTCTGCATGGATCTATTAATACTGGTTAATTTTCTGTAATTGACATTGGGAAACATTCTCCCTTTCATGGGTAGAGTTCTTAAAAAGAAATGGCTGAATTCAAGCCTTCATTTAGTGTTTATAGCTCCCTTGCTGCCTACCATAGATATCTAATCTTTGCCTTTAAGTCCCTACTAGGCTAGGGTTAGTATAATATGCTAGTATAATTGCCTGAGGTCATACCAGGGTGGTAAGGTCTTTTATATTATTAGTGTTGATACCAGATGCAAGCCTATATATATACCAAAGCAACATTGGTTTGAAGTTGCTATAAGGGATCACACACCCCATGACTGACAGACAGTTCTCAAAAAAATAATAGAACTGGTTTTTTGACTTTCGACCCTTACTTAACCAGGTTTGTAGAAAAGTTTGAAGATTTGGGTCACAGAACCTACTACTTCAAAACTGCCCCAGTTCTTTGTCAATTCTTTCATGGAATCCACCAGTTCTTTGAAGACTTTGAGAACCTTGCAACTGGAGGTTGTTTTGCAAAATTCATTTGCAAATTTTTTCCAAGAACCCAAACTAGAGACCATTCCTTGACTTCTAGAAAATATTAAAATTAAATCAGAACCAGAGGTTATCATCAACAATGTCAAAGAACCGCAAGACACTGGTTGTATCCACAAATGTGGTTTTTGTTAGAAAACATGGTATTTGAAATATGGAAAGAAAAATTGAACTCACCCTCGTCACCACCGGGTTTAGGGTTTAGCTCTTCCTCCATCTCGTCTTTAGTTTTGCGCCACAATGAACAGCACATCTTCCGGAAAAAGCCGCAGAAATCAAAGGTCAGTTTCCCTTGTTGATGCAAAACTCCTAGTATGATGACCGCGACTTGGGCAAAATTCGCCCCCACGACCGCACCAACTACAGCATTAGTATTTGTAGTTGCAGTTGTATTTGTTGGAGGTGGAGGAGATGGGGTGGTAAAATTTGTCAAAGATGGGTTTCCTGGTTCATACCTGGCATGCAAAAACCCCCACATAATTATCACCCATATAAATTATGTTTACCAAGAAGTAAACATTACTACATTGAAACAATTTCTTATTGTTTACTTTTTTTTAAATGTATTCCAAACATGAATCTAACTTGCATTGCCTAATAAATCAACATCCCAAATGTTTTTAATTGGAAAGTAGAATCCGAAACCTACTAACTACTAGGTACCCACCTTCTCTTCCAAAAATTGGTACCCACCAACCACTTGTTCCTAGAATTTGTTTAGATTCTTACTAGAAGATGGTTTGGAATCAACTCGATTAAATAATATAGTAGGTACTAACTAGATTGAATTAAGAAAAAAAGGTCATAGTGTGTAGAATATTACGTGAAATTTAAATTATGATTCAAAAGTAGTGGTGTGGGAATTAAACCACTGAAATAGTTATTTTGCACCTCCCTGAGTCACAAAAAAAATCCAATCACATATGTTATGTGTCATCTTTCACATTGCCAATAATATATACCTAATTTAGGACAAACTCTTTTGTAATTTACTCCAAGATCAAATATTGGGTATTTCAAAGAAGGTACATAGAGAACATGAAATTTAGGTGTAGCCATAATAGTGTATATCAACCGGGCCAAGTCTTTAAAATCCAAAGAATTATGAAATAGAAAACAAATTGACAAGTATAATAATAATAATAATAATAAAGGCTAGATTTTCATGCAAACTAGAGACACAATCATGTTGTATGACTTATTTATACAAAATTGCATGTATTTAATTATATTGATTATCAAATGAATTTTAAATTCATTATTGTCACAACTTATTATAAGCTAAGTCCAATTATTGCCACAATATACTTACAATTGAGTCAGCAGTGATAGTGAAGTCAACCAATCAGGAAGAGTACCACTCAAGTGGTTATTTTGCACTTGCCTGTATTACAAAACAAATGACAAACAAGCACATCAAATATATTAACCTCAATTTCATGACATAATATATTGACAAATTGTGTTTAAAGTAAATGATTTTAAAAAAAGCATCTAGACCATTAAAAATTCAATAATCGAGATAGATAATCGATTCAATTCCTTTAGATAATTAATTAATTAATTAATTTCAGCAACATCCTATTTCTAAATGGAGTTGGTGTGCTCACAATGTTGTCAAATCGGTTAAGTTTCCAAGCTCACTTGGCAATGGCCCCATCAATTCGTTGTTAGCAAGTGAACTACACATCAAGTTATAAACAAAACAAAGCATTAGGGGGGGGGGGGAGATCAAAGCAAGATCCATTCACCTGTTGAAGTTTGAACACTAAAGTTTTTCATATTTCAAAATTCAAAATCGAGGGAAAAAGTGTAAGAGTCAATAAATGGGAAAATTCAACCCCCATCCCAATTCTCACTACTAGGAGTTCTAGGTTATAAACCTGAGGCAAACCTTAAATTAACAAAAAAAAACTTTGTATGTAGGCTAAGTAGTTATACTGATATGACCCAAAATATAGTTCATGGCTAGATCAGCTCTATTATCTAGAGCATGCCCCATGACAAATTACAAAATGGGTTTTTGAAGGGAGTCAGCAAAGAAAGAGTTTGTACTCACAGGCTGGTCAGACTGGAAAGATTGCCAAAGCTTGGACAAATAGTCCCATTCAGATTATACCCTGACAAATCCCTGCCACCATGTCCAATCACCACCACAACTTCACCATCATCCATCACCACATGTTCACGCAGATCAAACTTAGTTTACAGTAGTTTGACAAATTCCTCCTCGCATCTATGACAACAAATTCTTCCCCCCTACATAAAAAAACAAAAAAAAAGAAGCATAACTTGACTTTCTGATCTTTCACCCAAATATATTATTGTAATGTATATATAAACAGTAGTAGGCTAATAATAAATATTGTGTACAACTGTATTACATGTGATGTTGTGTATTCCTGTAAATTAGAGTCAGGAAACTAAAACTTACACAGCTATAATGGAAGGACTTGTTGTCATGTTGACACTGTTACAAGTGAGCCAAGAATGTGGATATGGCAGGCAAGGGTCACCAGTCCACTGAGTGAGGTTCAGCCATGATTTTATATCCTCGATGGCAAGAGCTGTACACACACATACACACACACACACAAACACACAATGTTGATAAGTTCATCATCAGTCACATAATGAATCACCACCAGTCATATAGCTCTAGCCCATAGCCTAAATAGACCGTAGCACTTATTGTGGTCAACATCCACAATTATTCATGTATGACTAATCATGATGAACTTTAATAATTAATACAGAGTTTGTACCCAGGTCTGTTACTGAAATTTCTATTTTGTGTCATGTTTAATAGGGTACATTGCCATGAAAGCCTCCACCCGCACCACCAATAAGTGAACATAGTAGCTTTATTATATTGCAGTCTAAAGGATGTTTGTTGTTGGAAAGGGTTTAGGGTTTAGAGCTTTCGACAGATGCTTATTAAACTTTTGGGGTGTCATTTGACAGCTAATGTGATAATCACTAACTACTGCAAGCATGACTGTCATGCTCGACACATTTCCATTGTCCTTCTCACTACTTTTTCAGCACTTGACGCAGAGAGAAAGACAGCATGACACATTTCGATTGTCGTTCTCACTACTTTTCAGCACTTGAGGCAGAGAGAAAGACAAAGGCCCGGGAGAGTTTTCAATCATGTGGCTGGCATCCAAGGTGATACCCTCAAGCATGGGTTAAAGACACGTGCTAATGAAGCAAAAACTCCTTTTGACCAGTTCCTTACACACCATCAAAACCCTTGTTGCAAACTGGCACTTGTTTTTGTTATTCTGGTGACCTGGGGTTGCCAACTGTTATGACCGGGGTAAACTGAACTCAAACCAATGGTTAACTCTTGACTACCCTCCGATTAACCTCCAGTTCCTAAATCATCATTCTTTTCAAAATTTCTGGGTCCAGTTCTGAACATACTAACTGGAACCAGAACTGGCAGTTCTAACCAGACAAACTGGGTACTAAACTGCCCAAGACTGGTTAAACTTACCACATCTACTACTCACATTTGGACCCCAAACATTTGGATGTCTGCCACAGAAATCAATAAATTCGTGGATGGCTCAACTTTCCATAGCCAAGGCACACCCTCTGTATACAAGAGGACTACAGTATACATGTATAACCATATGTAGTAGTAATACACGTATAACTCCTTGAAGGAGAATATACTCACCATCTGGGTCTCTGGTTTGTTTTAGTTGCACACACCTTTTAGTGTACAAAAAGACTATGTATATAGCTAAGTGTAATTGTACATGTATTTAATGTATAAATACATGTACAGTTACAGGTATAAGTAGAAGTACAATTACAAGTATACATGTATAAGTGTATGTATAACTATTTGAAGAAGAAGACTTCAACAGCAGAGAATATGCAGGTAGGTAGGTAGGTATGTATGTAGGTAGGTAGGTGGGTAGGTAGGGAGATGGGTGGGTAGGTAGGTTACTGACCATCTCTGTCGTTTGTTCTGGTGGCAATGGAGTCGATCCTCTCGAAGAGCTCGAGAGCATTTAGCGAGGGACCCAAAGGCTGAGATTCGTTGGAAATCATTGCAGGAAACAGAACAATGTCGAACAAATTTTCTTGCAACAGCAGCTGGTCGCTAGTGCTGTTGCTGCTGTTGCTAGTGCTGTTGCTGTTGTTGCTAGAAGAAGACGAAGAATATTGCAGTTGCCAAGATTCTTGGCTCGCAATGAGAGCCCCACCGCTGATATCATAAGGATTCTCATAAAGAACGTCTGGATCTGCTGAAGAAGAATTAGACGAAGAATTAACAGAAGAAGAAGAAGGAGCAGCATCAGTAGCTTCTGCTGGTGGTACTTGGACATAGAACTGTCGCGAAAATTGAGTCGCTGTGGAATTCAGTTCAGCAAAGTAAAGTCCCAAGTAGAATGTAGTACTAGACGTCGAAGAATTACTAGATGTCGAAGAATTACTAGACGTCGAAGAATTGGTGGTCTCATTGTCGCCCCCCGTGACGACGTCTAGTGGAAGCGAGATTGTCAAATTGGCATCGCTAATACTAGTACTCACCGCAGTGTCCATCACTGCTGCAGGTGGTAGACCAGAGACGTTCTGTGCTACCGCGACTGTCTCATTACCCGATGTAGTCAGATTCTGCAACACTCCAGTGGTCGCCTGCACATATGCTGAACCTCCCGGAAACCAGTAGCGATCAAACGCATCACTGGGTGCCCTGCAGCATGCACACAAAAACTATTTGTAGCTCGATCTGTGAGAGAAGATTGCAGTTCAAGTCTTCACCGAATTAACATCATGCAGCTAGATAGATATAGCTAGTTTTGGTCTTCTTCTGCAAGCCTGCATATTATGACAAGACTACTGCAGTTGTGGCCAAATCCTTGGAAAGAATTTGAGAAGTTTTGTACTTCAGAAATACAGCTTGAGAGAAGCTTGCAGATCAATCAAGCTCGAACTAGACCCACATACCTGATCACATTGGTAGCTTGTCCGCCAAAGCCCAATCTGTATTTGGTCTGATAGTATGATCTTTGATCTTGCAGTAGATCAGCAACAACAAATGGAGGATAATTTGGAAGAGGGTGCAAGGAGATTGAAGAAACAAATGGGTTGGAAGATTGGGAGCTGGAGTTGTCTCGTACTAGACAGAGATAGATCACAAAGCTCTGGGATGCAACGCTGAATTCTCGGTATGTGAAAATATCAGCATTTTCGAAGGTGACATTGGAGACAAGAGTCTCGTCTATAGCGATCTGAAAACTGGGGAGTTCTAGTGTTGTATTTGTTGTAGCATTGATGTTCTGATCATAGGAGCCGTAGAAGAACGTAGCTCTGATCAAGTAAGTGTTGTTGGGCGTGACTGGCAAGCTGTAGCAATTCTTCTTCCGAGAGTCAGGGAAGTATCTGAGAGTTGTGAATTCTGAAAACTGTGGGTAGCTCGTATTTGCGTCTGGTACTTCTGCATTCACTCCTGTTGTTATGTACTGCGCATCAGGTACCCACGTTATGTTTGTGATTTCATCTACATAACTATCTAATGAACCACAGTCGATGTTGATCACTTCATCATCCGCTGCTGCAGTTCCTCCTATTGCACAGCAACACAAAAACACAACAAAAACAACAGCAGCTCCCATGACTCTATTCCGTTGCTCTCAACTCTCTCTCTCTCTCTCTCAAGCTTCAGATATTGTCCAACAGATCATTTGGCTCTTCAACTCTGCTGCGGCTTCCAATTCAACTAAGCTTAATTTCTATACATAACTTCACTCACAATGGAGTTCTTATAACCAAAGCCTAGACTTTGTGCAGCAGCTGAGAGCTGAAGACGATCACAGCAGCTTATGAGCGCCGAGCGCCAAAAAGAAAGTACTAGTCTGTACCAAAAGATAAGAAATTCTCACATGATGGGAATAATTTCAGCTGCTACAACTAATCTCTGCATATTCATAAAACACATGCACCTTCAAATCAAATCGAACACATGTGCTTGATCTCTACAAGACGACAACAAGAAGAAGAAGAAGAAGAAAAGAATTCTGCAATCGGTGACGAAGCTTCACGCAGATCTTCTGTGCCACACACACACAATCTCTCTCTCTCTCTCTCTCTCTCTCGCTGTGCAAGGTCTTCTGTCATTTGAAAAAGCCAGTACTGGCATGCCTATCTACAAGGTACCAAGTTCCAACCAGTCTAGAGCTCCAGACCTAGACAGTCCAGTGTACCCATTCCACACTTTTTGTTCCCAATAGAGTTTTGCCAACTAGCTAACTGGTACTGTTGTGAGTGTGATGCCAATTCCTCGTGTAGAGAGAGAGAGATGGAGGGATAGAGAGAGAGTGTGTGTGTGTGTTATTACAATTGGGTTGTCATCTTTTGACTTGTACCTACTGTGTACATTTCTTTTTGTATTAACTAAGTCAAGTGTGTCTTGAGTGTCTGATCTGTCACTCTCATAGTGATCAGCGCTCCCAAGAAACAGGGCTCCATTTTAGTGGCTTCCTATGATCACACGATAGTGGATACCATCCCATACTTTTTGTGTAATAAGCTAACAACGCTGTGCTCACAGTAGACTACTCTAGGTGCCTTTTTTGCAATCCCCCTTGTGTATCAGTATTCACCACATCCAAGAAATTGGTCTTTGATTATTCCCCCACTACCAATACATTTTAATAAAAAAACTGCCAGTATAAGTCTCATCACATCAGCCAATCATCATCTCTGGTGTAGCCTGTGCTGTCAGCCCAAGTGTGAACTGGTTATCCAACTGATTTTTTCCTTCCAAAATCATCTTACCGTAATTTAATTGAATTTTCAATGAAAGGTCTAATTTTTTCCAAATTACCTTCATTAACTCCTACTCATTCAGGGCTTCCAACAAACACCAAGAGCATGGCCAAATTTTTCTATAATTTTTAGTTTTGATTTAACTGAATTTTAAGTGAAAAATCTGTTCAATATTCAATATATTCTTCACCATAGGTCAAAACATTATGAAACCAACTTGGTGCACCCTTACTCATTGAGGGCTTTCTAACGATATCAAAAGACACCATGGTTTGGGAGATATGAATGTGACTAACAAAACAAACTAACTAAATAAATGAATAAGTAGAAAAAAAAACACCCAGCCAATGAACAAGAGAAGAAAAAGGAAAGGATGGAAGTCCAAACAAAAGATCACACTTGAAACAAACTACCTTTGTAAATAGATAGATTGGCCAATCAAGAGCAGCCATTTCTTTTTATACAAACATCACTAGCATGAGCAAACATAGTGTCAAAATAATAATTCCACACCAGTAGTCCCTTTTTTTAAGAATTTTTGTTTGTAGCCAAAGTGGCTATTAATAATAGGAAGATGTAGAAAAAGTGTGATCATCTTGGCTAAGATAAGATTTAGCCAAAATCTGGCTATATGTCAAATATGAAATACAAATCTTTAATCATCTTTTGAATATTTTGGCTAAACATTAAAAATCAAGTATAGAAATGTGTCAATTTTTTACTACTTTTTTTTTTCTCACTTCCCAACAATTGGAAAACTCCAAAATCAGTTAACTTTTGAACTTCACTTTTTAGATGAAATTTCACCAATTTAAAAAAAAGAGGGCTGTTTCACACTATTTATTGGATTACTATACTTTCATCCGAAATGGGGGCTGAAATTGGGGACTGAAATTGGGGGCTAAAGGTGGGTGTCGTCATTGGAGATGCTCTAAGTAATAAAAAGTATGTGAAGAGGGCTCTTGTAAGTGCTCACTTGCATGCAAGTGCAGGTAAAGTGCAAGTGGGCACAATTGAAATGGGAGAAAGTGCATGTAAGTAGGTTAAAGAGGGCTCTTTTGATTGCACAATTTCATGCAAGTGCGAGTCAGTCCAAGTGCGCATGCAATTGAAAAGTTACTACCGTACATACATGTTAAAAATCAGCTTGGAATTGAAAAGTTACTTACGTACATACATGTTAAAAATCAGCTTGGAATGTACTCACAACATCCTTGCAAAAGAGTATTACTCCATTGGACTCACACTTTGCATGCAAAACTCGTGGGTTGCGAGTCCTAAAACTCAATAGTCTATATCATTGTCTATGCAATGCAATGGAACCCCGAGAAGACTTCCTCTCTTTATGCTAATGTAAGCACCCTTGCCCCACCCTACAAGAATATTTTCCCCGGGGCCCATGTATAAGAATTCGTGTGCATAGTAGCTCTATGAGAATTTGTGTGCATAGCCCCACCGGACTCAAAATTAGGGCTTACCTACGTCAAGAGTTTTTTTTTCAATAGAAAAACACTTGCTAGTTTTTTTCCCCTATTTTCCCAAGTTGAGTCTTTAGATCTTTAGCCTTGGTTAAAGGTCATTTCCAGGACCTGATTTTTATGCACCTTGTCTGAGGTCAACAAATACGTAGGATTTGGGGAACTTTACGATTTACACACAATCAATTCGTCTATACACATAATTTGTTTATAAGATGGGCATTATTGGGTTTAGGGTTTTAGGTGGGTTTGAGGTGCACTCTTTTGTTATCTTTTTCAAAAAGTCATTAATCAATGTTCAAATTTTAGGTTAACTTCTTATATACATTGTGCTTTCAATCTGTTTATCGAAATTGTGATTTTGTCATCAACAATAATACAAAAATTTCACACTTTTGAAAAAGTAAGCAATTCACAACTTTTTAAAAATATATATATATATCAAGTCCAAGTATCATTTTGCTTAGATGTTGAATTTAGCAATTACCTATAACTTGGAACATTAATGTGATTAAAATTCTAAAAACCATGCATATAGACTAATTATTGATTTTTAGTGATCTCTTAGTACCTTGGATTTAAAAGGCCCCAAAAACATTTAAAGACAGATGACCTGCCAAAGATGGAAGGTGTTGTGAAAACTCAAATGCTTGACTAAAATGACCAAAGGAAAAATGATGGGTGTTAAACAGCTTAATTAATTAATTATAATATTGATGCATTTCAATGTAGTATGTTCAGTTTGTAGTATGATTAGTTTATGATGAAATTGGTTTCAATAAATTTGAAGTATAATATGATATTTTTTCAATAACAAAATGCGTAGATAAATTGAAAGTGGAAGAAAGACCTATTCACATAATTATCATTAAACTCTACATTTTGACCTTTAAAAATGTTATCATCACCATTGAACATATGTGACATG
>Ga0209611_10009719_pt1 | contig 14440 bp, 9 predicted proteins | sample S1TSphgellanicum_3_FD_187693 | JGI IMG/M metagenome (GOLD analysis project Ga0209611, IMG submission 187693) | Host-associated microbial communities from peat moss isolated from Minnesota, USA - S1T2_Fc - Sphagnum magellanicum MG (SPAdes) (version 2) | ecosystem: Host-associated > Plants > Peat... | reverse complement strand
TTTTACTTTTACCTTTACCCCCCCCCCCCCTAAAACCTGGCACCCGCCCTTCCGACCCAGTTCCCAGTTTTCCTGGTTCTTTTACCTGACCGCTGATGATGAGTTTGAGAGGGCGGGGAGGGGACAGGCAGACAGCCAGCCAGCCAGCCAGACAGCGACAACGGCAGAGCAGACAGGGTTACTTGTTTTTTTTATCTTTACGTTGCTACAGTAAAAGAGAAGACCAAGTTTTACTGTGTTTGTTTTGACTGGTGTCAAATGGATTGTGGGTGCTACTTCTTTTTGTTTTGTTTTGTTTGTTTTGTTTTTTGTTTTTGGTTTTTTTTTGGTTTTTTTGGATTTCTTTCCCAATTTATAAATTTGTAGACAAATGAAACAAAAAGAGAGGATTGAGTGATGAGTCTTTGCCAGCATTTTTGGGGATTTTTTTTTTCCTCAATTAAGTGGGTATTGATTTTTTAATATTTATGGAGAAATATGTGCTTAACAGTTTTGAAATTATGATATTTTGCTACATTTCAAGAATTTTGTGTGTATAGGTAGGTATCTCAGTTTTTTTTTTTTTTGAATTATTCCAGAATTATCAATAGAACAAAGGGATCAATGCATCAATTTAGACACAAACGCCCCTCTTTTGAAGCCCTCCCACCCCCAATATTACAAGTGTTTTTGGGATGGATGATACAATGGGTGGGTGCTCATTGCTGAGTTCTTTTTTCAACTTCTCCATTCTCCTTTTGATGATTTCTTTTTGGGGAGGGGGGCAGGTGGTGGGCGGCGGATGAGAAAGGAAGAAAAATCTTTAGCTACTCAATAACGAGTTTTCAGTTTCCTATCCAATTTCTTCTGGGGCCATATCTAATTACTTTCTTTTGGCAAAATTGGATAGGGCCCCAAAAGAAGTTGGATAGGAAACCCAAAATTGCCAAAATAAAAGGATATGGAACAAATGCACCAATGGCCACACCTCACACTTGGTTTAATTTCAAAGTAGCCCCAAAAGGGGCTTTTCACTAACATGATATAAGTTAGCCTTTATTTAAATCAATAGCCATTTAGGTACTTGTTTTGCAAATAAAGCCTCTAATAGTTCACTTTCACATATGAAGTTAAGGGGGGTTGTCTTGTGCAAATGCCTCTACTAACTCCGAATTCCATCCCATAGGTATTTGAAAACTATGCTTTTCACTAGCATCACAAACAGATTTTTGAATCAGTTGAGATCTGAAAACATCACACCATGGCAAAGCTGTTGCAAATTTTGCAAAACTCCTTTAGTAGAACTAATTGAAAAATCCAAAAAAAAAGCCCAAATGTCTGGCCAACTATTTTGATATTCTTTGCAATTGAGTAGATTATTACCTTACCCTAGGGTCAGTTTTGTCATTATATAATATCATTTCAATATTGAAACCTTTTTTTTGGGGGTGAAAATATAAAGCTAAGGTGATGAAAAATGCCATAATAATCTCTGGCTATGATCTGACTGATTTTCACTACTCATATTGAGAATAGCATAGTATACTACCTAGTGTAGATCATGAAAAGAAAATAATTTCAAATTTTCAAAAACGAATTGATTTTTCGAAAAATGAAATAATTATATATTGTTTCAATGTGGAAACTGACCCTAGGGTATGAGAACTAAAAACCAGCAATATTTTAAATTTTCTCTAAGACTTGTTGCCTATCAAAATTAGGCTCATTTCCAAAAGAAAATGATGCCCATGAATTTTTTTTAATTGCCCCTGATACCTATCATAGGACTTTGCTACCTCTATCCTTTAACTTGCACAATATAGATTGTGTCAATGCATGGGCTCAAGGCTGGCAAAACTAAAGCCCACTTTACACAAAGAGTCAAGGCCAAGGTTCAACTCAAATCAAGCATTCCTATTGGTGCAAAAGTTGAAATCAGCCCCCAAAGGCTTTTACACTAGGAGTTAAGTGATTAGAAAAAAACTTTTCAATCTGCCCCAAGTACCCAATAAATGCTGAACTTTATGGCCTTGTATTGGCCCCAAGGCTAAAAAAGGATACCAACGAATTTGTGAAGCCAATTTGAAAGCCCTTTGGGCTAGTATTCCAGTATTTATTAATAAAGTCAATGTTCTAGCATTTATTAGTGAGTTGGGGCCCCCAAACAACAAGCCCAAAATGCTCAAAGTTGGCCCCAACTTTTTCCAGCCCTTACTTGGGTCCTAAAATTTCTAAACCTGAAGTAAATGGTGCACAAATTTAAATCTGCCATGTGGTAGACATTCAGACAACCCTAAATGTCCAGAAATCCCTAAATAGAATATACTATTCCCAAGTTAAAAGTGTGGTTAGAGGATTGGGTGTGGGTGTGCCCCTCCACGGCTCTTCATGTAGGATAAAGCCCCACGATGGGTGCTTTAGGGAAATAAGGGACCCTGAGGAAGGACCCAAGGGAGTCTTGGAAATAAGGGACCCTAAGGCAGGACCCAAGGGAGTCTCAAATTTTTGCAAAGCTCTCATCCATGGGCTTTACATGGTGTAAAAATTGGACCCCACTTTATTCTTTTTTTTTGGCATGTGATACCCAGTGTATACCTACAGGATACCCACTTGGTATCATGGGATTTTTTTTTTAAAATGGCCGTGGGGCTTTACAAAAACAGAAAGCTTGCTTCCATTTTCTGTTTTTGTAAGGCCCGCCCCAGCGGTCATAAAATGCTTTGTAAGAGTATCTCTAGGTACGCTAGGAAAATCTGGCCAAGTAATTCCGTTGGTTTTTCTTTTCTCTTTGCAATGGATTCTTCCATTTGTTCCACACATAAAAAAATTGTGGTAAAGGCCAAAATAAGCACCCAAAATTTAAAGAAATTTTTCTATTGCAAATCATTAAATAAGAATAAAAATTTAAAATTTAATTAATTGTTGGCATGAAAATCCAACCACAAACTCAAAATAAATTTCTTATATAATTTGAGGGGCTAACCAAAGCCATTCTTAGGCAACGCTTCAACCCCCAGAGTTTGCAGGGAGTTCACACTAATTGTGAAGAATCAGCCACCCACCCAAACTCTGAACATCTAAAGAGACAAATAAAGGACCTATTAATGCATCCCACGCCTTCAACAATGATTATTTGGTTAACAGAGGGTTTTATTTTCAATTATGTGTGATAAAAAATTTGACACAAAATTTCCAAAAATTTAGAAAACTCGATCAAATTTACACTAGAAAAAAGTTCCCAATTTTTTTCTGTCAAAAAGCAACAAAATTTGTTTGGAAAACAAAACTGGTTATATACACCCCTTGATTGGTAGCAGCATGATAATATGTTCTTTGCAGTTGTTGTTGTTGTTGCAGTAAACCCTAAACCCTAAACCAGGCAACAAACAGATGGAAAGAAACAAAGCCTATTTTCCAGGCTGACCACAATTCTATTCCTAAAATTGGCTGCCACTATTTTTGGCCTGGACTAATAGCCCTTGCTAAGAACACCCTGCCTATTTAGCTGAATGGTTGCGCTCCTTAAGTGGATGACAGATCAAGAGCTTTATTGGCCTTGACTACGAAGGCAAGGATATTATTGTGTTTAGATTCATTATAGAGTATATATAGTAGCTTAAGGGATTTTGGCCCCCCTAGGTAATAATAATAATAGGTCTATTTTTTTAATGAGGATTTTTGAAAGAATCTGATATTTTGGCTTCTGTTGAAACTTGAGATTAGTTATAGAGTTATGATATCTTGAAGGAATTTGGTTTCTTTTAGAGGATTTTTTTTTGAAGCTAATATTTTTGCATGCTGAAATATTTGAATTTCCATAATTATTCTTTTGCCTTAAGATAATTTTTAATGTAAATTGCAAGGCCACAGTCTGACAAACCTCTTGTTACCCTTGGTCCTGTTATATTATGTAGTCAAAGGTACTTTGCTTACAAGTGCACCATATGATCCGTTTGTAGCTATTCCTCCCACATGTGTCATGGGGGCAAAGAAAGAAAAAGAGACAAATGAAATCAAAGGGAAAATGGAGGGGACAGGCAGAAGAACCTGTCTGTATAATCTAAGGTACTTCACAAGCATGAGGGGATTTGCTCCCTGGTCTTGGCTCTTGGGTCCTTTGTACTAACTACGACCTTACATAGTGATCATTTTGGGAACATGGGTCCAGGTCCTGACAAATCCATAAGCTCTATCTCAATAAGAATTACAACTCTTTTCTAGCTACTAATACACACAATAAGTAATTAGGTATATTCAGTTAGTGAATTGAGTAGGCTGCACTGGGGTCTAGAACCATCACTGGCTAACACTAGGGATAGGTAATAGATACCCCTCAAGAAAGGAAAGTAACCTCAACTCAACCTGAATTTCCACCAAAAAGAGAATTATGAGTCAGAGTGAACCAACAGCCCACCCATTCCCCATCCATTTGAAGCCCATTATGTACCGTGGAATAGGCCCAGTAAACCCATTCCACTCAGGAATGTGGCAAGCTGGTAGGGTGTGTGGCAATTCTATTCGATGGTAACAAGTTCTTCCAGGGCAGTTTCCAAAGTGTAATCGATTTTTCATCATAGAATGTGTGAAATGAAAAATCAATTACACTCTCCTTGAAATGTCTGATTTCATTTTACATGTCCTCTTTATTAATCATTGAATTGCATTGAAATTGAGCCATTAAATTGGCTATATATCCCACCTAGGAAAACACTTGTAAAAATGTTAGAATCAATGTTTTTTTTTCATATTTGCAATGTGGCATCGGCGACTATTTGCAAGTAATTTAAGTATGCCAATTTGGCAACTAGCACCTTTTTTTGCATGATCAAGTGGCTATGCTTGTTCAAACAAGCCTAAAAACCGGCTACAAAATGAAATGCAAAATAGAAAAATGAAATGCAACCTTATGTTATTAAAGGTATATAAACCAGCAATTTAGTAGAACCAAAGGCAAAAAAAATTATTACTATGTGTAACTCCATATAGATAAATGGTTATTGAGTGAAATTTCATGTAGGTAAGTTGGCTAACACTCACATTTCAATGGTGAAAAAATGACAACAAGATGCAAAAATTAATACACACTAAAGTCTAATGTTAAAATGTCCTAAAGGAATTGAACCTCGATCTTGAAGACCTTGGCCATTATAATATAAGAAATTGCCTGCAAAAAAAAACAACTAAAAATGATATACTACTTCAATGGAATTCAAATTGTGCACAAAAATTATATTGCATACATCTCAAAGCTCGTACCAACCAAATCAACATAATTGAATGAAATGAAACAAGTATTGCAAATATCATAACAAAAGCACATGAATAACATATTACATAAAGGGTTAGGGTTTAGAGATTTTTGGTTGTTTGAACTATCCTTTTGCAACAATCCAAGAACTCATTGTTGCAGCAAATGGGAAAATGTTCAATATAAAGAACTTATGAACATCTTGACAACCAAATCGAAATGGGTTGTTAGTCTATTCTTTAGTTTGTTTTTCATAAACCCCATATTAGATCAACATCTTTCATCTTCAACGATGCCCATAATCATGGCCATGGATAACTCAATGAATTTTAGCCATTCAAACAATTGATGGGAAAATAGTTTATTGTTGGCCAAGTTAGTCCACATTTTAATGCAAGGATTACAATCCAGAATAATAGTCATGGCAACATGGCAATGACAAACATAGTAAGCTTGAAAAACTTTGATTATTGCACCAATAATGTCATCAAGCAAGGGTAGGATGAACAATTGTTTTGGGCCAATCTACTTGCCAAAATAGCAATGTGTTTTTAAAATGGAAAGTTGAACCGTAAACTTCTTCTTAACTTCAAGTTGCACCCAAAATTGAAGATAGATTACACAAGTGGCATTCAAAATGTCTTAAGATGAGAATTGTTGTTCAAGTTATTGAATGAGGCCAACAGTTGCAACATTGCATTATTGTTTCACAACTTCAACTTCATTCAACCAATCAAGTCTAGAAACACAACTTAAACAACCATGTAACACATCCCTTTTATGAACCATGTACGTGTGAGAAAAAAATTGAAACCTCACATAATCCACACCAAAATTAGGTTCAAAAATCCAATGCATATGTAAAGGATCATATGAATGATGCACAATTACAAGGAATGTTTGAAAAATTCCATTAACATGCCCATAACTTGTAATTGTATCAAAATGCAACATGTACAAATTTCCTTCAAAAACTTTAACTACATCAATAAAATCACAAATGAATATATCCTAAGCTTGAATGAACTTTAACAAAAATTACATACATTCAAACAAGGGTAGGATACAACTCAAACCCATAAAGGTTTCCACATCACAAAGAAGGTCTAAGTTTCCTTTTGTTGTTGTGTTTGATGCATGCTCATAAAAATGTTCATGACCATGGACTTATACTCTACTAAAATGTGTTTCATAAGAGACAACATTGAAATCCAATGTGTTTTCACATGCACAAAATTTTCAGTGCCTTCTTCTCCAAAAATTTGGATAATTTCATTCTTTCCAAATATTAATCAAGGTTTTGTGCTGAATTATTATAAACAAATTGGAGCATTGTCTCAATTTTTGCAACTAAGGACAATTGAAATAACATCTACACAACTAAATTGGTTCAATGTGTAACATAGTGCACACCTAATAGGAAGGGCACACCCTTTTCCCTCAACTACACTATAACCCCAATTTTTGAACCCTAGAATGTCATCACACCATCTATTCCAAAACATATAAACTTCAAAGCCAAGTTGGATTCTAAAAGACCACCATACAAAAGTAAAAATCCACAATTACCTTTGTCAAATTGTCACCATGAGAACCTTCAACAACTTGTTATAGTGTCAAAAAAATTGGGAATTGTTTCCACAACGTACACATGGACATAAATCCATGATTGATTATCAGTGGTGGTCACTTCATCACAAGATATAAAAATAAAATGGGCTTTCTACATTGTTGGACGAATGGCCTAGATCGCAAATTCATGAATAGTTTCAGCCATGTTCCAAGCAATTGTGTTGGTCCAATGCTTCCAAAGGTCGTTTGGCATTTTCAAGAAATCAAATAGCTTTTTATAATTTTCAAAGTCTATCATAGGCCATCATGCTTCAACAAATGAAAATTTGTGACAAACTACATGAATTTTCTTTTATATTATACAAGGTTTCCATTTGCAACTTATTGAGCCACAAAAATTCGCCCATGAAAAGTAGCATATTGTTATTTAGTCTTGACATGTCGACGAATGTTGTTTATGTAGTATTGACCAACAACCACCCTCAGACATGCAAATGTTGCTTACCAACAACCTGCATGTTTTTTTGCAATCCATCAAATTTAACAACCAAAAGTTTTTCTATTATTTTCAACCTCGTTACAAATTCCACATCTTACATGGTCATTATTCCCTAGTTCATCTTCCCTTCATGACTAATAATTGCTTCAACCCACATGTAAATTTAATAGCCCAAACATCATGGAACACCTAATTAAAATCCGATTCTTTCTTCTGAATTGATTTGGTAGGAAAAATGTGAATGAGATCAACAATTGTAATTGAATTAATTACAATAGTGCCAAAAGACAAAGCTCCTAGAAATCCTTATAAACAATGAAATGGACGCTTACCTTTGTGCACAATGTCGAACATTTACAATAATTGTTCACCCAAATGCATGATCATGAATTATGTTGGAGGTGCAAATGTAAACAAACCATCACCTAAAACATGACTAGAGGAACAAACATCGACATTTGAAGGATTACAATAAAATAAAATAAAAAATAGTACTTGAAATTCGGGATGGGCTTTAATGGCAACATTGTCCAAAATGCACACAAACCAAATTTCCCAATGTAGCAATGCATTTAAACCTGCAACTGACACTGATAAAAAAATACATCAAAAAACCTTGTGCAAAAAATATGTTATATCACTTATAAGCAATGAAACTTGTATGCAATTGAAATCAACTCAAAAGTACATGACAAAATGCACACCATAGTACTTATAATAAACACTAGACAAAAAAGGAAATGAAACTTGTATGTGGTTGAAAATAACTCAAAACACACACAATAGAATGCACCGCCAAAGTACTTGCAATAAACATCATAAGTACAACTTATGCAACACCAAAATATTGTAACAAAGCACCGAAATGCAAAAAAGCATTTCATATTGCTTCAAAGGCATGTTCACAAATTTTATACACAATGATGATTTCAAGAGGGATGGGATTATCATACCTCAAGGTTAGTGAACAATAAATCAATTATAGTAATATTAAAAACAACATTGATATTTGCAACAATGGTAGCACCGAGCTTTGCAGCAACATGATTTGCATCAAGCTTAAAAACAACAACACCACTGGGATATGTAATAAGTTTGAAGGCAACAATGGAATTTGCAAAAAACTTCAAAGTAACAAGCTTAAAGGTGATGGCAACTATTCACTAGAGCTTCTCTTCATTAATGCTTGTCCATTGGCAATTCTAAAGTTGAATGCTTGTCATTCAAGCAACCTCTTTGAAAGATTATACCATTTTAATGAAGATAAAGGCGACAATGACAACAAATTTGAAAAAGAAATTGAAAGTGACATAGATTCACAATAGGTAATAATGGCAAGCAAAAGATTTTAAATGCTACAAAGCACAAATGCAATGAATGCAATTTCCAATGCAAATTCATGGTAATTTATTAACATCATGATCAAATTCTAGCAAACAGTGGCCAACATGTTTTGCAAAGGTGGCTATGATGGATTAAACTTTCATAAACAAATTGATTAGTGTCACATACAAGTCATCAATTTCTAGTAATTTCAACCCAATCTAACAATTTGAAATAAACCTAGGTGGTGGAATGGCCCATTTTGGATCGAAAAGATGTTAAATTTCACCAAAATATAAAACATTAGCTATAATTAAACACAAAAAATGATTATAAATCCCTTTTGGATGAACCCCAATAAGCACTAAACAAGAGTAATGCATTTAATATCAACAAATTAAATGTGGCACAATTTGTCACATCCTTTAACTATTTAGTTTGCTAAATTTTGAAGACTTGAACCAAAAGGCCAAGTTCTTGGTTAACCAACCCCCCTAGTTAACCAAACTTGGCCAACTAGATATCCCTTGTAAACCAAACTTGTTGCCTCCCTTAACATCCCCAACAAAACTTGGCCCTTAACCTCCTTCCTCCCTAGCCCTTTTTTCATTTGTCCACACCTCCCATTTCTTGGCAACTTCCATATCCTTATACCTTCCCCACCATCAATGTATGCCAAGGGAATCCCATCTTGCTTTTACCATGGGAAAAAAACAACTCCCAAGAAAGTTCATGTCCCCACCAAGGAAGCTTCCATTCTTTGAAACTTGAGGAAACTCCTTGAAACCCAATAAGCTTTCCCATCCACAAGAATGACACACTCCCTAATGAAGAAACATTGCTTCTCCTTGGCCTCCATGTGTCCTTGACTTCAAATGTGTTTTCACATAATTGTTCTTGGGAATAATGGCTTCCCAAGGAAGTTGGTAAAACCACACAATATTGAAGTGCTTGAGTGCAATATAACAATCTAAAGTTAAGTCAAAATATTATATCAAATGTTTAGTGTACTTTACCATAGGTTATATGATTAAAATGAAAACTAAAATTCCAATTGAATATATCATTGCAAGTGGGAGTACTTTTTTAAGGTATTTTTTGAAAATAAAAAATGCATGAATCCATAAAGTCCTATTCAATGTGAAAAAATAAAAAAATTGCGAACTTTCTTCTTTCAAAGTAATTTATAATATATTAAAGATAAAGGGCAATAGATAGTTCTTACAAAATTTTAATTTTTGGGACATATTCATTGTGCAAAAATGGATTCTTATCATGTTGTTTTTGGTCCACTTTAGTATATATAAAATTACCCCACGGTGCATATCAAGATTCTCATGTCACCATTACATCCTTCAATGATTTTGCCAAGGTTCAGTCTTGGAAGGGCTACCCTAACCATATAACACACCACATTTCTTTTTGTTCAATAACCCACTCCCAAAAGGCTTGTAATTGTACCAAATCATCAAAAGTTGTCATTAATTCCAAATCCCTCCTTTTCACATACATTTTTAATTTGATGTTTTCGACAAAACATTACAAATCCCACAAGAGTTCAACAAAAACTTTCCAACCTTTAAAATTGTAAAAAAGTTTGGTTTGCAACAATTAAATTACATCCAAAGTCATTTGACTAAAACATTCAATGTCAATGCAATCCAACTTAAATCAATCCCAAGGGTATGTCAATAACTTTGACCTTAGTTATTTTAGAATGCAAGCCATTATGGGGCAAATTTGAAGTCAAAGCATTATAGGAAGTGTTCCACGAGGCATTTATACACATCCTATGGTGTTGAGGTTTTAATCATTCCTCAAGATTGCCATTATTTTGTTTCATTGCAAAAAGTTGGTTCTACTTATTATTTTCCTTTTGCATGTTGTGGAATGTTGTCCCTTGAATTTTGGAAACCAAAAGAAAAATGCCACTAGGGATAAACATGAAAACCCCATTCAACTAACTACCCACCCATTGTAGCTTTAACCAATCAAAACATTTATCCATTTCCTTTTGGAGCCCGATAAAGTACATTAGGTGTTCCAAGCTTGATAAATAATTGAGATCTCCTCACCAATCTCCATTTATTGTTTTTTTCAAATGTAACAAAGGAAACACATGTATTCAAAATTTTGATACAATTTTTTTGATGCATAAAACCTCCTCGAGAGAAAACCATATCATAATTCCTTGAAGAATTTATTGCCTCCCTAAGGAACTATCTAGTTTTTCAAGGAAGGGGATAATGTGAAGTGTAACAGTTCCATGTGGAAGGCCAACAAGGAAATCCAACCAAGTTCTAGATAATGTGAAGTGTACAAGTTTTTAAGTAAGGTTGGGGGGAAAACCCAACTAATCCATGGACAATGCGAAATGCCCCAATTCCTTGATGAAGGTCAAGGAAAGTTTAACTAATCTTTAGATAATGCAAGGTGTAGTAGTTCCCCATGGAAGGTAAGGGAGGAAACCTAACTAATTTGTAGATAATGTGTGATGTAGTAATTCCTTGAGGAAGGTAAAAAAAACCCAACTTTAAATAATGCAAAATGCAACATTTCTTTGAAAAAGATCAAGGAAAAAACCCAACCAATCCTTGGATAATGCGAGGTGCAACAATTCCTTAGAAAAGGCAAGAGAAGAAACTAATCAATCCATCGTTAAAACAACATGTACCAATTCCCAAAGGCATGCCAAGGAAAACCCATTAAAGTTCCTTGACAAAACCCCATGACAAACCTAGTCATCTCCCCAAAGCACCCAATTTGCCTACTTTGGTTTACTTCCTTGGGATCATCATCATCATCATTGCCCTTTACCAACCTAGCCCTTTCCATGCAAGTAATGCTTGTAAAGAGTGTCAGCCAAATGGTGCCACATGATCACCGAACCAAACGGACAAAAACTACAAAAGCGGCTTATGCCTCAGTTTGTAATCGACAAGATCTAAGAGGTTGTTATCGAATGGGCACCAAGGCGCCCTTCCATGTGGGCATTTCCCTAATGCTACCCCGCCACTAAGGCCAATCCTGAACGCACTCATACCAACCCCCTTGTGTAGATGGTATTCCAATTACCTGAAAGTCCTTGCACACTATGGAAACAAAGGACTAGGTAGGGCAGACCCTGGAGTGCTTGGCACCACGTAGATGTGAAAACAATGCTTGACATGGGTACCTCTCCTCAGGCATCCTAGCCATGTGCCCTAGCCATGATAGCCTTCTTTGGGCCAAAAGCCATTTCAAAGAGGGTACCTGGCACCTGCCCTTTAGATGCTCAAGGCTATGGCGGTCAATGATGCTAACCCCCAAAATCTACCTAAGGCAGCTGTTATACACGATCTCCAACTTGTCCCCTTGTGCTTGCATCAAAAGCCATGTCTCACTACTGTAGACGAAGTGTGGAACAATAAAAGAGCTAAAAACCTTCACCTTGGTTTGCACTGAGGATGCAACCTTTAAAATCCATGACATTGTCTTAATTCTTCTTGGATTTTTCCTTTAGGGAAACAATTTATTTATCTTTGTCCCATGGGCAAACTTTGTAGGGTTCCCATGGGAAACTAATTGGAATAAACAACCCAAATTATAAAACAAGAAAAAGACGAATTCATAAATCATTCACCAACCATTGGCTATATTAAAAATCTAACACAACCTTATCTATTTATACAACGGGTAGTTTTTTGAACATTTGTAACCAAATGTTCAAGAATGCATTATACATCATGGGATACTACTATAGTTCCTTGCATGTGAATCCCACATCTACCATGACAAGCAAGGTCATGAGTTGAATTTTCATCTTGCCATACTAATTAACATGAACCATGGAGGGCTTTTGGTATATTTTGCACAATATTGATTAATTAAGGATGTATTTAATTTGGTGTATATGTCCAAGACCAAAATTTCGCTTTGAATCATTATTGCTTTCAACATTGGAAGTTTGTTGTGTGGCCTTTCTCCCTCGTTGCAAGGCATTTGCAACTAAAGTAATAGCTTGACTTTGCCATCATCTACATGATGGAATATAAATGTAGATGATTATGCAACACAAACTTCTAGACATTCATCCCTCTTCATATATTGGACATGACAATGGTTATTAAAGTTAAAACTTTGGTCATCACATGCATTACTCAATCATGAGTGCCTATTGCACCTTGCATGCTTGTTAATGGTGAGGGCATGGTTTGAACTGTAAGTTTTTGATTTGATGTCATTCCTTTTGTGTTTTCATGAAACTTAACCATTACAAGTACCCAACTACTTATCATTCCCAATGTTATTCATAATATATGAAATCTCCTTTGCAACATTTTCCCAAGGCTTACAATTAACAATAACTTTCACCCCTTTGCACAATGTGCCTAAAAACCATCAATTTCACCCAAAAACATTATGGAGAACATCTCAAAATGTGGGCATCTATACTTGAGTTAACACTTGTTTTTTGGCAACATTGAATTGAACTTGAAAATGTCATCAATATTTGCAAAAAAGTTTGCCCACTCCTCTGGCATATACCAAAGCAGTATCCAAGAAGAAAATATTTTTCCTTTTTCCTTCCTTCACACTTTGTGTTATCATCACAACATGTCAAGCTTTAGGGGGGAAGCTGCTTCCCAATAGCCACAACCCATTGAAGACTTGCCCCCATCATTCCTTTGTGTGTTCAAAATGAAATATTCATCATCAAACATGGTTAATTGAGATGGGAAAAATGTCGAAGATAAAGTTACAAACTAAGAAAATACACATTGTTCCAAAAACTAAACAAAAATCTATAATAAAAAGCATGTTCCTAAGCAATTTACAACCCACAAACAATTATACATAAAAAATTTATAATTGCAAATGATTTATTCATGTGGGGGATATAACGAGGTGGGATTTTGAACATTGAATGGGATGGCATCCTCAAATATTTTGGGATTGAAAAGGGAAATGAACCATTGTGCCCTAGGCAATACAATTTATTTTTTTGGGGAAGACAACTTATTAATAGATCCCATTTGTTCATGTTTTTCTACTATCAACAATAGCTTTATCCAATTTGAAAGCCCTAAATAGACAACAAAACCAATTTGGGTGGGTAAAAAAAATGTGAAAATTATTATTAGTCAAATAGGGGCATTATTGAATTGATTATAAGTTGATTTGGACATAAAGGTCATCAATGAATTGGATCAACTATTGTTATTTGCAAATCAATGATGGGGAATGGTTGTGTGTAACACTAATGAAGAGTTAGAATTTTAAAAATTGTTTATCTATTGATTACAAACATAAATTAAATCCCAAGAAAAAAATATTCCTTGTTCACTCACTACCCATTTGTCAATGCATGCTAGTGGTTGTTCATTCACTTTGGTAAAAGTTTCATTGATTCCATTATCAAAATCTTTATTAAGTTTTATAGATAGTTTTATTTATGTGTGCATTGTAAAAATGACATGTAACTGAAGCAAATTCTTAATTTTAGTTGAAATTGGTGTGAGTGGGAATATCTTAGGTTGATGATGATTTGATTTAAAACTTTTTTGCAAGGGTGAAAAGGATTTTATCAACTAAGTACTAATGTAACCTAATATGTCATTGACCCAAGCGTGAACTACTTGTTCAACTTATTTTTCTTTCCAAAACCGCATTTGTAATTTAATTGAATTCCCAATGACATCAATTATTCAAATTTTATTATTTTCACATCTAAACTCCATTTTTTCCCAAATCATCTTCACTAAATCCTATTTATTAGAGGTTTTCAAACAATATCAAAAGTGTGCCCAATTCCATTTTTATTTTTTGATTCAATGAAA
>Ga0209611_10009717_pt1 | contig 14443 bp, 7 predicted proteins | sample S1TSphgellanicum_3_FD_187693 | JGI IMG/M metagenome (GOLD analysis project Ga0209611, IMG submission 187693) | Host-associated microbial communities from peat moss isolated from Minnesota, USA - S1T2_Fc - Sphagnum magellanicum MG (SPAdes) (version 2) | ecosystem: Host-associated > Plants > Peat... | reverse complement strand
TCAAGTGTTGAATATTTTTGTAAATTGTGTGAAATATCACTTCAACCAAAGAGGTCTATCCAGAAGCATGACGTGTGAAAAATTCATCAACAATTATTATATGCATTATCAAATGGCCTAGAGAAGGATGAATTTTTTGCCCTTTGGCAATGCCTTGAGAATAAGACATAATGGAGAAAAAAATAATTAAAAAAAGTAGCACAACTTATAAATAATACCATTGCAGCCTTCTAGTGATTTGAATGATCCTCCATTGGTCCAAGTATTATTAATTTACAACTGTAATGGAAAGCTTTTGTATTTTTCAATAAAATATATGATGAATGCTTTGATATGGAATTAGAAAAAAAATCTTTTTCAAGTTTGAATTTAATTTTTTTGTGCTACTTTAGGAGGAAAAAACACTTTCATTGGGGATTGGGATGTTGAATGCTAATGAATCCAAGCACATTCGAGAGTTGTCACATGCAAAGTTGTCAAAAACAACTTTTTGGGATGAAACACAAAGTGTAAGCATTATCAGCATGATTCAAGATTCAGGTCATTTTATCCTTGAAGGTGTGAAGAATGTTGTAGGGCTTCAACATACAAGTAAAAAAGTTCTATCACTTCAAAATACCTATCAAAACATTGAAGGATTTGATGAACTTTTCAACAACACTCTCATAATTCGCCAACCTTGGGGCAACCAATTATAATGGGGTGGACCAACTGGTGGGATCCATATGCTTCAACAACAAAACTCGGGTGCAAATCCCAATTATAGCCTATGGAGTGGACCATTTGGAGGTTATAACATGCCTCCACAACCAAACTGGCAATGGGGTGGGGCGCAATTTCAATGGCATGTTGGTGTGCCATAGAACATGGCTACATTTCCAATTCTTGGATCAAATTGTGGTCACAATCCTGTAAGGCCATTTCCACCTACTTTACTTGTGCCTCCCCATTTGTAGTGTCTAAAACAATTGTCAAACCATTAGTGTTGCCTCCATCCATACTAGCAACTATAATTGGTCAGTAGCCTTAACCTCCATCTACTATTATCATTCCTACATCTACAACAGTCCTTCCTGTAATAGCCAGTAATGGAGTTAAGGTTTTTTTAAGACTTCCAAAATTAGAAAATCAGGTTGTGAAATGAGCATAAAAAATAAATATGAAGAGGAGGTGGTGGAACGATTGTGTCGAGGATTAAAGCCCCATGCAATGGAAGTCACACCTTGAGGGAAGATAGATGGTGCATGCAAAAGAAAGAATGTTTGGGATGACTAGTTTAGGGCCTTAGCCATTTGACATGTTGATGTTTTTATTGTATATGTCAAGGACCAAAACCCGATAGATATGGCACAATTCAAATTTCGAATGGACGAACTTTGAGTACAAGAATCATGAATTATGTTAGAAGGGGTTTGAGGATGTTGTCTGATGGTTTTTGAAGGGAGAAAGGTCTTGCTTTAAACATCTTTTCACACATAAAACCCAAAGAACTTGCCCATTAGGCATAGAGCCAACTCAATGGGAATGACCTATGAAATACTAGACAGATGAAAAGATGATTATCAAGGCCTTTCACATGTCTAATGCTCAAGGCAACCAAAAAAAACCATCAAAGTATGGATGAGGTGGCAAAGCTGGTGCTGAGGTTGCCATTGTAAAATACATCATATTTTTCCATTTATTGAATATGTAATTTTCATGGAGTGTGCATCAAAAATATTGATTGGTGGGTGGTATTTGCAAAAAAAAAGGAAGGCTAGGAATCCTTCACCCATTGAAATTGCAGCTGTAGCAATGGAATTTGAGTAGACACATGCAAAGATAGTTAACATTTGAACACCTACACTTTTTTTCACAAGATGATCACACTTGTTGATGTCAATATAAATATAGATTGGTATTTTGCATTGTAGGAGCATAATTACAAGTGTGTACAATACATCTTTAAGCTAATTTCTTTTTAAAACCCTAAACCATATGTTTATTTGCAAGGTTGTAACACAACATTGTCTTCATGAATCACCATGATTGAATCAAAGCTACCTAAAATCACTAGCATGGTTTCACAAGTGTTGGAGGCATGTAATGAAAATGCTAGGTCAATCTAGTCCTTCAATTCCACCATTTTTGAATTATGAAACAAATGTAAACAATCAGTATAGTGGCAAGAAGCCTAGAGGTGAGAGGATGACATGCTTTAGAAGATGGCAGAAATCCCTTTGAAATGCATGACAAATTACATGCCTGAAAAGGTAAAAGTTTGGCTATAGACTTTGAAACTAGTGTTGCAGTAGGAGCTATTTTAGCCCTAAGTTGTGGTTGAGCGCTTCAAGATGGTAACATTTATGGAGTATGTAATGGTCTTGTATGTACACTTCTTGACTTTAAATCCTAGTGCATGTTTTTTCACCCCTAGTTAAATGAAACATAGGTTGAAAAATATAATTTATTTCATGGTCAAAGACCATTGTAAGTCCATGCCCTATTAATTCTGACACAATTCATGCAATTGTATAAGTCCAAAACTGTGAGTTGAATTGTTGACTTTGGTTGTGTAAGTATTTGGGAGTGATGTGGCTCCTACATTGCCCATTCAGGTTGGATGTGATATCACATTTGAACTACACTTTCATTTGATTACGATGGGCCAACTTTAACTACCTATGAAATATTAAATCCATAGGTAACAAAATGTGTTTAGTAAATACTTTATATATAAATTGTAGAAGTTATTGTCTTAATGATCAAATTTTAATCTAGTTATTGTTACATAACAGAGAGTTATAAGTTAATACAATTTTAATTTGAGCTTCATGTGTGCAAAACTAAGTATGTGCATGTAATTAACTTGTATATGTTTTGTATTCGTGGTTTCTCATTGTCATTATCTAATATTTAAATGGAGATATTAATTTCTTAGTTATTATTGGATGCATGCAGATGTAGGTAAATGTGCTAAACACATTACAACATTTAGGTATGTATGTATATAGCATATTGGCAATTGATCCCATTCATTGAAGTTTCAATTCTGCTTAAATTTTGTATGTTTCGTTAAAGAATGATGCCATAAATTTGAATGACATATTATGTGTAGTTTGATTGTAGGTATAACACATTGACCTTGTGTTATTAACTAGGTTCATCTTGAAGTGGTGACTAGCCATACAGATGAATTCCATGTAATTTTTCAAGGAAATCAAAGCCCACCCAATAAGATGGGCATTAATGTACTAACTTAGGTGCTTGTAGAATATCATTTTAGAAGCACATTGAAGTGCATGTTGTAGTAATTGTTGATGTTATTTTGAAATTGTTCAAGTTGCAAAGTACATACCTTTTGTCTTTAATTGGTAAACAACGACAAGAGATATTATGCTATGCACCATCATGTGCTTGCCATGATCTTGAGATGTACTATGGTGATATGTGTGTTGGTTTGGAGCCCAACTCTACATAGAAGTTTTTGTTTCATAATAAAAGTTTGCAAAATGGATTTTTTGCTTTGATCCATTTAGGAAAATGAAATTGAACTCCAAGGCAAAAATGTTCACATAGAACGAACTCTAGGGTGAAAGTTAGCCACTAATGCCATAAATCAATTGGTATGCATGGCCAATTTGAGGATCATGATGTTAGTAAATTGGAGCCAATATATAATGGCTTTGCCATAGTCCAATTGTGTGAAATTGATGTAACATGGTCATTAGAAAATTTGTTCTAAATTGTTTTTGATACATATGCAAAAACAAATTTTTTCTTTAAGCAACTACATTGTTTAAAGTTGTGTGTGTTGGGTCTATGGGGGTGGCATAATAAGAGGCCTAAAAAACCTATGATGACAGAGCCTCCGAAGCTTAGATCTTGAGTAGGACCAACTATAACATTGCTGGGGACTAATGTTGAAACTCTAGCCCCATCACACAATGAGTTTAAAACACAAACCATAGTTTGTTGTATTAAATTATGTTCAATAAACAAAATGTAGTTTGTTACGCATATTGAACAACCTACTTCCAACTGATTTTTAATATTTTGTTTGCCATTTGTTCCTATAGTTTGTTGTAGGTGATCAAGTGTTCTTCTTATACAAGCATATACTTGTAGCAAATGAAATAGTTCGTGGAGTTCCAAGGGACTCATTCCAATGTTCTGTCTCATTTCCTAGCTATTCACTATATTTCATCATTACTTTGTTGAATCAATGACAATTGTAACGGCCTTACAATTGTCATAGTCACACTTTTTGTGGCATTAAAAATTTCATATAGAACTTTTATATAGTTGTATGTGCAGTTGCAACACATGTGACTAGACTATTTAATGCATACTGGAAATTCCATGGGGTAATAAACTATTTGTAGATTAGTTGAAATGTTCAAATTTACTTGAACGTGTGGTAAACCCTACTGGAAAATGAACATATCCCAAACTTGCGCCAAACCTAAAACGAACTTAAATCCTAACCTAAAATGAACCTACCCTTAACCTAAATCGAACCTACCCCTAACCTAAACTAAACCTACCCATAACCTAAACCGAACCTTTATCAAACCTCTACTTATCCTAAACCAAACCCCTACCTATCCTAAGCTAGCCATACCCCTAACCTAAACACAACCCTATTTATCAATGATCATTTACAAATACTAGCCAAGTGTCGATTGACCATTCATGGTTGTGAATGTTATGTGGCACAATCCTTACGACCTATTGATGCACCAACCATGATAACATGCAACTACTTTTGTATAGTAGCAATTGCAGTTGTAACTTGATGTCCACGTCAAACATATGATCATCCATTTACATGGATGAGAAAAACATTTGTAGTTGTAAGAGCTTCAACTGTATTTTCAACTTCTAGCCATGCAAGGTCTTTTGCGACTATGTGTTTTCTAGCACTTGTCTTGGGCAACTATGGAATTTTTAGTTGTAGGTGTCCATTATGACTACCATGTAGTCGCAAATCTAGTGGTTTTTTTTGCCAAATTTCTTCTAGTGGAAACCTTGGAACATTTTTTTTTCCAAATTTTCGAAACTTTTTTCAGGTCTTTTTTTTAAATATTTAAAAAAAGAACCAGGTCAAGTATCAGAAAAGCTATTGAAACCCAGACCCAGCAGGTCTCAAAAAACTCCGACCCAGCAAACATTGGAATATTCGACCTCAAAAATCACAAATGGATATTATTTTGAAATTCACTATTTAGAAAGCAAATTTCAGCTTCTTTTACAAAATATTTGGGGAAAAGTTTGGTCACATTTGGGCATAGTTTTCTTTGTTTCGGGGGCAGTTTTTCATAGTTTTCTCTTCAATTTTGACCATTTCCTACAAATCTGTTGCCAATTAATACTAAATCTTTTTTTGAGATGCTCATTAACGATTCTAGACTTTGGCTCTCTCACTCTCAATTTTGGCCAGATGATTTTTCCATGGAATGCTTTTGCCATTTTGCAAGAAATATTTAAAAAGAAATCACCAAAAATATAAGTTTTTATTGAAAAGCCAAAAATTGCAACAATTGCCTACAATATGAAAGGTTGCTTAAGATTTTCTACTTTCACATTTTGAATGTCTCCAAATTTTGCTAAATATACCTATGGATGATCCCTGCTTGAGCAACCTCACAAAATTGAAAAACAAAAAAACATTGTATTCACTATGCATCTCAACATTCTGGATCTTTACATTTTGACGCATTTCATTTTATTTGTGAGATGCTTAATACCCTCTCCCCTCAGAAGTGCTAAACACCCCCTAAAGAGCTCTGTCCCGGACATATTTGGCTTGTCTTCTTGCACATGGTTTTTGCCTTGCATGGTTTAACATGAAACCATGCAACAGGGTTTTCAATGTTCTGCAAAAAGAACATGAAGCTTCATGTGTTCTTCAGCTATCTCAGATGTTCTGAGGCAGGGCAATCAGGACCAACCACTGGCATATCTTTCCGCAATGAGCAAAAAACCACATTTTTTTGGGCAAGAGTGAACCAGCACCCTCCAGTGCACCATCCATTGGATGTCTGTTATGACTCAATTGTGGATGAACATAAACTGAGCAATAGTAGGTTTCACCTTGGTAACTCATTTTGTAAGAAGTAGGTTCAATATATAGGTTGATAGGTAAGAAAATAGGTCACTAATGTGTAAGAAGATAGTTTATACCTAATAGGCAAAGGGCTGTTATTAATACCTAACTAGTTGATAGGTAGTAAAAATAGCAACTAAGCCAACCACCATGGTTAGCAAGGGAACTAGAACCCAACAGAAAGTGTAATCTTTATCATTTACCATTATCCTTCATGGTGCATCGGTAGGTGCTGGTTCAGTCTGGCCTTCTTTATTACACTTGTATAACAGCAAAAGACAAAAAATGAAAGCCTTGCAGCAGAACAGCGCAATTCTCAGCACTCCTGCACTGTCAGGCTTCGGACAGAGCTCGACGTGTGGGTGTATTTAGCGTCTCGCGTTTTATTTAAGTGCTGTCAAGTGGTCAGCCCACCAACGGAATCTGTTTGCTGGTGCTTCACGACTTTCAAGGTTGTCAGAACTGCAAACCAACCATATTTGTAGTAATGGTGGAAAATTCAAATGCTACTCTTATCTAATGGCCAAAGGAGTTGCACAAGCGTGATCACAAAATGGTTTACCGAAAGTCTTCATCTCATCTGATACTGCTGTTTCTGCGCCACAGTGAACCAGCATCCACCAGTGCACCATCAAGGATGGATGATATGTGATCAGGAAACAGTTTTCTGTTGAGTTCCAGTTCCCTAGCTAACCATGGTGGTTAGCTCAGTTACTTTATTTTCTACCTACCAACTAGGTAGGTAGTTAAAACAGCGCCTACCGACTATGTATAAACTATCTACTTACCTAGTAGTCCCCTATTTTGTTACTTACCTGTCTATATGTTAGAGTTACTTCTTATAGAATGGGTTACCAAGACAAAATCGGGTAGTAACTCAGTTGAGGATCATCCACAACTGAGTCATAACAGGCATCCAGTGGATGGTGCACTGGTGAGGGCTGGTTGACTGTGGCCTTGTTTATGTTGTTTGCAAGTTTCACCAAAAGTTGGCTCAAATTTCTCACTAAGGTTCCCAGAAAAAGTTGGATGTGTGATAATGACTAGTTCTCATCATCAAGAGAAAAGTATAAGATTCATCGATGATTTAGAATCTTCTATATTTTTGAGTTTCACTATTGTTGTTCCTGAATTCACATTATGACCCCCAAAAAAATCCAAAGTTTATGTTCCCACTATTGTTCCTAAATACCCACTTAGGTTCACAAAAAAGCTATCATGTTGTTTGGAAATTGTTCCTGAAGATCTTTCGATATGCGACATATTCTCAAATGACCTTCCTTCAATAAGGGAAAGAAATCAGGACATTTAGTGGAGGGGGGCAAGATTAGGAATAAAAAAGAGGACATCCAAATATGGATGAAATCGAATCCAGCAAGTTTGAAAATAGGAGGCTTGACCAACTTGGTTCTAAATGGACTATTGTGTTGCTTTAAAATGTCAAATCATGGCAAAACATGTTCACTACTTCATGGTTTATTGTTTCAACTATACTGGTAGTGTGGCATGTGCTGTTGGCTCAAGTGAAAACATTACAAAATAGGGAAACTCAACATGTGAACATTGTTTTGCAATGTATGTATCAATATTTGAACAGTCAAATATGAAAGGAAATCATGCTTGAATTGAATGATAAGCCTTCAAGTGTTACCACGTTCTCAACTGACTTTTCCTTCCAAAACCTTGTTTTTGGGAATTTATTTGAATTTTCAGCAGCAGAAATCACTTCAAAATCCATATCTCCCACAATCTGAATCCAAATCTTACCAAATAAATTCCATTAAATCCTGCTCATTATGATCTTTCCAACAACACCAACGACACATTCCAATTCCTCCAAAATTCTCAGCTACGATTTAATTTAATTTTTAGTGAAAAAAACGTTCAATATTCAAGAACTTTTGCACTGCAAGTCAAAATGCTTTTGCACTGCAAGTCCAAATGTAATGGAACTAAGCCCATGCACGCCTCCTCATCAAGACCTTTCCAAAGACATGATCTGAAGCATCCTGATTCAGAGGATCTCATAACTACAAAACAAAACAAATTACCTTCCTTCATAGATAGATTGCACTAAGTCATGACTTTGCTTTGTACATCATTTACATTGCAGCACATATTTTTTAAATTCATAAGTATTGAAAATTCAAAGTGACTTTTGAAATTTTGAAATTATACATTTAAAATTAAGGAATTTTTTTGAATATGACACATAATTTCCTATCCACCTTGATTTTTTCTTACCATCAACAAGTTTATATTAAGGAAATAAAAGGGATTTTAACAAAATGGAATATTACACATGATAGAATATTAATTGGTCAATTTCAAAAGTCCTAAACTAAACCAAAAATTAAAATCGAGATAAATGAATTTTGAACTTAAATTTCCTAACAATCATATTAGTCATCTAGCACAAATTGCTATGGTTATCATCATTTTTGAATGGTGATACATCTCCATGTAACTGTTTGCAATTTGACACTGTTCTTGCCTGGTTTGACATGCCCTTCTCTTCTTGAAAGTTAGGCAGGGTGAAATTTGACAATGAAACGAATTTCAAACCAAATTAACCCTTTCCACAAACCTACAGATGGAAGGATGTGGACTATTAGATTCTAATATAGCTATATGTGCAAGACATTCAACACAAAGGAGACCAGCTTTTTTCTTCTGAGGTCTGCTTTGCATACAACTGTTCAATCTCTAGCTGTACACATGCCTTTTGTGTGGGATGAACCACAAAATGGTAGATTAGCCATGTTAGGGTTTAGAAGTAAGTAGAAGCTTCCAACATGGGAATTGTCCATTTTGTCCCATGTGTGTGTCATCTGGAACCTTGAAGTTTGTACTTGTACTTTGGAATTCTTTTTCAGTTGCAATATCTATATGTAATAAAAAAATTCATGGTGCATTCTAGATACCCAAAGGTGTTTTTTGTCATCAAAGTTTTAGTAATATATATATTAGTCGTTTTTTATCCCATGAACTGAGCCAACATTTAGACTCCAATTTATTCACTTCAAGGGTGGATTTAGACTGGATGAGGACCCATTGCAACTAACTAGTGTCTCATGGAGCTTGATGTCTGCAGTTTTGCTTTGCTCAACTCATTGAGTTCTCTAGTGGAAGAGTGAGAGACTTATTACACTGAGTTGCATTTCTTCACAGAAATTAGTGAGTCTGATCATGTTCACTGGATGGAAATCAACTAAGGACAACTCCACCGGTGCTCAGTGTGTGACCTTGCAAATTAAAATTGGATAGAGAAAAGTCAAAAGATGCCAGTTTGGCGCCGCAAAACGGTTCAATGCCGAGCAGTTTCGCACAGTTTGCTGAGACTGGTAAAATGCACAGCAAAGCTAACACCTGATGCTGAGCAGTTAGATAGTTTGATCGGTCCAGGTGGGTTAGTATTAGTAATCTCCAACCAATTTGCAGTCCCAGTTTTAGTTTTATGGGTGAGGTTGGAAAAAAGTAAATAGCTAAACTCGGATGTGAGAAATACTTTTTGCAGGGTCACGTACTGAGCATCGTTAGCTGGAGACGCTCCGCGAGACGTAAATCCCTAGCAAGTGGCCCGGCAACGGTAATGGATGATTGTACTACATATCAGAACCAAATAATTTGTATTAGGTGTGTGTGCTACATAACATTTAAGCCTGGCTGCACATTTAACATAGTACAGGAGTCCAGGAGCATGATTAATTGTCCTCATGTAATTCTACTCAGAATTGTGATACAACCGGACTGCAGATCGCATATACAGCTCGGCCGGATTAGTTGCTTACTGTCTCGGTAACAAATAGGCCTGATGATCGGCTCATATGGGACCTTAAAATTTTAGTAGTTTAATTTATAGAGTAGCAGCACTAAAGTGATAAGTCGAACTGCAACTCTGCATTCGCAATATCATGTATGGTTATTGCTGATATCAATATGATCAGAGAGGAGGAATTCTCATGAGGGACAGGTACTAAGACTGCATGCAGTGGAAACAGCAGCCAAAATCTGGTGGCCGAAAGACTTCAGCTCGAATTAAGTTCCGGTGATCACGACTCATCGTCTGTAGCTCCACAAGGAAGGCTCAACGAAGGAGTCATTGTCATCATCAGAGTCGTCTTTTGGACGCGGTGGATAAATCATGTTGTTCACCCATTCGCGCTCGTAAGGGTCGTCAAATTGGCTTGCATTGCTCCAGCTGTTGTAGGATTGGGTACTGTTCGAAGGGGCCGGCTGGGCGGCTTGCGCCGGTTCCGTGTATGTAATGTCTTCCAGGTCTTGGCCGTCGTCACTGTCCGATGCCTCCGGGGACATGAAATCGCTGTAGCTGAAGGGACGCCCCACTGACGCAGCAGCCGACGCTGCTGCGGCCGCCTGGATCTCGCGGGTCGTGTAGCGTCCTGGGGTTCCCCTCGGAATGGTGGGGGGGTCGTTAGGGAAATTGAGCTGTGCGTTTGGGCCTCTTATGCACACCAGAGCTGCGTCATAAGCGTGCGCAGCTTCTTCAGCAGTCCGGAATGAGCCGAGCCAAATCCGAGTTCGCGTCGAGGGCTCTCTGATCTCCGAGACCCATTTCCCCCATCGCCGCATACGTATCCCTCGGTACTGGCGTTGTGAGCTCCCGCCTCTCTGGTTCCTGCCGGACATGATGTCGAATGTTGTAGCAGATCGAATCCGAATCTCGGAGCTGAGATGAATTACCGGCTGGTGACGACCTCTAGCTACCTGCAAGAGAATACGCGTTTCTGTATGTGAGTTTCACGTTTAATATGATACATGTGCTGAGGCAATATGTTGAAGTTCGATTCAGATCTTCGGAGCTCGCCAAATTACGCTTAAGTGAGATTGCGATTCAACTCTTCCAGTCGAGTTATTGAGCTACGCTTGTACAAACGCGACCTCCTAATTCAGTGCGATGATACAGTACCTAACTCAGCAACTCCTTATACAGCACAAAAAACGGGCTACAAACAATTGATCAACATGCAGTATAAGCGAAGCTTCAACTGATCAGTTAATTGTGCTCTATAAGAACCCCATGCGAAAACCAGCTTCTCCGCATATGATGTAAACTTTTGCAAATTCATGAGATATGGCAGGTCACAAGAGCACATCTGCAAAGCATCAGTCCTTAGTATACAGACAATCCCAGTCCACCAAAAACTCTCCAAAGTCGATCATGAACCTAGTAAGTCCACTCCTAATTAATAGTACTCATGTGACGGCCGGTGAGACTGCTTAAACCTTATACGATTGTTCCAAATCAAGAGACCTTGAACTAGATCAGCTAGTAGCAAATGATTAAAACAGAGTGCAGCAAGATGAGATCACCTGCTCACACCAGGAATGTATGAAAGACACAACCGCTTTGTCTGGAGTGATCAATAGCTGATCTTGACTCACTTCATGCAGCTAGCAGCTGGCTTACAGGTGTACAACAGAAACCTCTGAGTATTTTGATGCAGGCGACTGGGTAATATATGTATGATGCAGGCGGCCGGGGACTTCATCAAAGTCCATTCTTTTTGTTTTACTACTTCCTTGGGTTTCATGCGGCACAACACACAGTCAGCCGCTGTTTCGGGAGTAGCTACAAATCTCTAGCCTCACCCCCCCTATCGCATATGCTGGGCACGGCCATACCTTTTCTGCCCAATGGCTGCTGCTCGCTTTGCACGTTGCATATTTTATTTAACTTAGTTAACTGACGCTCGTGAGATTTTACGCTCCTCGCTTCAGCGTTAAGCTCCTCTCCTATCACTTTTTCAACTGCGGTTTGCGGTTTTTGCTACTAAGGGTACGCGTTAAACTTCCCTCTCATACAGTCTTCAAAGTAGATCTGGGAAATTTGGTGTCTTAACCGCACCCCAAAAAAGGCAACACAACAAACAACCATGTCCCTACAACACGAAAGAATTACCTGTTTCTGGGCCCACATGTCTATATGTAGCATATATAACCCTCTTTTCCCAGCAACTTCTCTCCAAAAGTAAAAAGACCTGCTCCTATTTTTGTAATGTAATTGGAGGGCATATTACCCAGTGTATTTGTTTTTCCTCCGCTGTTTGGACCTTGGGTGAACTGGCGCCCCCTGACTCATACCATGGTAAAATCACCAAAATTGAAAAAATCTGCTTCTAAATATTATAAATATTCCATGCTTAGACTAAATCAGGATATCAGCGTCCAACTCTAACATTTCCTGGGCTTAATATGATCATTATAAGTCTCACTCAAAATGGTGAAGGTACCGGATTGGGTGCTGCTTCACCCTTGCCCACTATTTGGGGGTGTTCCAACAATGTTTTACAATCCATTTTTTCATACACCCATCTGCGCACCCCAAAACCCCTTTTTTGGGGGTTTTCCTCATCATACTCCCCAAATATATCACAGGGGGAAAAATCGGAACAGGTCATCTTTACACTGAGTAGAGCCCTCATCTGCATATGGGCTATACCATAATAATAAGGGTCCACCTTCCACCCCAAGCGAGGCTGAGAGGACTTGAAAATTTTCCAACAAATAGCAATATAAACAAACAAACATAACATAGTCTTTGTGGGTAGACTTTCCAGTGTGTTATCTTTAAAATCACTTTTGTTTTGGAACAAGGTTAACCATTAAGAGCCTAAGTCTTTTTTAAACGTGTTACCTGCACTTGAACCCTTAGTTATATGAATGTGATCCAATCTATCCATCCATAACAGGATTTCAATCAGTGGTACATTTTGATGGGTTTACCCTTTTTGTTTTCCCGACAATTTGATTTTCGTTTTTCATTTCAATGTAATTGGCAGTTTTAACAAATGCATTTCACACAATGAGTTCACAAAATTTTACCTTTCGCACAAAATTGTGAATATCAAAGCATATGAAACTAACAAAACAAGGAAAAGTTTGAAAAGTTTACAATTAACTCAAATTAATTTCCAAAAACTGTCTTTATGCTCATCAATATTTTATCGATTCTCTCATGAAAGTTGTTGATTCTTTGATGTATTTGAAATAACCAGAACTTAAGATTCTTTGATTCTGAAATAAACATTGCATTCTAGTGTTGGAAGTGCATTTAATATCACTAAGTAGTCTGCAATCAAAAAGGACATTAATAAAAATAATAATCAATGTTGGGCAGGTACTTGCTTTGGTGGGTAAGAATTGCCAATTCCAATTCATAAAAATTGAACCGAAATCAGATCTGATTTTTGCAACTGGAATCTTGAAGATTTGGACCCTAAACCTAATTCCTAGGTCTATTTAAATGTGGAACTGTTATCAAAATTTTAGAAAAAATATGTTTTTGAAAAAAGAAAAGGAGTCGAAACTATTAAAGGTGTAAATTTTGTTACATTTTTTGGTATAAGAATTGTTAGTCTAACAATTTTGATTATTGAAAATAGATTACCAATTTTAACTATCAAAATTAGTCTACTAAAAAAAATTAGTGAAATTAGTCTATTGAAAGTGATTACAAAAATTTTACCTACTCAAAATCTATTATCTAAAATTTTATCTTATTTTTAAAATTAAAATTTTAGTGATAAATTGATGATTATCAATTAGGATTTTCTAGCTATAGATCAAATTAGGTTTAATTGGTTTTGGAATAAAGTTAGGAAATCAACTATTTTTAGAGCAATCATCATTTCGAGGATTAGATTTCCATTGTTGTCTTAAGGTGCTTAGATGTGGAGCTTTTCAATGTGTGAAAGAGGCAAATTTGAACATTGTACTTTGATATGAAAAAATTGAATTGTTTGTATTCTTGAAATTGTCTTTTCCATTTAGAGGTTTTGCTTTTGGTTTTGATATAATACTTTTTCACAAGTTTGAACATTCAAAGTCTGTAATTTGTTATAAGTTTGTTAAAAACTTTGTCATTTTGAAAAATTGATAGTTTATTTGTATTATAATAAGCAAAAAAAAATTGTCATTGATAATACAAATAAACTTACTGTAAAATTTGTCATTTCAACGTTGTAAAAAATAAATTTTGCTCTTTATTTTTAATTTTAAAAAACATTAACCCGAGATATATAGAATAACCTTAACACAATTGAAAGTTAATTAACATTCAATTATTGGTTTAGTAAGAATTGGAGAAGAACCAGGTTTGATTTTGAGAATTGGATTGGAACCAATTTTCTTTGTTTTGAATAATTGGCTAAAAACAAGTTTCGATTTTATTTATGTGTTATTGGAACTAGAACCAAAATGGAAGAATGGGAATCAAAGATAAAATAAAAATCAAAGATGGGAACCCATCCATCAAAAGTACAAGGCAAATGAGAACACAAGTAGACACAACCCAAAGAAAAACCAAAAGCAAATAATAAAAAAAAATAATCA
>Ga0209611_10009716_pt1 | contig 14445 bp, 9 predicted proteins | sample S1TSphgellanicum_3_FD_187693 | JGI IMG/M metagenome (GOLD analysis project Ga0209611, IMG submission 187693) | Host-associated microbial communities from peat moss isolated from Minnesota, USA - S1T2_Fc - Sphagnum magellanicum MG (SPAdes) (version 2) | ecosystem: Host-associated > Plants > Peat... | reverse complement strand
TAAATTAATTTATTTTCAATTGAATTTTAGTTCATTCATAATTCACACATGGATGGACATGGTCCACACATGGGCACACATATGTGCACATGGGTGAACATGGGTCACATGTAAATTATAAATTTTAAAAAAAAATCCTTGAGCTAAATAAAGGTAGAATTCCTATTACCTTTAATATGTTTAACATCAATTTTGAGTATGTTTTCTTATCATAACCTTATTCTGTTTTTATTTTATTCTTGTAATAAAATCTTGTTAAATTATTATGTTGCATATGTCATGTTTTTGTTTTTATTTTTCTTATTTCATGATTTGGATTTGGGCTTAGGCCTATCCTTATTATCATCTTGATTTAAGAAATCTTGTAGATTTGGTTGTTTATATGCCCGTGATATTTTGAACATAGTTCCATCATACTTTTTGTTTTGTTTTGTTTGTGTTATCCTTTTGTTTCAAAATCATGTTTACATCCATGTAAGAAGTCCTTACTGTCCTTAGGAAATTGAATAGGAAAATTAAGCATTTCGTAAATCTATTGTTCATTTGCAAACCAACCAAACTTCGACTTCTTTGGGACATGTTTCCACAACATAGCCCCAACCAAAGGAGCCACAGATTAGCTTACTTAACAAGTTTGATGGCACACGTTCAAAGTTTGGAAATTTTGTCAACCTAATGCATTTGCTCATTTGATTTCATCTTCATTAATATCCAATTGGCCTAGGCCAAGTTGGATTCATTGGTACTTTGTTATCAAGCATGGCCCTTGTTTGGTTCGCACCTTTGTTGGAACATCAATCACCTTTATTTAATGACTTTGAAACATTTTTTGAAAAATTCAATGTCACCTTTGGACATTTAGACAAAGAACACATGTTTAACATCGAGATACAATCATTTTGTTAAAAATCATGTTCAACTATAATATATGCATTGAATTTTAGATAGTTGGTTTGTAATATTTCATGGAATGAGGCAACATTCATAGATCAGTTCCAATTTGAGTTATAAGGTGATGTGAAAGAGAGTTATTCACCATGCCAAACCTTTCAATTTTAAATCAAGACATTGCACAAATTGTTTGGTGTGACAACATGCTCTTTAAAACATTGACAAGAGAGGTGTCATGAACCAATGTCAACAACACAAAGGAGTTTTGCACTAGTGGCAACACAAAAGAATTTTTCACTTACAATGTCAATCCAACCTTTGGCAAGGTTGCCAAAGGATGACCCCATGCAAATTGTTAAAACAAGATTCAAGCCTTTCACAAAGTAGGAAAAACAACGTCGACGTATAAATAATCTTTGTTTATATTATGGAGAACCAAGTCATGTTGTTCACGAATGTCCAAAGAGATGTACATGCAACACATGACATGTTTGTTACCAATCCACAACCAGAGGAATCAAAAAACAAACATGTTTAGTCTTAGTAAGGATCGTGAGGTTGGACCTTGATGCATCATGTAATGAGAATGGCCGTAGCTTATCTTCAGGTCAAGCACCATGTTTTTTGGTACCAATCATTATCAAATATAATAAGCTTTTGACAATAGAAGCCCAAGCATTTTTTGATTCTAACGCATTAGCATGTTTCATTGACAAGGACTTGGTGTGACAATACAAGTTGGCTCTAGTGAAAAAGAGCACATTAGTGCTAATTAAGGTCATTGATGATCAAAACTTTTCATTAGGACCAATCACAAATGAAACCATAACATTAGATTTTACCATTAATTCTCACACTAACAAGGTTGTTTTCAATGTCATTTCCTTTTCAAGAAATATTGTCATCATTGGATTGTTTTGGCTTGCTTTATATAATCCACGAATGGATTGGCATACAAAGAGTCTTCACTTTGAGACACCACAACACAAAGCCTTAAAGTGTGAAACCTTTGTCAAAAGCATGCATGGCAAAAATCAAGATGGGGTATGTCATGTAACTGAAAACAATCTTGGGGATGAATGCATGCAAAATTTGAAAATAGAAGGAAGATTAGAGGTACTTCAATAGAAAAAAAGGTACCTCATTAGTACAAGAAGGCCTAAATGGCCCAAGCTTTTGTTTGTTGGAATAAAAAATCATGAAGGTTGCTAAGAAAGGAGATGCATTCTTGATTTACAATTTTCCCTCACCAGATGTTGAACCATGTCCACATGAAATTCCTTCCAAATACCAAGAATTCAAAGATGTGTTTGAGAAGAAAAATGAAGATACTTTGCCCAAGCATTGACCATACAATTACACCATTGATTTTGAGGAAAAAACACGACCTCCATTCTGACCCATCTTTAATTTGTCACAAAATGAACTTATAATGCTTTGTGAATTTATTGATGAAAATTTCAAGAAGGGGTTCATTCGACATTCCAAATCTCCAATTGGTGCCCTTATCCTTTTTATCAAAAATTATCAAAAAGAAAGATGGTTCTTCATGAATGTATGTCAATTATCATGGATTGAATATATTCACCATCAAGAATCAATACCCAATTGGGTTGTTGGACCAACTAAATCATGCCAAGGTGTACAACAAGATTGATTTATTTGGAACATAGAACTTGATGCGCATACGAGAAGGCAATGAATGGAAGACAACATTCAAAACTTGTTACGATCATTTTGAATATGTTGTGATGCCATTTGCCCTTACCAATGCACTTGTTGTCTTTCAACATCTAATGAACAATATCTTTCATGAATACTTGGATGATTTCATGGTTTGTAACATCGATGATATCTTCATTTTCTCAAAAAACATGGAAGACCATGAGTGCCATGTATGTCTGGTGTTGGAAAAGTTTTGGGAAGTTGGATTTTATGCCAAATTGGAAAAATGTGAATTCCACCAACCTGAAGTGGAATTTTTGTCTTATGCATAATTGGAAATGGCATTCACATGGATCCTCATAAGGTTCAAACCATTATCAATTAGGCTACTCTAGTTTTTGTTCGAGATGTCCAATGTGTTTTGGATTTGTCAATTTTTATCAACGTTTCATTGCCCAATATTTTTCAATAGTTGCCTCTCTTACACATTTGACTCGGAAAGATCAACCTTTTTTTTTGGGGAGTTGAAGTTAATAATGCCTTTTGATCTTTGAAGGCTTCTTTCATGACTACCACACTATTGATTCATAAAGACCCTTTCAAACCTTTTGTCTTGGAGATGGATGTTTTTGACTTTGTTATAGGTGTCGTATTCTCACAATTTGGAAAAGATAAAATTTTCATCCTATCAATTTCCATTCTCATAAGTTTTTTTCCTCCAAAGATTAACTACAAGATTCATAATAAAAAAACTTCTAGCCATCATGGATGCTTTTGAGGAGTGGTGTCATTTGCTTGAAAGAATTCAACATGAAATCACTATGTATTCATACCATAATAACTTGTAATATTGCATGACAACTTGTGTTTTGAATTGATGCCAAGTTCAATGGGCATTGCTGTTGTCTCAATTTTAGTTTGTCATCACATATCATCCAAGGCGTTAACAAGGGAAACTTGATGTGTTGTTTTGCCATTCATACTTTGGGCCTAAAGAGGGAGATGTAACTTATGAACAATAATGTGATGTCATTTTCAAGCTTGAACATTTTCGACTCAAAGCATTGTTGATAATTTTTGATGACACAACCTTTCTTTGTCAAATTCATGAAAATTCGTGAGGGACCTATTAGCACCAAGGCCAATTAAATAGTCATCATCAAGTCCAAGATTTTTCTAGTGATCATGCCAAGTTCGAGTTTTGAAATGGTCTATTATATTGTGATGGTCGTTTGTATGGTCCTTATGGCCTTACGCAGATTTAAATTCTCCAGGTTACGCATGATGTTTTGGTTGAAGGCCATTTTGGATTTAATAAGACCATGGAATTAATGTTTTAAGATTATTAATGGCCATGATTTTGGAAATATGTGAAAAATTTTGTTGATTCTTGCGATGTTTGTGTTCAAACAAAAACTCTTTATCATCACCCTCATGGGTTCTTTCAACCATTGTTAGTCCTTACATCCCCATGGTTTTCAATTTCTATGGATTTCATCACAGACCTTCCACTTTGTAGTTTTTATGACTCCATCTTGGTGGTGGTGAACCATTTGTGAAATGGTTCATTTCATTCCATGTACCAAAACAATAATTGGCGAAGGAACTTCCAAGTTATTCCTTGATCATGTTTTTCAGTATCATGGTCTTTTTGAAGATATCATTTTTGATTATGGGCTTTAGTTTGCATCCAAATTCTAAAAGTGATTTTTAAGCTTTTAGGTGCAAAGGTGAAATTGCCATCAAATTTTGAGTTGCATTTGACATTTGCAAGTCACAATATTTATATGTTGTGAATGTTATCAGACAAGTTGCAAAGGTTACAAGAGTTGCAACTCTTTGTATATATGGTGTAATTCATTACAACTAAATTACAACTTTGTCGCAACAACTCTTTTTCAATTATTATGCAACTCCCCTATGACTATAATCATAATGTCATGTTGATGTCATTTTTCATCCATCCATCAAAATTTAATATGTGACACTATGAAGATTTTTTGTGATTTTTTTGAAATGTTGATATCCATCGTCCATTATGATTATTCGTTTTAGATGGTCATGGATTATGACACGTGGCACAATTAAAAATTGTCACATGGCATACTAATTGAATTTTGGATATACATATGTACTTAGGTAGGTCGATACATAACCATAGCTAGGTAAATTGATATAATTCCAACTTACCTACTTACCTAACTACTTACTTACTATCTAGGTATATAGAAAAGTAGGACCTACTTATTTAGGTAGGCAAGTAGGTAGGTAGGAAGGTAGAATACTAGAAGAGTAGGTGAATTAAATAGTAACCACATAAGTTTTTTAATTTATTATGTGTTTTGCCTTTAGGGTTAAGTTTTTATGAACTCATCCCAACATGGCATTTGTATTTTAATGTGAGAATGCAAGAAGAAACACCTCCTTTCTATAATTTGTCAAATGAGATATTGAAGACAACATTAGTGGCACCCTAGTTGCAATTGAATTGTAACTACAAAAAAAACATTTCCCACATTTTTTTGTTTGATTTTAATTTTTCAATTAATTTGAATTTATAATTAATCATTTGACATAATTATTTGGAATTTAATCATTTGAATTAAATATATGATAATTAATTATCTAGATTGATTTTATATGAATTAATTAATATAATTAATATAATTAGTTATTTGATTGATTCAAATAATTAATTATCAAAATAAATATTAGATGATTAATTATTTCAATAACTATTAGCTAGTCTAGGCTCTATTTGATTTTTTAAAACTTTGGAGTCTTTGTTCTTGCTTTTTCATTCAAATGCAACATCATTGTCATTTTGAATACTCCACTTCATTCATTGCCATTATGAAGCTTTCTATTGTTGCCCTTTCAAGCTCAACATCACCATTATGTTGAAGACTTTTGTTTCATTGACTTATACTCTATAACTTTATTTGATTTTCGAACTTTGGAGGTCCTTATTCTTATTTTTTCATCCAAGTGCATCATCATCATTGCTTCCTTCATTTCCACTTTAAAGCTTTATTCATTTTTTGTTTGCAACTTGTTTCTTCAAGGATTTTTTTTGGGTTATACAATACGTTTGGTGTGTAACAAGTTTTGAAAACAACCTTTTCTGAGCAACTATTTGGAGCAACTTAATTTTTTTCCAACAACCTTCAATCTATTTAAAGTTTGTAAATTTTTGCAACTTTTGCTTATCTTTTGTGTTAGAGAAGCCCATTCACCTTTTTATTTTTTGTTTAAATTGTCGTAACCCATGGATGAGAATAGGTCAAAGTTATGTTCATGATGGGATATTTATTAATGTTTCACATTATATACAAAATCTTCAATTCCCTTTTTGAAACACATTTATGGCATCATAATTCTTACATTAGAGGTCAAACAATTCAATAACATGTTTTTTTAGTGTGTAACTACTATAAATGAATTTCAATTCAGAACTATGTTTGAGTTGATGTCGTAAGATTTAAGTGATTAAGTGAGGCCAAGAAGCACAACATGGTTTTCTATATACTTGTTCATTAAATATGAGGATAATCACTAGGTGAAAATTTTCAGAATGCCAAAGGTCACCCTTTTCAAGATCATTAAAAAAATTAGGTTCATTTTTAAAAAAAAAACACCAAGTATCGAAATTCCATTCCTAGATTGAAATAAGGGTTTATTATTCTATCTACAACCTCACATGGAGTCAATTTCCTTGTTTGTATTGAATTATTTGTAATCGAGAAGTCCATTGTTTGTTTAATGTTAAACGAGTTTATGGGTGAAAGTCCTTTAAGGTGTACCACACAAGACGAAAAGGGCTTAGTTTTTTCTACAATCCTTTTTTACCTTATATCTTGACCCCCATAAAAAATAATGAGTTAAAAGTTATCAAATATTTCAAAAAAACTAGAAAAAAAGGATAGAAAAGGGTGGCGTTGTGACAAGATTTTGGTACACCTTCAAAAATTTACACCCTTGTTGTTATAGTGAACTATTGTTACATACAAAATTTAACACCTTGACCTAGGCCACTCCCCTTTACCCCCTTGGAGATCATCAAAGGGGGGTGTCACAACTAGTGGGGTCGTATTCATTTCATTTGAGTTGTTTCATTCCCACTACCTAAACTACTAGAGGCTTTAGCTTTTGTCAAGCAACATCTTGCTTTCTAATAACTCCTTCCCTTTTTTTTATAATTATTTCCTATCTACTCTAGATAACAATCCTACCTATATCTACCCCCTCCCCTTTCCCTTCACCTTATAACTAACCACAACCTCAAACTAGAACACATTCATGCAAACATCATCATATAGGAAGTTCAATAGGTTTTTATGTAAAACAATATTCACATATCCAAGAAAGAGGTTACAATGCATTTTTCCACCCTTAGCCTTTCACCCCTTTCTCTACTTAATTCCTAACATGGTTTCTATATTGGCTTCCTTTACTAGAATCCTATTTCTTGACTACTTGCACCTCTAAAGTTTTTGCCCACACCCCAAAACTGTCTTTGATACTTTACTTCTACAAGATAGCCCCTTGGTTCCTTTTTTTTTTTGCCTTCATAAAAGGGCAGACCGTCACTTTTCATTTTTGAGGCCCAACAACCTTTCATCCAAGACTCCTCCCTTTTTTTACCTACCTCTATCCAACCACAAACCCATGTACCTTTACTTAATTTTCCACTGTTTGCCTCCAGTAACACAATTCATGAAATCCCCACTTGAGCAATTGCCATCACCATCTCTTGATGATCTTACTTCCATCTTCTAAAGGTGTTGTTGACTTGAAAATGTCTTGAAAAAATTGCTCTTCCATGAGGTTATAACCCCCTTCACCTAGTTCGCCCTCTCATGATGTGCCAAAATCCTTCATAATCTTTAAATATCACATCCACATCATCACTTCCCCCCTTTCTCACACTCCTTCATGCTCCATTCATTGTTCTAGGAATAAAAAGCAGAAGTTAACAACAATTTTCCTCCCTTTTAGCTTCATGAAGAAACTATTATTACTATCCTATCCTAACTTTAATTGTTAAAATCTTCTAAGAAACATCCTCCACCTTATCCATACCTTCTTATCCAACAAGTTTAGCAAGTTGAACCAAGTATAAGGCAAGCCTACCTTATCCTAATCCGTCTACCCTACCACCTTCCTTACATTAACCAAGTCGCCGACCCCCCAAATCCAACTAGGATAAGGACACACAAACACCTTAACCTACTCCCTTGGACCCAAGGTTACCCCAAAACCTCTTTAGCTGACTTACATTTTCTTAATCAAAATTGAGTTAGGCTAATTGGGGCCCAACAATTGTACTTTTAGGAAATTGATAACCTAGCTAGTAGGAGTTGATATGCAAGTTGTGATGGAAGACTTCAAGCAATGGTGTGGCTTGCCTTTTGTTCAAAGTGTAATCAATGGCACCCACATCTATATTTTTAAACCTTTTTTCTTTTCTAGAAGATTATTTTTATCAAAAAACAAGAAAATATTTTATACTTGCCCAAGTTGTTGTAGATTATAAAAAAAGGTCCATAGATGTTTTATACATGAATGTTAATGACTCAATAGTTATGTGTAGATATGGGTTATATAAGCTTGTTCAATATTTTGTGTTGTTTGATGTGAATAAAGGCTGTGAAAATGGCTCCCCACCTTATTTACTAGGAGACAAAGGTTACCTTCTTATCACTTGGATCATAGCAACATATAAAAAAGAAGGAACACATACAATATTGGAATTTTGCTTTATAATTAGAAAACACAAGTGAATGTAATATGTAGTGGAGAATGCATTTGGATTTCTTGAAAAAAAAATTTAAAGAACTAATACAAAAATCAAATTTGCAAGTTTCATTTATCCTTGATGTGTTTTCTTGTTGCTGTATGCTTCATACTTTGTTAAGAAATGAAGATGAAGCTAGCATCGAAAGATTATTATGCATCATTGAATCATAAACAAAAGGAAACAATCATTTACCTCAAGATTTCCAAATAACCCATGATGATCCAATTGGTCCAACTTCTATTCAACAATTCACCTAGGGGCAAAAAATGTCTAGAAAGATCTTGAAGAGGGAATTCATTCTTTATCTTGGTAGGCAACAAAGTTTCACATAAAAGTTTATAATTTTAAACCTTCAAATTATAACTTAATCACATTTCAAAATGTATCCATTCTTTTGACTTTTATACATAATCAAATCATTCATCATTAACTGTGTTATACTCTTTAGGAATTTGCATTGGGTTGTTGACATTTTATGTAACTCTAACAAAAACCAAACTCATGGATTCTACCACAAGGTAATATTTGAACCATGTTTTCTTGGTTCTCATTGTTTTTCCAGCAAACATGTTCGTTTTTCCTCCATGAGTAGACCAACAATATGCATGCAATCAATTGATTATGTAAGCATTTGACTATCTTTTTCTATCATTTTAACCATTATTTTATAAGTTGAAGAACAATTCCTTTTCACACTTATACTACTCCCTATTCATCTATGTCATGTTGTTTTGTTATTAATTTTGCTATTAATAGAAGCTGGGGTTTGGGGATTTGGTCATGTGTTTTACAATGGAATAGTTGTGGCTTCTGAAAGTGTTTATGGTCTAGCCAAATTTGAGTTAACTATTGGCATTTGTAATGGAGTTGGTGTTTGCACTAGAGCTGGCATTTGCATTAAAGTTGGCATTTGCATTAATGTTTGCATTAGAATTGGTGTTTTGTAAAAGAACTATGGGATATATGTAACACCCAACACAAGATGGCATGGGTGTAATTGGAGGTCTATCATGTTGTAACAAGTTTTCATCAACATTGGTAGCTCCAAGATTAGCCCTATTCCCCAAACCATTGAAATTTTCACACTTTACTTGGAAATCTAAAATGAGTGGTGAATTTTCAATGAGGTTGATGTATTGGGTCTTGCAAGTTACCAGTTTGATTGAAGATGTCATTTCCACCACCCATTAGATTAATCATGCAAGGTGGCTTGTAAATGGGCATGTTACCTTGAAATTCTAAAACCATGTCATACAAGGTATGTGCAAAATTCCATGGAAGATTGAATGCAATCTTATTTTGAGCATTGATAGACCAATAATCTTCATTGTGCCTTGTGCCAACATTGTAATCATATATTTTTGAACTCTTTGGTTATGGCACCCCATTTTTCTTTACAAGTAAGGTTGTTCCTAACATGGTTGGAACAATAATGCTTCGTTACATCTATTGAAATTTGCTTCCATTTTGTCATTATTGTTTCAAATAGGTATTTACCATCTACCTTGTTCAAGTTTGCAAGGTGTTCCTTTCATTTGGCTTTGACCAAAGGTAAAATTTCAATAGCCTCCTAGTTGGGTTGTCATAGCTTTTTGGATTGCATTTCTAAACTCTTAGAACTTTGGTTGGTACTTGAGTTTTCCCCTTTTCTTTTCTTCCTTGCTAGCTCTATTGCTTCATCATTGGGTGTTGTTCCATTTGTTTCATTGACTATGTCAATAGATTAGTGGAAGTTTTTACATGTTTCTTTCGGTTTGTTTGCAATTTTTCAAAATCAAAAACCCACCTTGTGAGCTTTTATTGTAACAAAAGACCCAACACAAAAGAGGTAATCATCTCTCATGATGTTATATCAAATTTGTCTAATAGTGTTTATTTTCTTCTTTTTTTGTAAAAATTGAAAATCAATAAACATGTATTTTATGTTTATCTTGTGTGTATGTGTTTGTAGGAATTTGAATTGAAGGAGTGTCAATGATAGATTGTTTAATTTTTTGTGAATGCCCAAATTCTTCGTAACTTGAAAATGTTGGACCAAATATGCCCATGGATGTTTGCTTATGTTGCTTTGCTCGTATGGTATACTATAGCTAGAAGCTTGTGTTGGAGGAGAAAAAAAACTAAAAAAATGAATGTTTTTCTTCAATAAGCAATGTTGTAGAGTGATAAAGTTTTAGGGAACTTTTGTTCGAGAACATAGGAACATGTTAGAGATTGGGAAACTTCAATTCCCAATGCAAACACTGAGTTAAAGTGGCATTTTTGATGTTGATACATATCATTGTCCTTTTCCTTGGAAATATAGGTTTTTCAAAGATCTAATGGCAAATTACAATCCTTTAAATATTCTTCTAACATCAATTTACCACCGCATGCCGCATAGGCAACCACATCGAACTTTATGTTAGCAAACATTTTATATGTGAATCTCACAAGTTTCTTGAAAATCTTAAACAATAATTTATGGATGACTTACCATCAAGTGTGAATGTACCTTTAGGCCCATTTTAAATGGGGTCCATGCTCCAAATTCCTAGGAACCAATTTGGATTCATTTGAAGTGAATTGAATATTTGAATTGGACCTTGTTTTGGACCCTTCTTTGGTTTTTCAAGTCATGAACTCTCCGTTAAATAACATTTTTTTTGGCATGTACCAATTGATTTTCCTTCCAAAACACTATTATAAAATGTGGGTGTAGTTCATCAGTCCCCGTTCACAAGACCAGTGAATTCACTACATCCCCCACTAAGTCCCGTTCACTAGGATTAGTGAATTCACTCAAAATTCAATTAAATTGTTTGGTGTATAAGACACCTTTTGTTGTAATGACAGGGTGCCATTTAAGTTTAACCTAAAATTATCACTTTTTGGTCTTAGACTTTCATCTAAAGGCCATGGGTCCAATTTATGGCCCTCATCCAATAAAATTGCTTTAGTTCATTGAACCTAAACGTCGGATTGCCATCTAAAGTGGCACTTAGTATGGATTGCAATATGCAAAGGATATAATAACCTCCAAAAAGGCCAATATAAAAAAATGATTGTTTTTGGTTGCTCGCCCATAATGATTGCCATGGGGCGGCTATTTTGGTGTATAGTCATGGGTGCATAGGTTTAGAAAATATATTTGCACATATTTGAAGGGAAGTTAACTTTGATCTATTTTATGACCCATCCACCAATTACATGTCCCTTTGGTGAATGACATGGGAACACAACATACCCATATGCAAATGTGCCATACCTTTATTGGAACAAGTCAAATTTGTGATGGGAACATAGTGGAACACATTGGGTACTTGCATGTTCACATTGGGAAGACATCGTACATATGTTAAACAAAGTTGGGTGGGTTTTTAATTGGTTCCATACTTGTTGGTTCTAGGTTTAATGATAAAATCATACTAAAAAATAATTGTTGGTTCTAATTTTTTCAAAATCTTCAAGGCTTCATGAATTTTCGTAGAAGAGTTGGCAATTTTTTTGGTGGTTATATGGGTTTTACAAATTTTTGAAAACCATAATATTTTTGTCCAAATCAAAAATTTATTTTTTCTTAAGAACTTCAACTTTGAACTTAAAAAACCACCTTGATACTTGATGCAATTTTATGTAATCCTTAATATACGACCAAACTTAGAATGGCATGGGAAAGCATAGGGCATCTACATGTTCATTTTCACAATTTATATTTTGGGAGTTTTTTTATCACATGGCTTTGGAGGTTTTATGTTTTAGAATATATTATTTAAATTTCCAAGTTGATTGATGATGGTTTATTGATTGTTTCAAATTTTATTTAATTTAATAAATCAAGGTTCATCATTACAAAAACATGATCTTTTCATTAGTAACATCACAATTAAGATGACAATAAAATCAAGTTCCTTTGTTTAAAATGATTGAAAATGTTCTATTTGACTAAAATCAAACTAGATATGTTTGTTTTGATTGAAAACATTTAGCTATTTAATCAAAATGAACATGATGTTGAACACATGACATATGTGATTAAAATCAATAATCTAAATACGAATAATTATGATTTTAATGTAACTTTTGATGACATGGCAATACTAAAATAAATTATTTAATTTTTGGAACTTAATGTTTTCATTTTTTACAAGTATTCACATAAAATAAAGATAAGAAATAACATTGGTAATATAATAAAATGACATGTGAGAAAATGGAATATAAAACCTATTTTTTAATTAAAAAAATTAATGTGCATGTGAAACTTGAACTAATTCAAGGTTTTAAATTTTTAAATTAAATAATAAATAGTAAAAAATTAACTTCTTTTTCAAAATTAAAAATAATTGAATTTTCACTTTTATAATTTCAGAAGTGGGATTCATTTCATTGTGAAAAAAATAAAAGTAAAATTTAATAAAATTATCATATTTGACTTTTTGCCCAAATCAAAATATAAAAATTGATGTAATTTTTATGATTTGGAAATTTTAAGAATATATAATTCAATTAAAGGATAATTTTGTCTAATTAAATTTATTTAATAATGTATTACAATTTACATTTTGGAATTAAAAATAATTAAAATATTTTTTTCAATTTTCAAATTAAAAATGAACATAATTGAATACTAATATTAAATATTTACATGTGTAATCAATTTCATTATGAAATTAATTAATTATATAATAAGGTTATAATGCATGATATTTTAAAAATGTGTTTTTGTATATTTTGTAATAACAATTTATATCACCACGAAGTGATAGTTAGATGGTAAAAACTTTGGGTTGTGATAAAAAGTGTGCAAGTTTGAACCTCATTTTGGACATTCTACATCCATTACATCATCATGATGATCTTTGGTAGGTTTGTTGAACTTTAAAAAATAAATCAATGTTTGGACCTATGAAAAAAAAACAAACATTTTTTTCAACATTACGTTGGTTTCATAATCGTGGATTTGTCCATATTTAATTTGAGAAAAAATCAATTGTATTAACAATTTCTAAATAACTTATACAATAATATATTAATAATTATTTAAAATTAACTTAATATTTCCACATGAATAGTAAATTTAATAATTCTAATCATGTTAATCATTTTGAAAATTCATTTTAATAAAAAAACACAATCAAATTTTTGATGTAAACAATCTATGTAATATGACTAATGACATTTTTGTCCATTGTTTGTTATGATTAAAATTTTAGCCATAAAACCTAGCATAAAAATCATATTGTGTAATAGTGGTTGGCACTAATTACAAAAATTTATTATATTATCTCCAAATTGAGAATGTTCACCCATTTTCAATATTTATTTTTCAAGATGCTTCCACCGATTTAAAAAAGGTTTAATTTGAATAAGTTTTGAAAAATCAAAACTTGTTTCAAATATCTTGGACATTTGCAATACTCTAACCCCTATGTGTTGGGATTAATTTTTTTGTATTTTCACACATTTGTGGAAATGTATTTGAATCTTGAAACAATTTTTTAGTTGACTCCTTATCTCATGCTTTAACTTTGGTTACAAGCTTAAGCCTAAGGTCACAATAATACATATTTGGAACATAATTTAAGTTGTACGGGTGTGATAAAATGTCCCTTATTCATACATGCTAAAATAGTCAACACATACATAAGCTTCTCTTTGAACGTTAATAACCATATCACATTTGTACACACTAGACCTCCTAATCATCATATATATTAATTCACTTGGTTGGTCAGTCAGTCAGTGACAGGGCTTGGGAAAGGGGTTTTGTGTTCCCGCGAGCTCAGTGCTGTAGGCAGGATGGTGGCAGTGGATTCTGAATGAAGGTGGGTCAGCACGGGCGGGCTGGGCACAGGAGAGGGGCAGGCCGGGGAACAAAGTCAAAGAACCGGCCACCAAAGTGGCAGTTCTTCCACGAAAACCATCAACTTGACAAGGTTGTTGAAATGAAAAGAACCGACGGTTCTTTTGTTCCTGTTGGGTTCTCAAGAACCAGAACCAAAAGGTTAAAGAATTGGAGTGGGAAATGTGAAGGACTGGGCGAGGGGGATCGACGGGTTAAAGAACCGGAGTGGGAAATGCGAAGGACCAGTGGGGGGGCTTGACAG
>Ga0209611_10009715_pt1 | contig 14446 bp, 13 predicted proteins | sample S1TSphgellanicum_3_FD_187693 | JGI IMG/M metagenome (GOLD analysis project Ga0209611, IMG submission 187693) | Host-associated microbial communities from peat moss isolated from Minnesota, USA - S1T2_Fc - Sphagnum magellanicum MG (SPAdes) (version 2) | ecosystem: Host-associated > Plants > Peat... | reverse complement strand
TTTGGTGGAGTCAATTTTGTTATGTACCCCAAAATGACAACCACCCGGAGAATTATTTAGCCAAATCTGGATACAAGAAAAATATGAAAGCAAAATTTCTTTTTAATATCTTGTTGTTTTTTTTTTGACTACCCTAATTGAACCATGCATAGAAATCTGGCAAATTTTCTTATTATGGCTATTGAAAATCTCAAAAAGCACTTGATTTTTAGCACTTTTAGTTTTTGATTTCTCTTTTTGGCTGTATATATAGCCAGGCGAAAAAAAAAGAAAAAAAAAGGCCGGAACTCCAAATTGGCGAGTAAAGTGCACAAAGGAAATAAATGTGCCAGAAACTTGTCTTGCCACTCAGAACAGGAACCTCTTCCCACCCGGGTATTAGAAAACATCAGAGCCAGGGAAAAGTTTTTTTAAATTAAAAATTTCAGGTTTTTTGCGGGTATCAAAAGTCGCACCAACCCTTCCAACCGGTTATCATGACGGTTATTTGATCCCATGATACACAACTGCTCTACTTATCTCCCCAAAAAAAAAACGTCCAGAGATCTGTTGGTTAAACAATTGCCGGTTCTTTCATGAAAATCACAGGCTCTTTGTGCCTTCTGAAATAATTCTTATTTTGTTTTATTTCCACCTTTACCGTTCCTGCAGTAATTAAATTCTTTTTAATAAAGTTGTCCGAAAAGTCAGGAGATTAGGGGCCGAGACCGGCCAGTTTCGGCATAATAGGGCATCAAACGCGTAACTGGGGATAAAAATTTTACAAAACGAAATAACTGGGACCCAAACTAGTTTTTCCTTCAATTTTGGTGGTGAAGTGAAGTTTCATCCTGTCTTTCCTTTTTCGTTAGCGCCTCCACTGCTGCTTCATATATTTTCACTGCTCTTACGTGTACAATTACTATATTTAGTCTTGAACCTTGTGCATAAAATGCTGCGTTTGAACATTTCATACTGAGATTTAATAAAAATTCCTTACTTTGGGGATATCCCTGAAAGAGGGTATAGGGGATGAAAGAGAGGCTGACTTTATGGATAATTCTAATAAATGTTAAGTTTTCTCAAAATCAACTGCTGGCAATGCTGAAAGTTTTAGAAATTTGTTTGGTGCTGCAGTGTGCCTAAGTAGTGCAAAATTACTTGACATTTATTTTTTCCCCACTTCAACAAACTGGTAGGAATTTTAAGAATTTTCTATTTTTATAACCAAATTCAAAAAATGAAAAAAAAATTGGTCAAGAAAATGCTGAAATGGTAAAGGTATTACAATATTCTCCAAAAATATATTTAAAATAATGAAAGAACCCCATCCAGACACCTGTGAATATTTGCTGGTTCTTTTGATAAAAATTACATGCTCTTTGAGTTTTTGAAATATTAACCGGGACTTTATTGTTTTGTGATTTTCTTTTCTTTTCTTTTCCCAAAAATTTGGAACCGATCGTTCTTCTTCGATTAAATTTTTTTTTCCACAATTGGAAACTTTGAGTTGTTATTAACAACTTCAAGTAGGAGGTACTCACACAACACAACACTCGTCAAAACAGGTGAGAGTTGGTGAATCGAGTACATAAAGCAATAATATGCAAGGTTTGCTCTCTTCCTAACACCTCTCTCCACTTTTGCATGTCTTTTGGGATCAAATATGAGCCACCTCATGCAAAAGACATAATAAACACATGCAAAGGATTGAAAAATCAATCTCCCTTTTTCAACCATTCTCATTGGTCCTCCTCCCTCTTTGATTCTCATTTATTTACCAAAACTTATAACAACATACATTAATAGGTAGACTAATTACCCTAATCCATGGGAAGACAAAACAAGGGGACTTGTCACACTGGGGCCTTGCCATTTAACATTAAAGCGTATCTTAAGGCAAAAGAAGAATTATGGAAAATCAAATATTTCACCATGCAAAAATATAATCTTAAAAAAAAACCCTCCAAAAGAAACCAAAATCCTTCAAGATCTTATAACTCCATAACTAATGTCAAGTTTCAACACAAGCCAAAATATCATCTTTCAAAAATCCTCATATAAAAATAGACCTATTATTATTACCTAGGGGCCAAAATCCCTTAAGCTACTATACTCTATAATGAATCTAAACACTAACAATATCCTTGCCTTGGTTAGGCAAGGCCGACAAAACAAAACAAAACAATTTAGCCTCAAAGTTTAATAAGTTAATCTCGTTCATGATACTTAAGCATTGGCCTAATGTACATACAAAGATTTGAAAATATCTTGTCTCCTCAAACACTTACATTGCTAGCCTTTTTTAATTTACACAAACCTATGAAAACCTATTCTAAAAGAAGAAGGCTAGATCACTAAAGACAACTCCATAACACAATTTTTTAAGCACCAATTCTACCAATCCTGCATGGTGCATTTTTGTTTGAAGGGGGGGAAGGAAGGGGGGGGGAGGAGAGGGAAAGGGAGGGTGCTGGTTCACTCTGGCCCCTTCCAAAGGGCCTTCCATACTTCTATCTATTTTTAACGCTCATATTAGGCTATAACACTTGTCTACAAGACAGAGTTAACATTTTGAGAAAAAGGAGCTTTCCTTTTGACATATGCACAGCAGAGCAAGAGAAAATACTTAACAAATTTATTATGCAAAGAAAAATCATGAATTAAAAAACAAAAAAAAAAAAACCCTTAATTCATTTGTTCGGCCTATGGAAGAGACTACCTGGATCTCTATTGGATTGGATTGGATTTGACAACAAACTGCTGAATAATTAATTAAGTTTTTAAATCTTAACTTTGACACTTGAGTTTTTTAATTCTGAAAATTTTGATAAGTAATGATTATAGAAATAATAAACACTTTTTTTTTTTAAAAATTTAATGAAACAGTCTATCTTGTTTAGACTGTCTCAGTCATATAAATCTTTTTAACTTGAAGGTCTGCAGTTCAAAGTTAATTTATAATAATTATAAAATTTCTGACACAAGTAGTAAATAAAATTTCAAAAATAGCTTGTAGATTCTTAATTTATTATAATTATAATTTTTTTTGACACAAGTAATAAATAAATTTTCAAAATTTGGTAGAACAAAAAAATAATTTAGTTTATGCCAAAATCGTTCACGTGCTACAGTATGCATTGTTGAAGGATTCGGGCATAAAATTTTGGCTCCAACTTGACCCATTGTGTGTGTGAGTGACATCTTGAGTATTATATGTTCATAGGATGAATAGGGTGCGTTCCAAGGAAGTGTATACATTCTAGATGAGAAGTTCTAATCTTGTAATGAAAGTTTTCAGGGTCAAATTTTTGTGCAATTTGTTGTTTGTTTATTGATTGGAACTAGAAGACAAGAAGTCATTACACAATGAGCTCTTTGTTTATTGATCATAACTAGAAGGCACCCCATGAAAGAACCTTTGATGCCAAACAATATTCTACATATTTTTCTTGTAAAACTTAACTTTTGCAAGACAAACACAAACAAACTAGAAGAAGGAAGTTGGGAAGGGCTTTAATAGAAAAGGAAACTTCAAGCTCAATTACCTATTTATTTGTGTAGGGTGATGCTCCGAGGTGGTGGGGTCATTCCCAAAATATGGGGCTTAGGATGAGGCCATCGCTAAATCCACCAACCCACATAATGTCCTTGGTGAGACATATCCACCATAAGGCACAAGGCACAAAGCAAACCTATTGGAATATCAAATAATTAATAACATTGAATATGTGAAATAACTCTATTCTAATATATTCCTTTTTAGCATTTTGTCTTTGCGATACTTTGCAAGTACATTTTACACTAGTAATTCTAGTCAATGTAACATTAGGTACATAATCTACACAAGACATCTATGTTTCATAGCATTTTGAATTTTTGCCTTCTTATTTATGAGTCTTGTATTAAAATACATTGTGCTTTTGTTTATATAATGCTAATCTTGGATGAATTTGTACTCTTTTTGTGATATATATGCTTGTTGATTTTGGCTTGTTGTATTTATTTTGTGTAGTCATCTTACGCAATGACAATTGTTGTGCATTTTAATTTGGTTGAACATTTGTGTGAGTTTCTGAAGACATAGTTTTGTTGCTTATTTGAGTCGGGATTGCATAATTCCAATAGGTTATCCATAAATGCTATAATCATTGTGTAGAATGATTTGTTTCAAGAACATGTAGAAGTTAGATTTGTTAGCATTGTGTTTTGAGAATTCTTTGTAGGGCAAAATGAAATCATATTTGATTTTGAAAATTTTCCACAATTAAAAAGGTTAGTGAGTGCTATTTTTTTCATATGGAAGTTTCAAATGGTTTATTAGTTTAAAACAAAAAAATGTTGACCAATCATCGATGATTAAAACAAAAAATCATAAGGTTACAAGAGATTTCACACTATTCAAGTGAAATCTCTTGGAACCTATAGGTGCCAAAGTTGTATAGTAGAAAATAAACGACATCACATGTTACGAGTTCATGAGGAACATTTTTTACAATTTTAAAGTTGAACATTAGCTATTGACTTGTGATCTTAATTAATCATGTTGCATGAACAGATAACAAAAGAAAATGTAGTTTGTGTTCAAATTTTTTAAAAATTTGTCAAATGCAAGAAAATGAAAATACTATTGCTTTTGTGAATTGCATCACTAACTTCAAATCTAATTTGTTCGATCTTGACAAATAGATATTAGTGGTATTATTATACTAAGGTTAAAATCAAAGTTAATCTACCAACCTTTTATAAATTGTCGTCATTAACATTGGATACTGTACTACATACTAGTCAATCTTTAGGAATGTTGGTTGCTTGATCTTGAAACAAGAATATGAAACAAAAAAATCTAATGATTAACAAGTTGACCAGACATTTTATGCCAATAACCATATGGAAGGACCTTTTTTTAAAAGGTAAGGAATTCAAAAATTAACTCTTGAAAAGAAAGAAAAAAAACAAGAACATATTGAAGCTCTTAAGGTCATAATGTCTTACAACAATTGCCACAAACAAGGCAAATGGTGGAAAGATGTCCAAATTGAAAGATTGTTCAAGATGATAAAAAATTAGAATTCAAAGTCAAGCACATGTCATGGGGTCAAAACACATTAAACCCCCTAAAAATTGTAGTTAGAAGTATAATATTTTTACAAAAAAAATTGGTAACAAATGGGCACTATATCTTAGATTTTTTTGTTTGTTTAAAGTATATTTGATTAGTTTTAGACTTAAGTTAGCCAATTATTTTTGAAATTCCAACAAACATTGAAGAATTTGAACATACCAAATATATTTGTGACAAAATAATACATGTCACAAAATTTGAAAATTTGCATATATATGTCAAAACTAGGGTTGTGAATGGAATTTTTAGGATTTTTTTATGGTGAACAATATTGATATACATCAATTTAAATCTAGGACCATTTTAAAGTTTAAAAATTTTGAATGAAATTCCATTAAAAATGAATTTTTTGTTTTTAAAAAAATAAATGCATAATAATTTCTTCTTTTTAAGGAAAAAAATCACTACCATATGAAAAAGGAAGAGATTTTATAGATGGGAATTACATTATTTTTTTATTTTTCATTTTTTTGGGTAATTTTTTATGAATCATAAAAATGAAACCCTATGGACATTAAAAAAATTGTAAATTATATATTTTATATACATTTATTTTATCCAATGTTATTTTATCCAATCATTGGATCAAAATTAATATTGACTTAAAGTGAATTTTGAATTCCAAAATGTTATGCAAATTCCATTTTATTTTTTTAATGTTTAAGATAACCAAAGGATGTCATCAATATTTTTGTTTACTATGTATTATAATATTTGTTATACATCCTTTTTTTTGTTGAAAAATGGTTCACTCATAGTGTGCTTTCACATAATGATGAATGATTTTTTTGTTTTTATCGATGAAGTTTTTCATGATGACCAAGACCTTTTACAAATGGAGAGATTCATTGACAATTGTTTTAGTTAAGGTGTAGTAAATGGCATTGCTATTACTCAACACGTGGTAAATAGGAAAAAATGGTTTTTTATTGTTGAATTAATTCAATTGGGCACATGTAGCATAATAGTTGTGAATAATGCAATCATTTAAGTTGTTGACAAGGTTCATGTTTAAATTGAATAAAAGTTTGGTGGTGAATGGATTCCATGAACAATTTGATTACTCTTATGTGTTCTTAATATTTGAAAAAAACATGTGTTTTTGGAGGACAAATGACTAATAAGGGATCATTGTTATTTGTACTAACCAAACGTGTGAAGTGTTTATAACCATAAGAATGGTAGACTTATGATGACTAAGGTCAAGAAAGGACATATGTACAAGATGGAAACTTGTACACTAGAAGAAATCTCATCATTTGCAACCACCTCCTGTGCAACTAGGTGTGATTAAATGTCACCTACAACTATGAACAATTGTTGTGCAACTACTTTTCAAGTTTGGATGAATTTTCATCTTTTTTACAACTAGGTTGCAACTATGATTTGTTCCATCCTTCCTTTGGGTTGATTTCTCACGATGTTTTTCATATTTTCAACAACACACCATATATGTTTGATTACACATGCAACCAAGATACTCACATTACAATTGCATTTAGTACCTATGCTACTTAAGTACCTACCAACTAAATGTTAAATACCTACTTACTATGTTTATGGTAATATATGTCACATATTACTACATGACTAAGTAGTAAAAATGGACTTGTGGTTTATGCCACTAGTATTAATCGTTGGTCATAGTAATTTTTTCCATTAGTCATCTAACTTTTATTACTATAATGAGAAAATATAATTAAATAATGGGTATTTATTCATTTATGAAATGTACACATGTGTTTAAACATAATAAAGCCACATTGACAATCTAGCTACCTATTCATTGACATAGCTTATGAACCTTGCCTATGCTAAAACCCTAATTAACAACCTAGGCTAGCCTACAAAATTAAATTATTTAAATTAGGTAGCCTAAGCCTAAATAGCCTAAAAACCTAAGCTAGAAGTTTAGGTAGGTAGGTAGGCCTAAATAAGTAAGTAAGTAGGATCTTATCACTTTTTTGGTCACAAGAATATTTGATTGGTGCATCACAAGTGGTATTTGCATTTTGAATATATTCAAGGCATTTATTTTATGTAAACTAATATTCTTTCATCTATTTATATAGTTTACAAAATTTAACTTGTTGACAAAGGATATGGGATAATTTTAATGAAAGGGAAACATCACAACATTATCCCACATCATCTTTTATTTCATACAAAAGTAGTCAATTTTAACCATTGTTATATTTTTCATAGTTTGTCCAAATGAAAAAAAAAAATCATTCTGAAAGATTTTTCCAAAAATACCCATATATACAATTTTTGAAAAACAAATTCAAGTAATTTCACTGGAAATGCATCTAAATCTTCATTCTTTCATAAATTTGAACAACAATGACATTTTGAAGATTTTTATTTTTATTTTTCATTAACATTTTTTTATAAATAAACCTATTAAAAATCATCATGGAATTTTTTTTCCAGTAATTTCACTGAAAATGCATCTAAATCTTCATTCTTTCATAAATTTGAACAACAATGACATTTTGAAGATTTTTATTTTTATTTTTCATTAATTTGTTATATAAATAAACCTATTAAAAATCATCATGGAATTGTTTTTCAATTAATTTCACTGAAAATGCATCTAAAGCTTCATTCTTTCATAAATTTGAACAACAATGACGTTTTGAAGATTTTTATTTTGATTTTTCATTAGATGTTTTAATAAATAAACCTATTAAAAATCATCATGGAATTTTTTTGGAATTTAATAAATAAATAAATAATGGATTACCCCACCTTCAAACATACAATGAATCAGTAAATGTTATATAATGTTGTGTTTTATTTATTCAAAAGTAGAATATGTAATTTATTGAACATATAATATTATGTAAATATTTTATAAATAATTTAAATTATGTAAATTTCATTATTAATGAATTATACACACATAATTTTTATTAAATTTTATTATGAATATTTATTTTTATATTTATTTTTTATGGTTCCTTTGAGTTCCTTTCAGTTCATTAAATGTGATTTAATTTAAATTATAAGAAATTCCAAATTGTATTACCAAAATTTTTGATAACTTAATAAATAAATAAATTTGGATCAAACTAAATATTCTTGATTACCTATTATATGGAGACTTGCAAAACAATGCCAATTTGGGGCATGTGAATTTTTTTAAAAAATGAATGTCAAAAAGTTCAAGGAAGATATTCATCAAAATAAACCTTCAAGTAAGAGTCCCAACTTTAATGTATTTTGGGTGTATAATCACAATGTGGTTCAAATAAAATTGGAACGAGTTCAACATTTTCATTTTTTATGTGCAATTTTTTTTAAATCCCAAAATATGGAAAATTTTGTCAAAGTTTCAAAACCACAATATTGGAAAAAATAAAAATTTTAAGCACACCATAACATATTAATAACAAGCTTCACAAAAAAAATTATGTTGTATAATTTTATATAATACTTATTTTAAAAATATTATCGTACAATTTTATCCAATTTTGTGAACTTAATTTTACACCAAATTTTACATAAAAATTTATAATTCATTGTAAAATTGATTGCATCCAAATGACAATATATAATATCAACATGCTATTTTTTTGAGTATGAGTGTCAAGAGTTTTCAATTTACAAATATGAACCCCTCATCAAGGTGTTTTAATTTTGAAAAATGGTCAAACAAGGTCAATGGCACACATAGTAATTAAAAATTTATGATTATAATCATGTAGAGTCATGTTATCATGAAAATGGCATAGTTGCAAAACATATATTACTACATGACTAGATTGGGACATTAATCATATGTGGCTAGGTCATGGATGCCATATTTTGGTACAATGAATTAATCCAAGTGCCACATGACATGTTGTGGCTAATGGTCATCTAAAACCCTAACCCTAATTTGATTTTTTGATGAATATAGGACATACATATTACAATCCAATGACCAATTGATTTGTAGTCATATGTGATGACAAATAATTAATCATAATTGTGATTACATTATTTCCCTTCAACAAATGCACATTTTCTTTCATCAAATACATGAATTTTTTTATCACACATATGCAACAAGTGTCACATAGTGCATGGCCTTTGGGCTATCACTTGTCAATTTTTGTTGATGCATTGTAATTGCATTGTAGTTGCAAACTTGCAAGTATAATTACATGGACACATCTATGTACATGTACACAATTAATGTACATGTATTATACATTACAAAAATACATCCATCATTTGTAACTAAGTCAACAACAACTTGTCATTTGTTGTTTAGTGGATTTTTAATCGTAAATGTCCTTTGTGACTGAAACCTAGTTACAAAAACTAATTACAAATAACAATTTTGTTTTTAATGTCAATATTAAACCATGACAAATGCAAAATTTTATTATTGATTGTTTTGTGGATTCTTTGAATGCCAATTGTTGATGCTAGCACATAGAATAATTTGTTCAAATGGGATCATCATTTTGATTGTGTCAACATTGAAACATGATTAAATGCATGAATCATAAATAATTGGTTGACAATCTCTATATTGAAAAAAATAAACTTCATTCTATTTTTTGTGAGGGTTGTTTTTAAGGCAATATCACTCATGCAACTTTTCCAATCCAAAGATTACAAGCTAGTTGAATTTTACCATGTCGATATTTGCGCTCCCATATATATTTTTCATTAAAAGGACATAAATTTATTTTCTTTTCAAAAATGATTACAATTCAGATTGAATTGTTTATTGCATCAAGGTTAAAAGTAAAGCATAAAGTTTGTCCGCATGTAACCTAAAACCTTCCTTAGAACTACAAATTTGAATACTTAAAACCAACCACACTATTGCATTTTGACACATTCAAAGAAATAATCATTTTGCACATGTAGAAATGTATACTGTTGCAAAGCAAATAATTAATTCATATCACGAATGTTCTATATGTTTGTAATCCATCTTGTTCCAACTTGTAAATCTAGTGTAATGTTTTTTTACACTTTTTACATCTCTATTAACATTCGGTACTACAACTTTCAAACTTTTTTTAAAAAATAGGAAAGAAAAAAAATCAAATACTAAAAATTCGGCCATGTAAGTTAGTTATGTAATGTTTCAATAATTTGACTAATCATTTTTTGTAACGTAAATGAACATGTACATGCTTCAAAAATGTATGTATTTAAGTTAAATATATTCAATACTCATTTGTACATCATGAATCATTTGCTTTCTAAGCATGCATGATCTATTATTGATTAATGCCTCCCACATGTTCATGTAAGTAAATGAGAGTTCAACATTGCCATGCCCATGTAGTTGCGGAATTTATGAAACATATCCTTTGGAACTGATTTAGTTAATAAATCAATAATTTGATTACAAATGTGGACATATGTTATATCTACCTCCTTTGCATCCCACTTCTCACGATAAAAGTAATATTTTGTATCAATGTGTTTGGTTTGTTTGTGATAATTCTAGTTTTTCACCAATCAAATAGTCATCATTATGCATTTTAATTATCGTTATAGATCATGGTAGGTTTGTTGACTAATGCCAATATTGGAAAGTAAGTAACATAGCAAAAAAATGAATTGTTGCTTCATTGGCAACAACAAACTCAAATATAGTTGTGGAATTGGCTATACAACTTTGGTGTTGACTACACCATGCAATAACAACATTACCAAAAATGAACACATTCCTTGTCCAAGACTTGCAATCATCTTGGTCTCCAACATAATCATCATCACAAAAAACCATGTGAAATGGTGTTTGTTATGATTCCATAGTAGAGAAGGCCATAATCAATAGTGTCATTCAAATAACGCAAAATGCATTTGATAGTAGATTGGTGAGATTGCTTAGGTTAAGCATTGTATTAAACTGCCATGTTGACATCATACACTATTAAGTTGTGTCATTCTCATAGTGTACATCAAGCTACCAATTGTTTCCTTGTAAGAAAATTCATCAACCACCTTGTTTGTTAGTCCAACTTGAACATTGAGCAACATATTGGAATTGAAGGGAATAGCAATGGGATTTTCATACTTCATGCCAAAATGTTTGATGATGTTTGTAATGTGATGATTTTGATTGATGAAAATGGAATGATTCAAAGAATCAATCATAATATGAAATCCAACATAATAGTCTATTGATCATTTAATCACTTTAAAAATAGTCTTCAAGTGCATAATAATGTTATCAATAGCTAATTCCTTAACTATACATAAAATTTCATCATCAACAAAAATCTTACAAATAGTTTCCATAGGACCTTTGTTGTGATAAACAGAAGGGTCAACTTCATTAATGACAAGATCACATGTGTTAAAAAATGTGTCAAATTTGATGTTCCACTATTGTGCTACTTCTTTAAGGCCATATAGACTTGTTAAAAATTTGCAAACCAAATTGATTGTTTTTGGTTATACATAGCACTTGGGTAGCACCATGTATATTTCTTATGACAAATTACCATTCAGGAAAACAGTGTGCATGTTAATTTGGCGAATATGCATCTTACGAATGATTGCAATTGCCAAAATTAAAAAATAAAATCATTATTTACCGTTGGAAAATACATTTTTAAATAGTCAACACATATATTTGTGAGTAGCCTTTAGTTACTAAATGAGCCTTGTATCACTCAATGGAAGTATTTGACTTGTATTTGAATTTGTACACCCATTTACAATGAACAACATTTTTCCCTTGTGGTAATGGCATAAATTCGCAAGTCCCATTTTTGAGCAATGATGCATATTCCTCATCCATGGCAACTTGCCATGATGAAATATCAAATGACTAAACAACTATATGGAAAGCTTGAATCCATTCATATAAGATTCCATCAAACCAACAAAAGAATTTTGAATTAGTGCATTATCATCACCAAGAATCAAAATTCTCTTGTTTACAACCATTATTTCAATAATATGTTTGTAGTGTTGAAAAAATGGTGTTGACTCATGCATCATTGTATTTTGGACATCTCCCACTACTTGATTGCGTGGGTTATTGTCATATAATAATGCTCCCACTAATTATGTTTGCCCATTTTCAATGTCATTATGTTGGTCAAATGTTTAAAAATGAATAACGGTGGGATGAATTTCAAGTTGGAAAGCTCATTAGATGTTACATGGCTTGTGGATGAACAATATATGTTAATGATTTAGCAAAAAGAACATTAGCACTTTCCTTCGCCTTCTTTGTGCCATGCTACCAAAATTTGTATCCTTTTTTTATAATCTTGTATACAACAAACACCAACTGGGTGTTCTTAGCATCCCATTTGAATTGTAGTTGCCTATTAATGAACATGTAGGCAAAATAATCAAGTTCATTTGATAATGTGAGATGGCAAGCTTGGTCCCATGCCAAATTTCATAAGGTGTGTCACCAAGATGAATTTGACTAAGTTTGTTGGCAAGGTATGCAACAATGTGGATAGCCTCTACTCACAAGCACAATGGAAGACCTTCAGCATACATGTTGTGGGTAGCTTTTGTGACTATTTGATTATTGTGTTCAATGAATCTAATTTGTTGTGAAGTATAAAACATATTAATTTCACACATGATGTGTTGAACATCAAAATAATGTGCAAACTCCTTACTACAATATTCTCCTCCATGATCAATTCGCAACATCAAAATGTTGTATTGTATTTCCCATTGAACTTACATGATTAAATGCTTTAAACAAGAGAGGGCTTCAAATTTGTTCTTAATGCAATAAACAAATTTGTAGCCTAAACAATCATCTTTGAATATAAAATAGTAACATGCTCCACCAAGTGAATCCTTTTGCATAGGCCACAAATGTCCCCATAGAAAGCAAACTAGGAACTTGAGATTGTTCCTTTGTAATATCAAGCTTGTAGGATGCCTTGTGATGTTTCCTAATAACACATCCTTCACAAAATTGTGTAAGTGCAACCATGTATTTTAGGCTAGATGTTCATGCATTCATTTGATAGTGTTGACACTAACATGACCCATGTGTTCAAGCCAAAGTTGAAATTTTTCCTTCCATGTACTTATCATACTACTAACATGATTGATTTGGGATAGTGGCTTCACCATTATAATACATAGTTTGTAGAATTTACCTTTGCCACACATTCCTTTTAATACAATTACACCTTGCCTTTCATTTAAAAAAATTTCATTGCAATTCTTGATGCTAAATAATGATAAGTCTTTATTAGATGTTTGACCAATGGAAAATAAATTTTGTCATAGGTCAAGGGCATACCAAACTTTTTGTGGAAGACTCCATTTGTGTTGATTAAAAACACTTATGGTAATTTCAATTTTGCCTTGACCTTTCACCCATAAGGTGCAATCATATGCTACTAGAATTGACCATAGACCTTTTAGAATTGGTGTCAGAGATGTAAACCAATCTAATATGTTGATAATGTGTTCGATGGTTTTAGAATTTGCATACAAAGTCCTAGCATCAAATTTTGCATGAAGAATCACAAGAAAGTTAATCAAGCGTGGGTTTCTTCAAATGGGCATTAATAATAACTTTGTGCAAAAATTGCACACATTGCTTCATTAAAAAAAAAAAATCTTTTGTTGTTTACATTGGCACCACTTTTTGACAAAATATTTTTCTTCTTTTTCATTGGGTGTGGACACTTAGTTGACCAATGGCCAAATTCACCATGTGAAGAATGTGATTGCCATCATTGTCATTGCCTCCTTGTACTTTTATCAAATGTTCATGTTTAAAAAGACGCATAATGATCATGTGTATTGTTTGATCACTCTTTGAGAAATTGTCCCAAGTAACCACTATGCTATTATAACTTGGTGGCAAGCTACAAATGATTTTTGTGATAATTAGTTCATTAATGGTTGGCTAGTCAATGTCCCTTAAAACTTGCACCATGCTCTTAACCTTTGCAATTTGATTAGTCATGTTGTTTTCTTTCACCATGTAGTACTGAAAGAAATGCAAATTTCAATAGTTTTTTTTGTTGATGTACAAGGATCAATTTGTCCCACATCATTATAACTATGTTATAATCAATAAGTTGTTGGACATATTTGTTAAACATGCCTATACTTATCAACATATAGACGTAATTGTTATAGTTATCCCATGCGTTTACATTCACTTTTGTAATTGACTGTGAGTCATGATCATGTTAGTCCCATACATCTTTTTCTCTAGTAAGTTGAGGTTCTAATCTATCAACAATTTTCATTATCTTCTTGGCATTAAAAAGGATCTTCATTTAGAAATGCCAAAAAAGAAAAATCATGTCCATCCAAAACTTTCAACTAGATGTTACCATGCTTGTCCATTCTTTGTCACTACGTGGTATATCTTTTTCA
>Ga0209611_10009712_pt1 | contig 14449 bp, 15 predicted proteins | sample S1TSphgellanicum_3_FD_187693 | JGI IMG/M metagenome (GOLD analysis project Ga0209611, IMG submission 187693) | Host-associated microbial communities from peat moss isolated from Minnesota, USA - S1T2_Fc - Sphagnum magellanicum MG (SPAdes) (version 2) | ecosystem: Host-associated > Plants > Peat... | reverse complement strand
ACCAACTTATTGTTCAGTTTTTGTAGGTTCGTGTGAGTATTTGAATTGCTTGTCACTCCTCCTAGTCCCCATCTCAGAGCTCCAGCATGCCCTTTTATACCCAAAGTGTTGCGAGCCAAGGAGGGTGCCTTAACTTTTTATCCTTTCATTGCTTTCACATTTAAACTTGTAATTGAGTCTACCAAGGAGTTTGGGGGTGCATCGTGCATATACCCCACATTCCATAAAAAACTACTAAGACTTACAACTAGCATATGAAACCCTTTGACTCCTTTCTTAACTTGCTCATGATTGAAGTGTAAGGAAACCCAAAAGCCCATTTTATCAAAACCTTAAGTCAAGTAATGAAACAAGTCAAATCAAAAGGAAAATTGAATGCACACATTATAAACCAAAGTGGTGAAAAGCCCATGATTAAAGGAAAGCTTGCAAAAAATATGCAAGAAAAGGCAAGTGTCACATTTTATTTCACTTGCACAAGTTCATGTAACCATTAACATATAAGTTAAAATACAAGAAGAAGATATCATGTGTGAAAAGGATAATGATCAATTGTGTAACCATTTATAATTGATCAAAAGATGTGGAAAGAAATGAATTTAATCAATAATTTAAAAATGGACAACATTAGACATTAAACTGTTTCATAGCATGGAAATGAAACAAACAAACCCCACCCATTTCCATAGCATGAAAGGTCTTTTTGAAAAACTAAAGGCAAGAATAAAAAGCTCTACCATTTTTTTGTGATAAATCTTTGACTTGGTTGAGCTTATCTTTAGGCTTAAACCCTAATTTGAATTCATTAATCTTTAATGACTTTATTATTTAATCTATTGTGATGGGATCATGGTCACTTATCATCATTAACACATGCATTATTGCTTACTCCTTTAGAGACTTAAATATTACAATTGCCACATTTTCTTGTAATTGATCTTCAAAATGAAATACAATTGTTTCAACAATGGAACAATGAAAATTTGATTAGAACGTGAGCGCTTTTGCATCAAATGATAACTTACCTTTTAGCTTTCCAAACGCACTCAACCAAATCAACACATTTGAACCTTTTAACTTTCCAAACATATTCTATAAGAAAAGCCCAATCTTTTGTAGCAGGTTGTGAAACAGAACAGCAAGGCTTGGTGTAAAACAAAGCACTAGAGCATGACAAAATAACAAGTCATGAAATGAAACAACAAAGTAAGGTGAAAAAGCAAGGTGAGAAGTAAAACATCAAGGTGTGGTGAAATAGAAGGGCAAAACAATAAAGCAAATGGCGAAATAGCAAGACAAAATGAGAGAAGATGGTGCAAAAAGTAGGCAAAGCACAATGGTGATCACAAAAGAAGAAAAAAACAACAACAAGGACAAAAAAAAAGGGGGGGAAGGAAGGAAAATGAAAATGAAAATGAAAATAATTGAAAGGGAAGGACAAAGAAAATGGAAAAAATTGAAAGGGAAGGAAAAGGAAAAAAAAACATTAAAAGAATGAAGGAAGAAAACCATAAGAACAGAAAACACAAACCTCAAATAACTTGCACCTTTTAACACATAAAACAAACAACAAACCTTGCAAAATGTCAAACAAAATAATTCAAAAAGAAAAACTTAGGAGCTCCAATCTCTTTTTATTCACAAGAAGTGGGTAGGGTTTAGGGAAGAGAAGCAAGCCATTGGAAGGTGACACACCCTTCTTAATCTCAACATAAACATAATTTTGACTAGGAACTTGGGAACTTGACCCGGGTAAATGGTTTTATCTCACCCAAGTTTCACCATTTTGAAACATTTTTTTGACTAGCTGGTTCTCACACAAGCAAAAACTAGTGATCAAGGAATCGATCATAGTATTATTACAAATGATACTTGAGAGGTTGACATTGAATACCCAGGTGATATTCAAAAATATTTTTGATACCTGCCCAACATTGCCTCTAACGATCAAACATTAACCAACTGCAAGAGTTCTAAGTCAAATTATGACTCACCTAGGGATCCTAACATTGATTACCTATAAATTTTCAACCCAGTTGCAACTCTCTAATGGAAGCGCTTGTTTGTGGTGGCTTTTCGAGTCTGATGTGATTACAACATACTGTATGTATGTAGCTGTGATCACAATGTCCTAATGGAAAGAGCCCTTGGTTCATGGAACAATGTTAATATAACACAATTCCTGACATTGTAGCATGTGGAAATTGAAGAGTAGATGAAACTATATTCAATTTCAAACTAGACTGGGTTTGATTTTTTTTCTTAAAAGAATTGTTGTAAAATGAAGAACCCACTTAAATGCACCACAAGTTCCATAAGTTGAAAAACTAACCAGACTAAGAAAAAAATATTATTTCAGAATTAAAAATAAGAACAAACCAAAAACTAAAGGTTCTTTCTTTACAACAAAAGAAGCAAATGACACTAGAATATGCCTTGTTTGAATTAGGAGAAAATCCACAACCTTTCTTATATCTTAAGTTAATCAATGGGGTTTGAGGGCCTTCTCATCAATTTCTCCCCTTCTGTCACACCATCTACCCAAATTCATGTCCAATTTGCTATATACTGACATGGCTTCTGCCCAACTTCCCCTCCGATAATCCGACTGTCCACAAAAATTCATGTCCAATCTGCTATTTGTTGACATGGCTTCCATCTAACTTCCACTCTGACCAATTGTCCACCAAAACTCATGTCATGAACACACCAAGTCTAGGTCACCTTTCGCTTTTATTTTTTTGCTATTATTGTTTGTATTTAATAAGGTTGCAAGGGTTATTCTTGTGCATCAATAGTCAACAATATCTGCCATAAGAAGGTCATTAATGGCGACAGATATTTAGTCATACTGAAATCTGACATTAGATTTTTATTTTTTTATGATATCCTTAAAGGATATTACAATTGATTTTTAAAATAATAATAATAATAACCGGAACCGGCCGATCTAAAAAAAATGTTATATCCGCCCAACACTGGTATACACTTTAGACATTTCAGACTTCTCTATATTTATACCCTATCCGACTGGTATGCATATGAGGTTTACCTTTCACTTAACAACAGGTGATTGTTTTGAGGCAAGCAACAAGAAGTTCTTTGCAAATATTGTCCTATGTTTTTATTTTTTGTTGCACTTGGTTATGATGGGCTTTGAAGTATGGTGATTGACTAGGGGATCATACTTTTGGTTTATTCATCTTATTTTCGTTATTTACATGGATCTATTGCAAGGCAAAACTGTTAATGTATATAACAAGTGTTGGTCCAGTATATAGCACTTGCATCTGGTATCAATATTGGTATCAATACTAGTAGCAAGGACCCTACCAATCCAATATGAGTGAGGCAATACCAGCCTTATACCTTTACCAGCCCAGTAGGGTCCTGAAGTAATACCAGCCTTATATTAGTTCAATACCAGTCTCCACATCATGTATACATCTACTTCATACCAACAAAAATTTGTCTTGGAACCAACACCAAGACCATATTGATATGATTTTTAAAAAAATACCCAATACAAATATTAGTCGAATATGCACCAAAAAAATAAACTGATACCACAGCCAGGCTGGTATGTTCAAAAATCAATACGTGACCAATATTGGTATATACTGTGTACCCATGGAATTACTTATTCTGATACCATTTGCCATGAAGGAAATATGGCCAATGTGGTGGCTAAATGAACAGGTAAATGTTGGAAAAAATGAAAATATTTACATCTTTAACAAGGTAAATGTTGTTCATTTACACCCTGGATTGTTAAATTTGCAAATCCTGTAAAGACTTTGGAACTCAGGGATGATCTACTTCAACATATCTGCAGGTCAAAATCATATTTTTCAGGTCAAAATTTGGCAAAATGTTGCCCCAGAAAAAAAACATTACCTAGAATCGTACTAGAATTGGGTCTGAGTTTTAAAACCAAAACCAAATTTTCTTTTAAGAAAACAGAACCAGAACCATTTAAATTTGTGTTTCTAGAAACAAAGGTCATCTTATAAAAGTACAAAACCGCCCAATTGGGGATGTATGTGGTTGGATGGTCATTCATTGAACCTGCCCTGTGACTCCACAAATGGGGGATGTATGTGGTTGGATGGTCACTCATTGAACCTACCCCATGATTGCACCAGTTGGGGATGTATGGGCTCTTAATAATGCTTGTGCTAACCACACAAGCTACCACAGTTTGAATTAATTTTTTTTTTAAGGTTCAATCTGTCCTTCCCTAGAAACTTTTTTTTTTTTTGTTATTTTTCCAAATCTAACTGCACCCACCTACCTCCCACCTTGCCCCTACCTAAAAATTAACACGTCCACCACTCTAACATACTTTGTAAGCTATTGGCTTACCTTACTTGCTTGCCAACCTATCTACCTACTTACAAGACGCACCTTGGAGGTCGTAATGTTGTCTATTGGCATCTATGCTCCTCTTGATTAATGCTAGCCAAGATCACAATTGACATTCTTCCATGTTATTTCTGGAGGAGGATGGTGATGACAACAACATCAATAGACAACCAAACAACAAAGGTGAAAAGGCCAAGGGAGGGTGGATTTTGCGTAACTTTCTTTTTTGGGTTTTGTTTTGTGATGGGTCCTTTTTTTTTCCCTTTACATTTCTGTCAAGCCCATAAAGTTTTTTATCACTAAGAATTTGGTTATTACTTACAAATTAAGCACAATAGAAGGTTTTTACCACAAAATAAGTGATTTTGTCATAGTCTTGGTTTTTCTTAGTTTTTGTCATAGTCTTAAATAATAGCAAAGAAAAAAGAAGAAGAAAAATATCAAAAAGTGTGTTGTAGGTGTGAACGTGTGAATACATAATGGCTAATTATTGACTAATCATATGTTTTATAGGGCTTTCTTTTGAGCAAAGGATTGAGTCGAGAGTGTTTTTATTATTATTGAAAATGGGTGTCATTTTAGTTGGGTAGTCCAAAGAATTAAAAATCTAGAAATTTTTGAGCCCCTAATCTTCGCACAATAGTTTTCAAAAGTGTATAGGTTGTGTCAAACACAATAAAGTAAGGATGATGGTGTACAAAGTTATAGCAAAGTTAAGGTTCAACTATCCTTTGAAATATAATTTGTTTGTTTGTCATTAAAATAATTTTTTTATTTTTCCTCTTGATCTACCTAGTTTTGTGTGGTTGATTTTATACAATAAAAACTCAGTTGCAGGTTGTGGTAAAAACTTAGTTACAAGTTGTGCCAACTTCTTGCTTGGCTTTGGTTTTGAGCATATCAATATTATGTAGTACTTGAGCCGATTGCTTATAAATATTGTAAGGTGCATGCTTTCACACCTCAAACCACAAGACCCATAAGGCCGCGCTAAATGAAAAAAAATTGGTACCAATGTTAAGGTGCCACACCCAAAAAAAAGTAACATTGTGGTGGTATGTACAAAGAGGTACAACATATGAACGTACATAGTGCAATACACATGAAATTGGTATTGGTTGAACCCTACCTACCTACCTCATATGGTTACAATGTCGTCAATGACAAATGAGGGTATTGTGTATACATTATGTAGCCAAGACATAAGACACTAGCATGTGGTTTAACCAATGTGTAAGTGAATTAAGATCATTTTAGGAAGTTGAAGAGCCTAGGAACGCACTAAAAAACATATGGGGATGAAAATAGTGCACGTTTCGCATACATTACAAAACTTCTATTAATCCTTTTCTTTATAGTTATGGGAACTCAAGCCAACATCAATCCACTACTCTCCAACAACATAGCTTGCTTTGAGCAATTTTTTATTCTTGTGAAAAACTTCTCATCTAATGTTTTTTTGTGGCAAAACAAAAAAAAGGTTGGTGACATGTATGTGGCAAAAAAACATGAAAAAAATATAAAAATTCACCAAAAGCTAGGGTCTTACAACGATAGATAATAACATTACATCATTTGTTTGTGATCGTATTGCCAAGCCATCTCCTTTCACTCTAATGTTTTTTGTTGCTTACATACATTCTACCAGAACCTTTCACCACTTACCTACATCCTCCTCCTATCCTTTCACCATTGCTACAATTACATCAAAGCTTGTTACCCCTAGTATGTAATATGTACTATGTATTAAGGAGTAATTAATTTCATTATGGATCCTAGAATTTTGTGCCATTGTGTATTTCAAAACTTGCAAGTTTGGGGGCTACATCAATTTCAAGCTTATTCTTCAAACTTCAATCATAAAAAGATGCACACAAACACAATTGAGTGGAGAGGAACTTGCAACTCCAAGCTCTAGCAACAAGCAACTAAGTTTCAATACATACGAAAGCTCAACTACTCATCAACATGTTCATTTTTTTCATTTAATATTTTTTTCCTATTGTGAGTTGTGATTAGTGACACAAAATATAGTCGATTGATCTTTTGGGCTCTTAAGCATCAAGTGTGTGCACATTGCATTGTGTTGTGATTGTGTGCATCTTTTTTTAATCTTTTTTTGATCTTTTGGTCTTTGTCTAATTTTATTTTAGTCTTTTGATCTTTTGATATTTTTGTTCTTTTGATTTTACTAATTACATTCACCATCATCCATGGCTCCTTTGACTATCCCCAAGAACTTTAAGTTCAAACCACAAATTTCCCTCTTCCTATTATTGCCACAACCACCGTAAAGAGTGCAAATGTTGAGATGATTGTTGAAACTTTAATTTCTAACACAATTGATTTAGTTTCTAAATTAGAAGAACTCTTATTCCAAGCCAAGAGTCTTAGTTTAGTAGCAAAGAAGAAGAAGCTTGATAATGAAGGTACTCACCATTTCCAAAATTGATGGGCTACAAAGCTTCCTTGGTAGAATCAATAGTAGATGAAACAAGTAACTTACATTAGGTTCAGTGTGCAATTTGCACAAATGTTGAAGGGAAGGAAAATTTGCTCATGTTAAACTTGATAATTTGCTTAAGCATGTTAGTAGCCTTGCACAAAGCCAAGGTCCTAAAGCCATGAGTAGTAGTTAGGTTTTTTTATTTCAATCTTAAAAGCTAGCACGCATGAAATGAAAAAAAATACATTACCAAGGATTGTCTTTCAATTTTTGATCTTGTTATTATGAAGGTTCCTTAGAACTAGAAATAAAAATTTGTCCAATTTGCTATTGTCTTTCATTTGTTATCCATGTCATGGATGCCAATACTATGGAATCCAATCATTTGAATGTCACGAATGTTAATACCATGGAGTTCAATCATTTGAACTTTCATTCATGACTTGTAATAAACTTGTATTTAATTATTTATTTTGTTTAAGTTCACTCTTAATTAATTCCCATTTAAGTTTTAGTTCACTTTTAATTAACTTGTAATTCATTTTTAATTAATTCGTAGTTCACTTTTAGTTCACTTCTAATTAACACTTAGTTCACTTTCAGTTCATTTTTCTAGTTAATTCTCAATTCATTTTTAGTTAAATTTAAATTCACTTTTAGTTGAGTTTTAATTCATCTTCAGTTGAAATTTAATTCATTCATAATTCACACATGGGTGCATATGGATGAACATGGGCCACATGTAAATTGAAAGCTTTTTGAGAAGCTTCTTTGAACTAGGTGCCCAAGGGGTATAAATAGAGGTAGAATTTTGCACTACCTTTAGTTTGTTCAACACCAATTTTTGATTTGTTTCTTATCATAACCTTGTTTTTTTTTTTTTTTTTCTTTGCAATAACTCTTGTTGGATTTTTATTTTTTGATTGTCATGTTTTTATTTGTTTTGCTTCACGATTTGGATTTAAAACTAAACTTGCTTTGTTTTTGTTTTGGTTGGAAAATCTTGTAATCTTGGTTATTTTCATGCCCGTGACAACTTAAAGGTTGAACTATGACAAACTTTGAAGGTTTGAAAAATATTTTGAACCTATTTAAAGTGAAACACACTCCCAAAAAATATTGGTTAGATTTTACAAGTTGGGGTGTTATTAAGTTGATGAACCAAGTTTTGTTATAATCCACCCACCATGTTGTTAATGTCGCTAATTTGTTTTCTGTGAGTGTAAATGAAGTCATAACAATTGACAATGCCTCTTGGATTTCTTTGCACCTTGATGTAGTTTAAGGGTGGAACCGAATCCTTCTTTTAGTTTGTGTGCAAAAAGTTGATGTGTAGGGGATGGTTGATAATGTCATTTAGCTACTATTGCAATTCTTGGATTCCTTTGTAGATGCGAGTGCTAAGGATTTGGGGTCAAAACTCATTTCTATGGGTTGTGACGACAATAGCATTTTCCAAGATGCCATAATTGGTGTGACTACTAAAATGAAAAAAATGGTTGTTCCATTCATGATTGAAATTCATTGTTTTGTTCAACAAACGAATTTGGTCATGTTGGTGTTGTCAAAACTTAATTTGGTGGCTTGGTTGGAAGTGCTACTACAAGCTATCTATGTTTTTTTCTTTCATTCATTTAAAAAATTCCTTGAATTCCAAAAGTTATGTGGTGTGCTCATAGAAAAAGGGAACAAGTTGTTTAGGAATGTGAAGATGAAATGGATAAATATGTTATTTCCCATGAAATGTGTCATGGAATAATATCGACCATTAATGGTAAAGATGCATGATGATGCATTAGGAACAACAGTATTGTTGAAAATCTGAACTTACTTTGTGACTTGGAATTGAATATAGGGTTACAGGGTGAAATGCATAGTATAATGGCTCAAAAATGGCAGAAAATACACTCCTCATAAGTCCATACAAGATTCCTTAAAATGATTCAAATGGACATGGTTGTTACTTTTAAAAATATTAATATTATAATATTTGAATAATACATGTTCAATCATTTACAAACCTTTCCAAATCTATGTGAAAATTGGTATTTAATGTAGTTGATGTCATTTTTTGATTTGAAAGTCGTAAAAGAAAAACCCAAAAAGTCCAAAGGTATAATGCCCCATATAAAATTTAAAAATAATATGCTTTTGGGACAAAAAATTGAAAAAAAATAAAAAATTGCAACTCATATGGACTTATGAAAATATGGTCAAATTTTAACCATTCAAAAGTCCCTAACTATTTAATAGTTAAGGTTTTCAAAGAAAAGATTCTTCATATGAGTTTATCATCTTATATTACATTATATATTGAGTCCCAATAATAAGTTTGGAATGTGAATCAATATAAACTTTTCCATTTTGTGATGTTTTAGTTAGACAACCAATCCATATTTTTTAACTTCAAAAGTCTATTACTATTAACAAATGAATTTTTTATCAATAAATAACCACAAAATTCTTTTTTTAATGAAGTTGTTAGTTTAAATCCAATCCCAACTAGTTGATCTAAGGATATATTAATCACCACAAGCATTTGAATAAAGGGTACCTAAGGAAAAAACATTGTTTTGTCACAAAAGTGAACCACCATAGCTTGCATCTACCCTACATGAAATTTTGTTGCTTTTAGATTCCATGCATACCTTCATCAAGCGAGCCTAGTCCCATGATGTGTTTGTATGTGTTTTTATTGACACGGTGAAAGTGTGTTACCTTGACCTTTATCACCTTTACTTAAATCTATATATTAAGTTTAATGATCTTACTTTTGCTGAATTCAAAGCTCTTGAATCATTCATTAGATGAGTTGGTGCAAAGATTTCAACGATCAGGAGGCTGATTTTTTATCATTGAGTTTGTTGTGCCAAGTTTTCTATGAACTAACATTGTCTTGCGACAAATGCTTTAAAACTTGTGTTGAAGTTAAACTTCCCTTTAGTCATGGCTCATGTGAAATCAAGGTATGAAAATTCTACTTGAGCTTTAGTCCAAGAATTGGATGTTAGATTTCCAAATCATGAACTTATGTCAACATTAGGTGCGACCTATCTGAAACTTGCAGAATGACAAGAATGATTTCCACTAGTGTTTGATTGTGATCAAGGTTGCTTATTACAACAAACGAAAAGTGGGAAAGGATGGGATGTGGATGGATGCTTTGCTTGATCCATACGATGGATTTGCAGTCTTCATTTTTTAAGATGACCATGGCTACAAACAATGAGTCGATGTTGAAAGAGGTGTTGGGAAAAAACCCGGTCAATTGATTGTGGGCAAAGATTACTTCTTTTCCCATCTTCAAAATCAAAATTTCAAAATTCATTAAGTTGGTTTAGTTAGCATGTGTTCAGGTCTTGGGGCTTGTTGAAGATGAATGGTATTTTTCAATAGTGGCTTTCATAAAAAACAAGCTAAGTAATCACTTGTAGTGCCATTTGGATCTCTGCACTCGGTTTTAAGCGCAACAATTTTACAAACTTGAGGACTTCCCATTTGAAAAGGCCATTACCTTGTGGGGTAACATAAAAACCTGATATTCTATTGATTCTTGAAAGCAAGAATTTCATTATTAGTGGCAATTAGGTTTTATTCCAAGTCCCCTTTGTTGGGGCAACTTTCCTTTTTCATTGTGCACAATTCATAATATGAATTTTGAAACTAACTTTTTTTTCCCTTTAAATTCTGACCTATTTGTAAGTTTTTGAGGATCATTGAATTTTTATTAGTTGCTTGTAGGTTTGATGGTTAACAAAGAGTGTGGTATGAATTCAAAGCAGGGTTTGAACTTTGGGGTTTTTTTCTTGATTTTCTAAGTTCTTGTATTTTATTTGCTGCTTGTATCATTCATGGTTGGAACTTGGTTCTTGTGGGTTGTGTCGGGCTATCTGTAGGGACACTACTTTGCATTGGGAAAAGTCTTAAGTTTGAGACTGGGGTTCAACTACCCCAAATAGTGCTTTTGAACTTTAGACAGACCTTTTTGCTCAGTTTCAGAGTTTTGAAATGTTTTGATTTGTCACATTGCCTACTCAATAAAAATACACAGTAGCCAAACTCTAACCCTTGAAGAAAAATGGTAACCAAATACATAACCAAAAAAAAGGTGGTAGCCAATTGTTTAATTAAAACAATGGCTGGAGTAGCCATATTACACACTCCCTCCTGCTAAATGTCCCCTGGCTACTTCAAGAAATCCAAAAACAAAAACGCTGCTCTCATCCCAGTTCTTATTTTAAAACATAAATAAGAACTGCCTCAATTTAACATTGCCTGTAAATGGAATTGGAATCTGGTTCCCATTCCAAAACTCAGACTCAATTTCAATCCAATTCTTCGTAACCCAGATCAGAACTAATGGTTAACTATCAATCAACCTGCTATCGACCCTCAGTTCAAGTCACTTTAAAAATAAAGTCTTCTTTCTCGAGTTTAGTTCATATTCCGCACATAAATGGTTCAGTTCTTTTTTAAAAGATCTGATTCTGGTTCTAGTTTCAGTTCTGCAGATGAGACCCAGTTCATTTCTTGCAATATCTACCAAAGCAGGTACCCAACCAACACTGAACGAAAGCCTCCATGGACCTGGCCTTTCATGACACAGCTCCAAATTCCAATTGACATCAGAGAGGCACTTTAGCTCATCAGGCATTGCTTTTAAAACAGTTCATTCATTTGTTTTGTTTTTGGTATAGATCACTCTGGTGACAGCCTCAACCAGTGTCTTTATTGTGGCAAAATTATACAAGAACTGTTTTGGGGGAAAAAAAGAAGCAAAAGTCACCATATTTGGGGGGGAAAAAAAGGTCACATGGAGCCATTTAGACAAATGAGTGACTATCGGTCACCAGAATTAGGCAGCATTCTTAAAAGGTTCTATTTAACTGTCTGACCTGTAACTAAATTTGACTCATTCCTCTTGTGGATGATTGATTGCCAGTCCACTTACTTGACAAAATTTAAAAAACAAACCGTGTCCTCAACCCTTACCACCACCAGCCTAGGGTACTGTCCTCACAGAGTATGAAGAATAAGGAATAAGAATGAGGATAAGCGTATCCACAGACTTCAGACAGTCCTGTGAAAAACTCTCAACGGCAGATTTCATTCTCTCTGTCCTCTTGCACTCATTGGTGCACAATACTGTATATACAACACAGGACTTCTGGGGTGAATCGGTACAGACAGCATCATCACTTGGCGGACTGCTATTGTCCCTGCTGCAGGCGCAAGATTGTCAGTAGCTGATCCCCGTTCTCGAGACAACAATTTCAAGATGTCCAGCTGCTAATGTACACAATCTACTACAGTCCATGGTGCTGGAGAGCTTTTCCATTCAGCAGCAGCTTTTCAGTTGAATTTGGTTGGATGGTCATGCTTCACAAAATCTTTGTGAAACATGACAAATCTTTTGTGAAGCCAACTGACCAACCTCTTCCCTAATGTGCATTTCAAATGCACAATAGTAAACTTCATAGCTTGGTAATCTTCAAAACTTGGCCAGTTTGAATCGGCACCCAGTAGTAGGTTATGATTTTTTTATATTCCCAATTAAATTGATATGTTGGGTATTCAAATTTCAAAACTCAAATAATCTACCTGGATCACCACATTATCATCTAGTTAGGTTGTCAATCTTTAGACACTAGTACACAAAGTTAAGATGATAATAATAATAATTTTAATTTAAAAAATCTTATAACTGGCCCATAATCAACAAGATAATAGCCGCTTATCAAATGGTTATCTGATAATTTACCTGGCAACCAAAAAAGATTGATATTGATATTGATAACATATGTAATCTCAAAATAATAAAATAAAGTAACCAACTCAGCATTATTAAAAAAGAAATAACCAGGCAACACTGGCATCTACCTCCTAGTAGTCACCAATTGGCTTTCCTTCTTACTGACCTACGTTGGAACCACTTGCATTCAGTACTTGTGATACCTACTTGCATAGGTAGTTAATTTCCTCCAACCCAAATGTCGACATTGTCGTGACCCCTCACACTGGACAAATTATGGGACTGATTACCAGGCTAGGGCTGCCTTGATAGCTTCCTCGTTTCGAATGTGTGTCATATACTTTTTTATAACCTTAGATGATGTTGGGGGCAGGGCTTTTTTGTGGCAAATACTTGCCAAGTTTTGACTCCAAAAATTTGGTTTGCACTTGTGTACGAGGTTTTCTCTTCAGTTTTATGATTTTGCGTCCTAAGAAAGATCTCACATTAATTAGCAACAGTTTTTTCAGAAGCATTTTTACCAAAACCAGACCCAAATTGGCCATGTTTCTATAATAGTTTCCAACAGATACAGCCATGTTATGGTCCTATGGAGTGATAAAAGTGATTTCACTTTCATATCTAGTTTATAGCCAAATTTGGCTAAATCTTCTTATGGATGATCACCACTTTGGCCACATCACAGAATTGAAGAAACCCAAAAAATATAAATAAAACAAACAGTTGGACGGGGGTTCATATTTGACTTTGGGGATTTTCCTTCTAACTCCCCCACCTCTGGATATAGGGGCTTGTTGTGATGTTTTTCCATGCTTTTCAAATTCCATTCCTCTTTAAAGATTCTTTTGGTTGAGACAGTAATCAATCGCCACCATGACTTCTGACTGCTCTCTCAGAAGGCAACAGGGGACATACATACATATCCGGGAACCTTTGAACTCCTGTCAGTGGATAAGAACAATATGCACTTGCCTATAACAAGGATATGCATGTATGTATGATGTTAGTAGTTGAAATAAACTGAAAATATGTACGTGGTCAATTTATATTGAATTTTTTTGGATATGATTCTCTTCATATCGGGCAATTAAAATGCATATTCATATCCTGGAAAAAGAAAGAGCAGACATACAGGTCTATAACCTGATGTAACAGTACGGGTGAAGACCTAACTAATAAAATGGTTGAATTTTAGCTTGTAAATTTAATTAATTAAGCTGGGCTGAATCCCAGAACCAATTTTTTTGTGGTCAATGGATCTCATGATTATCCTGGGCCAGCAATGAATTACTTTCTAAAACAATTTCAGAGATCAGATTTCCCAGGGTGCTTTAAATAGTCCACTTGCTGCCACCTCCGTCGCCATCCCCATTACAGAGCTTCGTCCTCTTGCTGCCACCTCCATCACCATCCCCATTACAGCGCTTACCCCACTTGCTGCCACCTCCATCTCCATCCCCATCACAGTGCTTCCTACACTTGCTCCCACGTCCATCGCCATCCCCACTACAGCGCTTAGTCCACTTGCTGCCACCTTCTTCGGACCTGTTCCTGCAGAATGCATGAGTTGGGTCATGTCCCGTGTAGCTGGAGGCCGAGGAGGTGGCGAAGGTCCACCATCGCCGTGGGTGTAAGGGCCGATCAGATCAGTAGTACCACTACTGTTGTAGATTGACATGCTACCTCGTGCCATGGTCGCGGTAAACGCAAGCAAGAATCCTAGTATAACTTGGGCGCTGATGCCCGGGATTTGAAAATGTCGGCGCTAGTCACCGCTGTCTTGGAAGAAGTTTGAAAACTCTGTTGAATCAACTCTGTATGAAAGAAGCTGCAGCTGGCATTCAAGAAACCAAACAAAAAGCATGTTAGATATCGATCTACGGAAG
>Ga0209611_10009709_pt1 | contig 14454 bp, 9 predicted proteins | sample S1TSphgellanicum_3_FD_187693 | JGI IMG/M metagenome (GOLD analysis project Ga0209611, IMG submission 187693) | Host-associated microbial communities from peat moss isolated from Minnesota, USA - S1T2_Fc - Sphagnum magellanicum MG (SPAdes) (version 2) | ecosystem: Host-associated > Plants > Peat... | reverse complement strand
ATAAAATGCATGTTTCACACTTACCCGAAAACAATGGAATAGTTTGGGCATCCAAATGTTTGTAAGTCTAAATAGAGTGACCATGTTCTACACCCCGTGAGAAGAACCCTAGCCCCCTTATCACAAAGAGATTGATCCTTCTATTTTTATATCACAACAACATATTATGGGTTTTTTGACTGGTCAAAAGAATGTCTATTATTCTTTTTGACTACAATTGTAACTACTTGGTCACAAAAACCATTATGTAATTACAAAGGTCATGCCACCATTGAGATGTCATGGTTTTGTGATTATAGTTAGTATATTGACTAATGGGCTTTTTTTTATACATATATTATTATTCTTGAAGTTATATTAATATATTTTAAATAAATGAAAAATAATTAATTAAAATAACCCTAACTTTTGTGATTAGAATAATGACTTTTAGTTTCACAACATGATGATGTGGCATTCCATGTGATAATGAAATATTTGATTATTAGTCAATATGATTACTCATACATTTTTTTGGATAAAATGAAGCATTTATTGGTCAGTCATTGTGTTAGAAATGATGTCCAATCCGTCAATGTAACTCTTTGCATTAAGATGCAAGTCTAGAAACTTTACCTTTGCTACAAAAAAATTTGTCCTTTGAATCAAACACAAAAGTGACTATTGTTTTTTTTCAACTACATTTATAACTATTTAGTCGTAACGATCACTAAGTAGTGGCAAAAGACATCAACAAGCCATGTGGCATCATGGTTTTGCAATTGTAGTCAATATGACAACTTTTTGGTTTTTTTGGTAAATTATCATTTTTTTTTCAATTTTTGTTCATTAGTTAGTTAATTGTAAGAACCATCAACCTTTTTGATTAATAACAACTCAATCTCCCATGATGATGACATGACATGTTATATGCCAACAAGATGATGTGACTATTTGTCAACATCATGCTTCATGTCATTGATTTAATGAATTAATTTCATTTATTAGCTAGTTGAAAATATTGTTGTCATTTGTGATTAATAACGATTTGATCTTTTGCTTGATGATGGCATGCCATGTCATTTGGCAACAAGGTGTCACAAATTTTCATAGCAATCCATGACTTTTTGTAACACCATAATTTTTTGTGTGCCATGAAGTTTTGGAAGCCATGAATTCATATGCATGTGTATGTGTACTAAACAATTTATTTTTAACTTGTAATTATGACTACAATATTAATAGTTATTTGGAAAAATGTGACACATAACTCTGTGACTTTTTAACTATTTCACACATTACCTTATGTTAACATACCTATTAAATTAACCTATGTATATAGGTTACTTAGTAAAAACCTACTTTGTAATGTAGGTTACATTATAAATTATTTAATTAAACATAAGAAATTTACTACATTTAGTATGTTTCAATATACTTAAAATAGGTTACCTTATTAATAGGTTAACCTAAGTAGGTTCACTTAAATTCCTAGCTTTAGGTTTTTTGCCAAGTTAACCTAGGTAATTTCATTATAAGATATTTTTATCAAGTTTGTAACCATTTCAAGTTTGTGTAATTAGATGCACTTGTGATGTGACATGATTATCCTAGGTTAATTTTTTTAAGTCTAAGACTGCTTAGAAGTTAACCTAGGTTAGGTTAATAAGAAATATAGGTTGATAAATTAGTTCATCTTAAGTCAACCTAGGGATTGGTCTAAATTTAGGTTAAGTTGGTAGGAAATAGATAGGTTAACCTAGGTCAACCTAGGGTGGCCAAGGTTAATTCAAAGCTAAAAATTTTAAACTTTATAAGTTTGTATTAAACATGATTAATATAAAAAAATGTAGTATTGCAATGGATGAGGATTTGAATCCCAAAATGAAGGTGAGGGGTTCAAATTTTCATTTTTGCAACCTGTGATAGCTAGCCATTTAGATTAGTTTAGGTAACTTAATCTAGGCTTCTTGGGCTAAAAGTCTGATATTTATTTTTAATATAGGCCACCTAGCCTAGGTTAAATTGTTTAAGTTATTTAACATAGGTAGTTAACTTAGTTAAGTTAATATAGGTTAACTTTTGGCTACACTAGTTCCATGGGTTAAGCTAGGTTGACTTTTGGTCATGTGTAATGATTCATAATTTGTTTATAGATTCTTGACACATGTCATCCACCCATCAAGTCATCTTTTATAACAATTAGTTGACTAAAACACCTAAGTTGAGATGGCATGCATTTTACACATCAAATCAAGATTAATGATGACATGAAATTTTATTATTATAACAAAATTAAAAAAATTTAATCGTTAAAATGATTGGGTTTTTCAATTGAACATCCTTTGTGACTAAATGGGTGAAATGACATGGGTTTAACAACTCATTAATCATTAGTTGCATATGTCTTTCCTGACTAATATGTAATTGTAAAGGCTAATTGCAAAACCCAAAATGTGTTGTTGTGTATGTTCCCATAAAATTAAATTAAATAAAAAAAAATTGTTTTACATATGTGGAGGTTCCCATATTTATGGGTTCCCTTGAGGGTCTGAGAATATACCCTTGGGTGGCCTTCCTTTAAAAGAAGAGATCCTCTTATTTTTATACATTCCCATGTTCTCATGGAGGAAAAAGAAAGAGAAGTTGTTTACAGATGTGGAGGTTTCCAAATTATGGGTTTGCTTGAGATTTGGGAATATGCCCTTGGGTGGCCTTCCTTCAAGGGGAGGAGATCCTCCTACTTTTATATGTTATTGTGTTCCCATCAAAGTAAAAAAACAAAAAGGGCTATTTTATGTATGTTGAAAATTTCCTATATTCATGGGTTCTCTTGAGGTTTAAGAACACCATTAGGTGGTGTTCCCTCAACAGAACCCATTCGTACAAGAACCTCCCTTACAACATTAATTTGTTCTAGGCCAAACTTAATGGGGCCAACATAATTGGCTTAAGAGGCAACCCAAATCAACAAAGTGAAAAATTTGATAAATTCCATTAAAATCATGAGAAACCATGGAAGCATATGACGTGGTTAGATAATTGGACTGCAGAAATTTGAGAAAATAGACAAAACACAAAATTGATTCTAAGTTCAACTCAAAATTTAATGGCACAATCTTTCACCCAAGTGATCTTTTTTGTGGGAAATTTTAGCCATTTTGCAAAATTTGTCAGGGCCTAGCAATATGGTCCAAATGATTTTTGGAAAAAATTCCATAAAAATATTCACATTTCTAGTTGCAGATCTATGAAATTGCCATTTTAAAAAAAATATTTGGGCAAGTTTCTAGGTTGCTTCTAAAAAATAGCCACATTTAGATAATAAGTTCTGGTAGGTCGCCATTATAGTAGGATTTAATTTTTTTTCCCTACTTTTTTATTTGTCTTGTAATCACATTTAACTAAATCTTCTTATGCCTTATAGCCACTTTGGGTGCAACATGAGAAAATTGACCCAAAAAAAAACCCTTGCAAAGTTTCTTGCCCCTAGACCCAACAAAGGAATGAAAATGAAAAAAAACAAAGAAAAATTTGGCTTGAGGATGGACTACACACAAAGAGCCCCTCCCACTTTTATTCTTCGGGTAGACAAGGGGGCAATCCATTAGATTCCCCAAGATTAGCCCCTAGGTCAGCCCCAAGGTCAACCCCTAAATGCCCAAGTGGACTTGCAACTTGTCTCATTTCATGTGTGTGGTATTATGAACCTTATATCTTATTTACAACTATAAACAAACAAGTTAGGCACCAACGAACTTGGTATGAGTCCAAACACCAAATATTTGTTGGGTCTTCGAATAGGTATATAGGTATACAAATATTTGTTGGGTCTTTGAATGGGTATATAAATATATATAAATACCTTTTCGGTCTTTGAATGAGTATATAGCAATGTTAGACTGGTATTGGATTTTTAACATACCCATATGATATGGGTATTTGATTATTTTTGAAATTTATATATGGGCATTGAGGGAAAAATATGAAAACTCATACCTTGTGGTATCAATATGTACAAAGTTTACAATTTTCACATAATGGTATGAGTATCATGGTATTGAAATGTGTGATACCAAAAGGGTACATAATATCAATATGAATATGTTGATTTGATGTGTGATGCTACAAAGAAGTGCAACTTTTTGCATAAATTGAAAGAAAAAAATCTTTGATGAACCTTTAAAAAAAACCCAACAAAACACTGGTCACAAAAAAATTGATTTGTAAATGTTTCAAAATCATCACAAATGTGTCATTGATCAAAGGTTAAGGTTGCCAAGTTGGAAAAAATTAATTTTATTAATATTATAAAAGGCATAAAATTAATAAAATTCATCCACACATGTAGATCATAGATTGAAAAAAAAAATCATCTCTTGATAAGTCATATACAATAACTAGCAAAAAATATTATGACAACTTTGATTTGAAGAGGTCTTATATTTGTCACTAATGCATCATTGATCAGAAGCAGTTGCTGCCAACATTGAAGAGCCGCCTTCAACTATAATGTAACATCTTCTCACCATGCTAAAGAACAATATAACTTACAATTTGCAACTCACACCTTATACCCTAAAAAAGTTGACATTCATACCATGGCATCAAAGTTCATAAATAGTTGTTTATGAATATAGGTCAAGGTACTTAAAATGTTGTTACCAGTCAGATATGATATGAGTCAAAATATCCAATTTTCACGTACCATGGCCATATGGTTTCAATTGTAGTACAATGAACAAACCATATTCAATTGGTCGGGTATTTTCATATTGATACCTGGGTTGATATCCAAATGCAACATATACACCAATCCAACATTGATATATAGGTATATAGTAGTTAGAACTCACATTATTAAAGACCTAGGACCTACCTCCTATTTGTCGCTTTCCATTTTAGTATACATGCCCTTGCTTTCACACTTGCCTTAATCCCATTGTCAATAACCACCACCACCTCCAATGTCGCAAATAATTCACAAGGATATTTGACAAAAAAAAATTGAATTCAATACCCTTTTCATACCTGGAGTGATGGGCTTAAAGTTTAGGGCGTAGGAAACAAAAATTGAAATATTTTTGAAAGTTTGCAAACTTGAGATGGTTGGAGTTTGTAATTTGTAACATTTTCTTTGAGTGTGTTATGTGCTCAATGATTTAGTGGTGATGATTGTCATTTATCACATTAATGGAGTAAATTTTTAGATTCAATGGTGTTGGTGGCGAAAGGAAATTGTTGGAGGTTATGGAAATGGTAAATAAATTTACAATTAAAGAAGGTAAACATTTGAAAACCTTTTGCATTCAAGGTTGGTGTAAGTTTGTTCATGTTTTTGTTGTGTCAATTTGTGCACATTGCTATCTTCTATCGGGCATTTCAATGTTGGTTCATGATTTACCATTTCAAATTTTTAATCAACTTGCCAAAAGCTTATACTTTCAATTGTTGTTATGTCTATTGATTAGGGTTCTCGAAGTTTTTGCCAAAAGCTTTTATTTTCTTGGTTTTTTATCTATTGGTCATGATTGTTGACATCTTCACCAAAATCTCCTGCATTCAAGGTCATTGAAATTTCCAAGGTGTTCATTGTTCAATCAACTAAAACTTAAGATTGTCAAAAGTTTTTATTTTCTTGTAGTTCTATTTATTGGTCACAGTTGCTGAAAGTTTCATTAAAAGCTTTTCCATTCAAAGTTATTGGAATTTCCAAGGTACTTAGTTGGCTAAAATTATCAAAAAAATTGCCCAATTGTGTAATTCATGCACATTATGCAACATGTTCATTCCTTCATTTGTTGGCAATAGTTTCATTGACTACATAATTTGTTGTTTCAAGTTTGCCAAAAGTGTTTCCATTGTTGTTTGTTCACTTCAACTTTTCCCTCATAAATTGTATTATTAAGTTTCATGGATTTTCTAAAGAGTTTGGTTGATTTGCAAGGTTTTAATTTTGATGTGCATGAATTTAGTTCCCCACAAGTGATTACAAAATCTAGTAATAGTATCGGTGTTGAAGGTGAAGAACATGTAACTAAATAGTAGTGGGTTCTTGAAGTGCAACAAACAAATATGAAAAAACAAGTCGTTACATGGAAGCCTCATTACCACAACTCTTCCAGATGGGCCTTTTATTAGGTGAACAACAACAAGCCTATTAATCTTATTCAAAACCAAATAATACGATGTATTATTTGTCACATTGAAACTATTGGTCTTGAAATTCTAGCTTTGTGTATTAAATGTCATAAGCAACTCATTGCTTACCACAAGTGTAATGCCATAATTGCCATGAAAAAACATGCGGATATAGAACATGGTGCCTTGCTGAAAAGGTATGTGGAAAAGGTAACATTTGTTTTAGGCCTTCACTTGAACATGAATCAACCACTAAACGTTTTCATGTTACCCAATTGCAATTTTTGGATTTTTCTTTTTACAAATGAGTTTACAAAAGACCATGAAACCCAAATTGTTTTCTTGGAAAATGTAATTAGTTGTATGTGATAAATGATTTTTTGCCAATGAAAACAATTGAATCCATTTGGTTGCACCGAATGGTTTATAGGTTATGCCCAAAGGTAGTCTTCTTGGGTGAAAACACATTACAATCACACCCATTTGGACACTTTTGGGTCTAGTATTCTAATACACATGATTTAATTGTTCCAAAAGTATGGTACATTTAATTTTGGGTATCAATGTTGGTTTTGGGCCTTACAATTATTATTTTTACAAAACTAATGTTATGTAATTTTTAAAAATAAATAATAAATCTCATTATCTATATCGAAAGATTCATGGGTATATTCATAATATACATTGATAATAATAAGACTATTGTTTCATCTTGATTGCATTAATTTTAAGGCTTCATAAGTCATTAAAATAAATAATTTTAATTAAATGTAAAATATGGCCCATCTAACCATGATTGTCATCTTCCAATTTGAATGTGATTACTTGTCAAAATTTTAATTTACCACACATTTATCACATCTTTGTTGAAAAAACTCATTTTTTGAGATGAAAATTTTCAAACTAATCACATGGTATCCAAATATGGTTCAAACTATGTGAAATGACATGATTCAATTTACTTTCAACTTTCATAAAGATTAAAAATCATTTAGATTTTTTTTGGAGTATATTTGTGTTTTTTAGTACATAGGTACAATACATTTGTTTTCACAAATATACTCCAATCTCCCACTTTATAAAATGAAATGAAATAGTTTTTTTTTAATATCTTGCCTAGGTTATATTTTAACATAATATGCAAAAATGTTGTGAAAAACTTTCAAAAGTTTGAGGTGGGATACATTTGAACATGCACATCTCTGGAAAGTAGTACAATGTGACACCCCAAAAGGGGTCATGTAGTGTGCTTTCACCCTCTCATCAAAGAAAGTGTTTGTGGAGGATCATGTTCTACTTATTTTAATGTAGAACACTTTGGTGACATATGTACAACCTACATTGGTTACATATCTTTTTGCCACATGTACTTTTGGCCTGTGGATGTCTATAAAGGTGCATGATGTTTTTGAGTTGTCGATTTCTTGTCCAACAACTAAGAACCTAAGCATGTGATAGTTGGTTTGTTTGAGGTTATTGTTGAAATTAATGGGGTAGCCATGGCCGTTAAACTATGGGCATTCCTTAACAAGTTTTTTCTCACAAAAAAAGAAATTGCATATGTTAAATACAAAGGCTCCAACTTAAAATGTTGTGCAATTGTTTTGAATTCAATAGTTACATGTAAAAGTTTGGGCATGTTGGAGCCTTTTCATGGTTTTTATTTTGGGCATGTTTTACCAAGGTCTACTAGTATGCCACTACAAAAGAAAAAGTTTGTCATGGACTAACTTGGGCATCTATAAAAGGTGTGCAAACTCACATTCAAAAATGCATTATTTGGTTCAAAAAGTTGAGCAAGGAGAGGCAAGTTTGCATAAAGGTTGGAGCAAGGATGCATAGAGGTTGGATTGAAGCCTAGGGAATTAAACACACTTGTGACAACAAGGTATGTGATTTGTTTTTCCCCTTTTTCTGTTTCTAATTTTGATTTTTCTTAAAGATTTCCCTTTTGCAAATCTTGCTCTTGTGTTTTATAAATTTAGTTTTTTTTAGCAATTTTTTTTTTGGCTTTCAAAATTTGGTACTTTTAAAAAGAAATTTTACCTTGGATGTGCATGAATTTTTTATTTTCAAAGCTACAGGTTTGCAAACCAAATTCTATTATTCTAGGATGCAATGACGTTTTGAACAATTATTGTTTTATATTATAGTTGTTAAAGTGTGGCATTGCAACACACATACCTTCCTTAAAAACCTAAGTAGTTTGCCAATCATTGGTGAAGATTTTGCCACCTATAGTTACTGGATGTGTTATGAATCAAAATTTGGGGCATTGGTTCCTTGGAAATGCCTTACATTCAACATTTCTACATACCATGCTCTTTGTGAAAAACTTGTTATTGTGCTTATCCTAATAGCTTGGCAAATCTAGAGGCTTCCATTTTTTTAATCAAGAGCTAGAGAACTTATGTGCCACATGAAGTGCCAAGTTTTGGAAGTCTTGAACCCTTTCCTTTCTTTTTACACACATTTGAAAAAAAAATCACAATATGCTAGCATTTAAATGGTGGACCCCAAATACAAATTTGTGCACATAGTCATGATTTATGTGGGTTGTAATAATGTTGTAGCTCTAGTTGTTGAATATGACCAAAAATTGTTGTTGCCTTTGCTTATTGAGGTCTATAAGTTGTCAATGGTAGTTATTGCTAAAGAACTTGATGCATTTGGTTTATGGATTGGAAGTGAAGATTTTTTTTTGCACCATAGACATAATTGGAGATACTTTGAAAGACCTCGTTGGTAGAGAGTTGTACATTTGTTGTTAATATCCTATTGATGGAAATAGTTGCAATTGCACATTGAGATGGTGGCACACATAAGAGCACATGTCTCCAACAATTGCTACTTTGGTGAGACTAATTTTGGGCATCTCAACTTCCCAAATCGAAATAAAAAAGGTTTTCTCCATTCTTGGAATGTTTATTACAATTCGTAGATGTTGGCTTCAAACAAAAAACCTTGACAAGTTAATTTTTGTTAACAAAAATTGGCCACATGATCCATGTGTTAGGTGCCCTAAGTTTTTTGACTTTACATTTGTATGTGAAGTAGAGTTAGATTTGATTGAGGAATTGGATGTTGAATTTACAAATGAGTTACAATGTGAAAAAATTTCGAAGGCTTAAAATGGTTGGAAGACGTGGTAGTGTGATTTGGTTCAACAAGTTGAATTTTCTTTCTAGTTTTATAGATGTCTCAAGTTTACAACTCATGGTTATGACATGGAGTTGAAGATGGGATGCTAGTTTTGGTGATTGCATGGATGAATATCATGGATAGTCATCATGTAATAGAATCTAAAAGCCAAGACTCTTACTGTGTTGATCAAAATGATAGATGTAATTATATGATGGGCCTTAGAAAAATGAAGATAATGAAATAGGCTCTATGTTAATATTTCCAAGGTAGAAAATTCATTTATGCAATGATTCTAAGTTGGCTAGCAATTCCAATGTGATCTTTATTTGTGTGATGTGTAATTTATGTGTCATCGGTGGGCTTAATTTAGTTTTATGAATATTTTTCTTTTTGTCAAATAGAGTCTTAGTATTTAATGTTTATTATGTAATTTGTTATTAGTGTTTTTTCTCTTTTATCGGGCTTCAATTTGGTTTGTTGTTGTCTTTTGTTCATCCTATGTTGCGTCTCAGTGTTTTGCTCCTTGTTCTTGCCCATCCTTTGTCCATCTATCATGTATTTGCATTCATTTTTTGTGTCTTCATATTTGGGTTTTTTCATTAAATTTTTGACTTTTACTTGTGTTTTGGGTTTTTGTTTGTTGCATTGGGTCTTGGGTTTTTGTGTGTTACATTAGCTTTTTATTGCTTGCATCATGTCTCAAGTTTCTAGTTTTTATGTAGTGCATTGGGTTTGCAACAATCTTTAGCCATCTATATATTTTTTCTTTGTGTCTTGTTCTTATATTTGTAGTTGTTTAAAGGATGTGAGCATGGGAATAGAATGTAGAGAATTTGCAACATGTTGTGTGAAGTTTTGGTCCAATTGTTTTCTTGTTACTTCTTGCTCCTCTATTGTTTGAGTGATGTGAGTATGGGTGATGAAAATTGAAACTTGAAATATGTGAAAGAAAAGTTTTAACTTTGCTCACTAGAAGTCAATATTGAGAAAATGCCTTATAATATAGATTCAGTATACTATTAATTTTAATTATATTCTTATTATTATTTTTGGATATTCAAGTTGCACCGCTTTTAAATGTTTGAATATTTTTGTTGCTAGGTAGATTTAAAGGTTTCCTTTTTGTTTTTAGGAATCATTGTTCTTTTCAACTGGAATATTTCATCTAACTGGATATTTATCAAAAGCACCTTAAGGAATCTCTAAGTTACCTGCCAACTAAAACGTGGGAATATTTTATCTAACAATTAGGGAATATTATTCCTTTTTTTGTTTTTGCCTTGCCCCCTCTCATATGTGTGAACGAAGTTTGGCAAAAGAAAGAAAGAAAAGGTAAAAGGCTGATGGGCAGTGCAAACAAAGCAAGAGGAGAGGAGAGGGGAGTGAGATCTCTCAAGAGACTGCAAACAAACTTCCTTCAAAACCAATTAATTACAATATGTAAAAAAGAGAGAGAGAGAGAGAGAGAGAGAGAGAGAGAAATAATTAATGGCGAGCTAATTTTAGTGAAAATTGGCGAAAGAAACAAGAGGGGGTGGTGTGTCACACTGTGGGCCTTACCCTTAAAAATCCCCTCAAGCTACTATCTACTTATATAAAAGAATCGGTGTCCACACATGCTTGATTCGATAATTCGTGATTGGGTGGAGCCCCCCCTCCCTCCCCTGAGAGCTGTGAGTGGAAGTATGTGGGCCTTACATCCCAGTCACGAGCACGAGCAGCTCACTAAATTAATAGTGTCTTTGCCGATCTTTAGTGGGAGGACTCATTTGTCAACTCATGCACTGCACTAATAATAAGCACAATAAGAACCAGTGTCCCTTTGCACACACGAGGGGGTGGGTGGAAGAGAATAATACGCCGGCGTCCACAAATACTCAGTTAGACTTTGCATTTTAAGACCTCGCAAACTTTTTGAGCTCTATCTCTCCATCGTCGCTCTTCTACATTTTCCAGTTCAGGTTTTTTCACATAGTTTTTGCGCTTGTGTGTTTGTGTTTGTGATTGTGTTTGTGTTTGTGTTGTGTTTGTGTGTGATTTGTCCACCGATCGAGCATATTGGCAACATTTGTTTGGTCCGGGAATTTGATCCTGTGTTTGTGTGTGTAGTCTGAACTCATGGCGAAGTATCATCAGCTGAATTCGTTGGCGTTTGTAGCTGCTGCTGCTGTCGCTGCAGTGGGGATGCTGTTGTTGTTGGCGTCAACAACAGTGACAGTCGTGATGGCGGCAGACGCCGATCCCATTGACGATTTCTGTGTTGCGGATTTGACGAGCCCGATCATTCTCAACGGCTTGGTGTGTGTGAACCCGGCTACAGTAAACGGAAGCACCTTTGCTTTCACGGGTTTTGAGAATGCAGGCAACACGAATAATGGTCTGGGCTCTGCGGTCACACCGGGCTTTGCAGGCGTCAACTACCCGGCGCTCAACACACAGGGACTGGCGTTGGCACGTCTGGACTATGCACCAGGCGGTCTAGTTCCTCCTCACACACACCCAAGAGCCACCGAGGTTTTGTATCTGGTTAAGGGTCAACTCCTTGTGGGATTTGTTGACACCAGTGACAAGTTCTACCCCGCCTATTTGAAAACGGGCGATGTGTATGTCTTCCCCAGAGGTCTTGTGCATTTCCAGTTCAATTTTGGTAAAACTCCCGCCTTCGCCATTGCTGTTTTGAACTCACAAAACCCCGGCGTGCAGCTCATTGCTCCTGCCCTTTTTGGAGCCACACCCCCCATCGAAGACGCGGTACTGGCCAAGGCTTTCGGCATCCCGGCGTCCGAGGTCGAGATTATTAAGAAGGGCTTCGGAGCCTAAGCTGTGCGGTTCTGCTACTCCTGCGATTACATTCAATTCTCTCGGCGTACTATGAATATTGGACACTAGTGCTGCAGGTGATGTGGGTATAGATTAACAACCATAGAATAAACTCTAAACCCACATCACCTGCACTATAGAGAATAACCATTGTCTAGAGATTTGAACTTTGCTGTGGAAAGATCAAGTTCCTGAGATCTATTCAAGTGCTTCTGTGATGATCAGGCCGGACTTGATTTGGGAAAACAATTAGTATCGGACGTGGGTCTCGACTAATTAACTGTAGCTGGAATTAGTTCCTGACTCCTGTGCTTTTTGCTACAGTTGTTTTTGCATTTGAATTTTGGCAAAATGTCCTGGCATGATCTTTGTGTTGTCGTGTGTGAACGAGTGCGTCTCCCCCACTAGTTGCTAGTGTGTCTAGTGTAATTTCCCTTGCAGACCCGTTCCAGAAATTGGGTGTGGAATATTAAGATGTCTGAGTAGCAGCAGCACCAGCAGCAGCTACAAGCAAGCTGCTGCAGACTCCCAATAATTAACACCCACTAGTTTTTTCTACATTGTTTTCTGAATGTAAAACTTGTGAAGTTATCATCAGCTTGAATCACAGGCTCTCATGAATTGCTGCTGATCTCCATGACCAGCAGCCTCAATTGCTGCAATGCATAATTCAATACTTTGAATGTGGTTTTAGCTGGTGTGAATTTGTTGCTTTGATTCTCACAAAAGAACCAGCAGTTCAATTCCAGTGACAAGAACTTTCGAAGAACTGGTATATATGGGTGGTTTTCATGTACCTGTACATGAAAACGTATGTACCTGGATAAATGGAGCTCTAATATGTCACCTTCTTTTGATGGTCCATTCTATGTTCAACTCACATTGCTTGTTTTCAGATTTGAAAATATTTTTCCATGAACTTAGGGTCATTTGTGCTCTGAGCCCTTAGTGAATCTCTGAGATGGGAAGGGCTGAGGACTATAGTGACTCTCGACAGTATAGTGTGGGTGGTAATGTGGCAGAAAGCCGGATGGCAAGATTGGCTATAGTGACTTCACCATTTTGATGTTAATCAGATTTGATATAGCGTAAGTCAAACCTCAATGTTTATATCATGTGTTGCCTGTTCATGCTCTTGGGTTCAATGTATCTATGAATGTCACTAAGTTAATTCAGGTTTTAGGTTTAGTCTTGTGTTCCTCAAATGGGTTGTGTTTGAGTGTCAGGCTATAGTGTGATGAAGGTGTCTGTTTAATGAGTCACAAATAGGGTCTTATGCATAATGCTGCACGTCTGGGTTTCCTGCTGTAATGGATTACTCGAAGTTATGGAGAGGTGTGTACAGAACAGCAGGGAAGGCACAAAAACTGTGCAACTCTCTCTTGGAGATAGAGTAGATTCATGGGAGGGGCCTTCTTTTAATGTACTTAAGTTTGAGGCTTGAGCTCTTGACCATCCCATTCTGGGCTTGCCAGATGTATCAGCATTTGTTCTCCTACTACGGCATTTAAGACCCCAATCCTCCTCTTCCACCACCCATCCTACAGCTTCCTTGTTGAGCTGCAACTGGTTGTTGTGCATTGTTGCAGATGCTTGCAAAGAAAGAATCCAATGTCTTTGGTCTCAAGTTCTACACCTAATTTTGTCAACAGGATCATGGGCAGTTGTCCAGAAACATTGCACAACACAAATGAGCTCACTCCCATTGTCATTCTCACCCGTTTGTGGAACTCTTCACGTTAGCTGAATTAGGATGCCCACATTCATAGTTTGAAAGCCATTTATAGGAAAATACTTTCTGCTTCTGTCAATCTTTAAAGCTGACAGAGTTAATGGACACCATTGTAAGGTAGACAAACAATGCTCAAATGCAGGGTTTGGACTGTACATGACAATTTCAATGCAAACAAAATGTCATTCACAATAAGTACCAGATTGGAATTGTGATGTTACATTTGTGACATGGAATTAGGGCTTAGGTGTTTTGCCCAAATAGTTGTGTTAGTCTAATTCTTTTTACAATGCCAAAAGAATTCACCACCTTTTGCCTTTCTTCATTCAATGGAGTTGTGTTGCAATGATTATTACTACATGGGGAGGTTCTAAAGGTGATGTTTTACTTATGACGATGCCAAAAATTTTGGGATGTGCTTGGGATTTTTTTGTTTCTTTGTTGACTTTTTGTGGAGTTCTAGAATTACTAATGGGTTGTTTGTGGTGCATTTGGATTTGGGGATATGGTTTGTTGCATGCAATTTTTGTGTTTGGTGGCTTATGGAGCACAAAGACAAAATATAAGGACCGATTTCAATAAACCTAAACATATTGTTCCTTTTGTGTTTTTCATGTTTATGTTTTTTTTTTTTTTTT
>Ga0209611_10009708_pt1 | contig 14454 bp, 11 predicted proteins | sample S1TSphgellanicum_3_FD_187693 | JGI IMG/M metagenome (GOLD analysis project Ga0209611, IMG submission 187693) | Host-associated microbial communities from peat moss isolated from Minnesota, USA - S1T2_Fc - Sphagnum magellanicum MG (SPAdes) (version 2) | ecosystem: Host-associated > Plants > Peat... | reverse complement strand
GATCTTTTGTCAACACCCTTTCTTTGTTGCCATGTGTGCCAGTATGCCTTACGAAAATTGTATCATGAAAGCCCTCGCTTGCTTGGAGTCCTGTATACTTCACCGACATGTGGGCCTTGCAGAACTCACAAGCACATCCTTGAATTGGGTTTTGTAAGCACCAAATCCTTTCAGAAGAACTTTTTTATATCCTGTCAACAAAGATTGCAAAACACTGAACAATGTCAAGACCAAATGCAAAACATCCCAACAGGTTGCCTTCATCTTGCTAAAGCAAGAGACTTGTGATGGCAGGAAAAATTGCTGTCATGGAATGGGATGTGAGACATAACCTTCAAATAGAATTTGAATGAATTGAACGTCTGTAGTCACAAGAGAAGCTCTTGTCACAGAGTTGAAAACAACCTCACAAGAGCTTGGAAGGCAGAGTCAGTGTTTCATGAACCAAACAAAGAAACCCTTGGAAATCAACATGATAGCTGGACGAGTACTGCAAAGGTCTGTGCTGATTTCCTGTATCCTTCCTTTGTCAATACTTCTCCTAAGACTTAACCCTAGCAGAGTACTCGCAGAGGTCAAGGAACCACTTCTGTACTTCAGCCCAGTAAGTAGAAGGGGGAAAAACACAATCCTGTACTAGAAAACCGGAAACTTGCAAGAGGCGAAGAAAATTGTACAGTCCTACAATCCTCATTAAGCTTAGTAAGGGCTTTTCTGTCACTTTGGAGCTGATGGAATCCAAAACCCTCAAAGACAGGACACGACAGTTTGTTTCCTGATTGTAGAAAAGCTTCTCTGAAATTCAAGCAACTAGAACACCAAGCAACACCAAAACAGTGGTGAAACTTCACCTTCTTTCCATGGTTGCAGTGGCGGTTCGGGATTTACAGATGGAATTCCTACTTCTCCTTTGTTGAAACTGCATACTTTTCCTGAAGCTTGGTGAGTTCCTCCTCCTCCTTGCGCTGATCGAACTTCCTTGACATCTTAGCATGTTGATAATACAACACAATCAGGTGGCGATTGAAAAGTTGAAGCCGGAGAGATGGTCCACGGCGTTCTTGGCATCGTAGATGTCCTTGTAGACAACGAAAGCCGTGGCGCGTGTGTCCTCGTTGGTCCCAATGCGAATTTGGCGAATCGCGCCATACTTGCCGAAGATATCGCCTCCGACGAGATGTTGAAAGGCAAATTCCTGATGTATAGCCATTAGTTGCGCGACAAGCAGCTTTACTCAACAGGCCATGGAAACGAAGATCTCCGTCTTTCACGGACGGACATTCGCATGGAAATTGAGCTTGAAATTATCATACTTTTGCAGCGAAAAAATTGCGCAGTCGCCCAGCTGATTCGCATTCCAGCAACTGACGCAATGGTTACATACTTCAAAGTGTTATTGTCGAGTTTTTCCCTGCAATCTCATAGACATGTGTGTCGTCCAAGGTCATTCTTCACTTCACTGTAAGCTTCTAATACAAGTTTCTTGCTTGCTTGACAAGTGTACAGTGACAATGTATTCCTTGAGTCCTGATTTGGTATTCTCAAGAAATGTTGAAGAAAATTGAAGTTGAGGTGCATTCAGAGGAGGATTGCAGAAGATTGCTGCTTCTTTTCTTCATGAGCTAGCACAAATTGCTTCACAAACGGAGGATTGAGGGTGTATTCAGACAGGGTTTCCGGGTGCTATTTCTTTGCTTCATGTGGTACCACAGATTGCTTTGCAAATGGAGGATTGAGGTGTATTCAGAGTGGGATTGCTGGATGCTACTTCTTTGCTTCATGAGCTGGTACGTTCTCATCTATTACCAACTTTCAAGCATTGAAGAGTATTTAATTTAACAACATATAAGTGTCATCTAGGCAACATATAAGTAACATTTAACATGAGGTATATGACACGTCAACTTGTAAATAGCAATGGCATGTGCACATAGTATGCAGGAAAAATTAAGAGTAGTGACCCAATTAATCAAGATCTCATCCATAGTGTTTATCACAATGTACTTGATTTTGGAAAAGATTAAAAGAAAGACTTGGTGATGACTAACACCCCTCCAAGCATACCTTGATGGAGAATTAGACAACAAAGTGAGCTATTTCTTTTCTTGCTATAAGATGGTACCCAATGTAAAAGCAATGGAAAATGCCCAGTTGAAGCAACAAAAGGTAATGGTTGTGTGAAAATGTGGTCATAGTAAGAGGGGAATAATGGTGGGTAATTTCAATTTGTACAATCAAGTTGGGTTGACAATCCTAATTACACGTTAAGTCCAAATGGCATTTCTAAGTTAATATGATGTTGCCCCATGATCCCATGAGATGTAGGGCAAGAAAAGGTCACACTCATTGTAATTGCATTCTACCTTCAGATCTACATATTCAATTGCTTCAAAGATTTTAATTCTATGGCCTCCATCCCATGGATTTTGTATGTGTGTACACCCCCACTTTCATTGATGGCTTTGTACCTTAGTATGATCAGAATCTTAGTTGGGTCCAAATGCATTCAAAGGAGCCAACAAGATCACTTTATTCAAGGATTGTGTCCTTTTGCACAAAAATAAAATTTTCATAAAAAAAAAATTTTTGAATGAAAATTTTTAAAGCTTTTTACTAAATATGCTTCTTTTTTTTTCCAATATATCATATATTGTGTGTTAATCATCTTTGAATAAATGTGAATTTCTAAAAGTTTGTAGATTCCATCAAATTTTGTGTTTTGATTTGAAAAACAATCATCATTCAAGCATATCAAAATATGTTAACTATCTAAAGGTCATTTTCTTCATTTTCTTCCATTACAAGCTACAACTTTATTTCAAACATTATGTACATTATTCCAAATTTACAAGTGGTAAAAATAACTTTGAATTTTTAACTTTCTAAAACATGTTTTGAATTTTTTTTAAAATCAAATTACATTTTTTTAAAATTGTGAGTTCTTTTTTTTTTAGTGTGGTTCTTAGTGTCTACAAAAGACAATTCACCAAAATGCTTTTATGAAACAAGAAATAAAATAACCCTTTGCAAAATTGACCTTATTTAACACACCTTTTGTTCACTTTCCACAATCCTTGATTAAAATCAAAACATAAAGTTGGATTGAATGGATTTCAGATATGAATATTTCAAGATTCATTTGAGTCATTTTGCACAACTTGCCACATTGATTACTATGATTTATAAATGGAAAAAAATAAACAAATTTATTTTAATTTTGAATTGTCACTATGACTCGATGCCCTTTTGAGTCTCCTTTAATTGAATGTCTTTTTGTTCAATTGGACACCATTTGGGTACATATGGAAAGGTTTTCAAACAAGGGTTATTTAAAAATTTCTTCCATAATGTGAATTTGAGTGTAGGTACTTCATTCCTTTTAAATTCTTCTAAACTTCAAAAATGGAATTCAAGGAATAAGGAAAGAAATATTTTGAATAAACAAGTGACGAATGCCCAATTGGGCTTGGAACATTACAAGTTCACTTGTAGTAAAAAGTTGGGTCTAAACATTGTCTACCTTACAAGGTCTCTTTAAAGAACAAAATGTTTTGCAAATCAGGCTTTATCTTGCAACCTTGAATCTAAAATGTTAAATGTCAACCATGTAAAAGAGAACCTAGAAAGATTACCATTCCCATCCCAAATCATCCCAGTACCCCAAGTTGCAAAAGTTTTTTAACATAATCACATCAAAAGCAATGATTATAATGTGATCAAACATCAAGTCTAACCTTGTATTAATACTTACAAATCAACTTTTTTAAATCAAACTTGGTGAGGGTTTTCCAACAATACCAAGAATGTCCCCAAATTTCAATATAATTTTCAATCTTGATTTTTCAAAAAATTCATGAAAAAATGGTTCAATAATCAATAAATTCCACATTATAGCTCCAAACATTAAACCAAGTTAGTGCACCCCATTCATTAAGAACTTTTTGACGATAAATTCCATAACATAACCCAAAACACCATCGTTTGGGAGATATCATTATGAGAATACAAAACAAACTACTTTCCTTCATGGATAAATAAGGTAACATGTGTTGTTGGCCCCAAGTGTGAACACACTCAATGCATTTTCCTTTCGAAACCCATTTTTTTGTAATTTGTTTGAATTTTCAACAACAAAATTCATTCAAAACTTAATACCTTCCACACCTCAAGTATGAAAATTATGAAGTAAACTTTATGAAATCTAACTTGGCAAATACTTTCTAAGTTTCCAAGTACACCTTTAGATTCAAATAAAATTTTTATTTATGATTTTATTAATGTTTAATAAGAAAATGGTTCAATAATCAATAACCTTTGCATTGTAGCTCTAGAAATTTTCAACCCAAGTCAATGCACCCCTTATTCATTGTTAGGTTTTCAAAGATATCAATAGCATTATATGAAACAACTTGGTTTAAGAAATTTCAACATGATAGAATATTACGAAACAAACTATTTACATTCATTAATAGATTAAATTATATGTAAATTTGTTTTGTATAAAATGAATGGTCATGTATGATGCTAGTATTTTCTGTGCATATAAATAATAAACTTTGTTTTAAGGAAATTTAAGGAAATTCTGAAATAATATGCATGCTCAATACATCTAATTAGTATTTATATGTATATTGAATTTTAGTCTACAACATATCAAATAATGATACATAATTAATACTTTTTCTAGAACTCTAATATTTATTCATTTTTATAGACATGATATTTCAATATTTGCTTAAAATTACAATAAAAATTCATTAAACATTAAACTACATGTAAATTTTATTTGTGAAAATGAATGTTTATGTACGATGTATATTTTTTTCATGCATGTAAATATTAAAATTTAATTTCAAAATAAAATTGAAGGAAATTCTGAAATATTAGTTTGTAATAATGTAAGTTCAATATATGTAATTTATCATTTCTTTGTAAATCAAATGTTAATTTACAAAAAAATCAATTAATGATACATAATTAATAATTTTGTGAAACCCTAATGTTTATTCTTTTTATACAGATGATGTCTTATTATATTTTAAAAATTCATTAATTATTAATGTACATGTGAATTTTTTTGTATACATAAATGGTTATGTATGATGAATTGTCTTGTGCATATAAATATTACACTTCAATTTGAAAATAAATTTTAAGGAAATTCTGAAATATAAATCAACTTAATAATGTGTATGGTAAATACATACATAATTTTTTATTTCTATATAAATTCAATTTTAGGTTATACACATCAAGTAATAATACATAATTAATATTATTTTGGAATATGTTCAGTACATGTGTAATTTATTATTTCCATGTAGATTCAATTTTAGTTTATAACATATCATGTAATGATACATCATTAAAAAAATTTAAAATTAAAATTTTTATTTTAATTCAGGTTATTAGTTCCAATAAATTTTTCATTTTTATAGAATTTGATTTATGTATTTATGATTAAATTAGAAAAAAAATTTATAATAATTAGTAAATATAATCAATAAATTATCATATAATTTCAGAAATTATTGTTATTGAACATGAGTACACGTTAAAGTATTTTTTTAATATTTTTTTCCTATTCAATGTTTATTATATTAGGTCATTTAATAGTTCCAACATGTTAGATAAAAATATGAATAAAAATAGTCAAATAATGAGCCTAGCCTAACTATTAATTACAATATTATACTTAATGTTGTTGTTGTAATTGTAGTCAATTATTAATTATCACTACATTATAATAATTATTGTAATTAAAATATCATTTATAAATTATTATTGAATATTTATAGTTAAATTAAGTCTTTGTTTTATGAAATGTTAATAAAAAATATAATGAATTTGGAATTTAAGGAATGTTCAATGATAATTAATCATTTAATAGATGATTGCATATAATAACTGTTTTTAAAAAAATTAACTAATCACCATATTATTTAATAAATGATGAGAATATATTTAATTTTTTAATTATACAATTAAAAATAATTGATGAATAATTACTATAAATAATTAAGGTAAGTAACGAGACCTAGGCTAAGTAGATTATTAGTTTAAATCTAGGCCTAACTAAGCTTAAACTAGTTTGGACAACTAGACTATAATTATTTGGGTTGTAATTTAATTACAACTCGGTTACAATTAGGGTAGAAATGCCTGTCACCAAATAATATTATGTCACCGAACATTTTCAAGCTTTCCCTCATTTCAAAACCAAACTGAATATTTTTTATGTCACTGGAAGTGCAAAATAGAGACCTACAAATGTTCTTTGAACCTCAAAAGCAAAGGAACAAAACAAAAAACACAGGAAGAGAAAGTGATATTTTGTCTCAAATTTTATCTCTAGACTCTCCTTACTTTCAACAACTATATCTTGTTCATTTCTCACTCATTTTAAACAATTTGAAAGGCTACAAATGAGTTGTTTCAAAATCTCTAAAACTTCTTTGAGGTGAAAAAAAATAGTTGAAAAGCTTAAGCTTCAAAATCATACCAAACATGTACCAAAAAAATCAAAATAGAACCCTCTTCACTTTGAAAGGGCATATCTTGCTCATTTTTCATTAAATTGGAATGTTTTTTATAAATTTGAATGCGCCAGGTGAAGGCCTACAAAATTGTTTTAAGTTCCAAAAGCATTAGACCATGGACAAAAAAGTTATAATGATCCATCAAGAAGTGTTTACTCATAAGCATGTCTACCATAGGTCACAACTAAAATCTTTAGATCCAATATTGTTTGTTTTTTAGGTTATGCCACGGATGAGACAAGTTTTGCTGAAACCTCTTCCAGCATGGAAGTCTCACCCGGAGGACACCGGAAAGAAGGGAGCGAACCAGACACTGCATGCAAATTGGAAGAAGGGAACCTCCTTTATGGCTTGAAGAAGGAGAACAATGAAAGGAGCTGGGAAGACCAAGCTCTTTGCAAGGCCGTGTGATGACATCGCTAGAAGCGATTTCCAACTCAGATGTCATCGCCAGGACTCGAGTATAGAAAAACAAGGTTCCAACTTCTGACATCGAGCGTAATCTAGAGGCAGCGCTTTCACCAGTTGTGCTCTGCCTCGAACATCAAGCTGCCCTCGAGATGCAAGCAATGCCAGAGATATTAGAAACGTTTGAAGGTTCAGGGTTTAAAGATCGCAACCGGCAGAGGCGAGGATGATGCAGTTTCCAAAAGACCATCATATCCTTGAACCTGGAGTGAGAAATGCCTCGGGTCCACGCCGGCTGAAAAGCTTGGAAGCAGGGTCTGTGCAAGGAGCAGCCATACACGGAAGACCCGTGAAGGACTCGCTAATCCTCGCTGCTCGAGCATTTGCAAGCAATGCCCGCATGCGCAAAGCAAAAGATGTAGCATCGTCTGGATCTACTCCCATAGCAAGGTTTGAGCCAGAGAACATCGGAAGTTACCCTCCCCGCCCTCCAAACATCTTACTCCTCAAGAATGCGCTGGAGTACAATCGAAGAAGATTCGGGTAATTGTGCTGAGAGAGGAGGCAAGCGCACCAAAACCCTTGGGACATGTATTAACATCAGAGCTCTGACTCCTGGCGAAGATGGAGCAGGAGCTTGGAGAGGAAGCTGGTCATCTGCATCTGGATGGTAGGGGAGGGGTGGAGCTGCATCTAAGGGCACTCGCACAGTTCCTCCAATATGTGCACTAGGGATCTTCCTCAGATGGAGTGGCCTGTGCATTCTCTTCTTTGGTGGCAATCTCTCAGTCGATATTCTCTTTCGAGTCAGCATTATGAATATCAAGGATTTGCAGCAAGCGGTACAGCATTCCAATATAAGCCTGTGGTTCAACTGCAGAGGGATAGACAAGTATTGCTCAGTTGATCGAATTTGCTCGATTCTTAGAGGAGCAAGCCTCTAAGAATTGCTGCCTTGCTGTCTAGAGCAAGTGGTTATGGGTTGATTATTCGAACATGCAAATGTACACAGAGAACTCCATGTGCATCTCTCGTTCGTTTTCTTCTTGATGTCACCAATTTGATTTGTTTTGTGAAGAGCTCAACAGTGACCAAACCTTGAAAGTATCACCACTTCCCAATGTTCTCGTCTCAGAGGTTCATGACAACCAATGTGAAGATTTCTTAATCTGAATCCAACATCTGTAGTGTGGAAGATCTTGGAGTCTATAAATAAGTCTCACAATCCTGCTGCTCCTGTTTCAATGTTGGTCTCATGTTCTAGATAATGTGATTTTACATGAGTCTCTTTGTTTTTCTCTTTCACCATTCTTGGTGTAGCTGGGCATTCTGGTGGATTCTTACGTGGGTTTCTATTTTCATGATCTTTTGTTCTTATTTATACTTCTGAGAGGAATTCTTGTGCAAAACAAACCAATTCAAGTTTGTGGTGCGAAATTGTATGAGAGTGGATCTATTATGAAGGACCAGGATTTTCTCTTACCCAAGATTCTGTTGTCTGCCTTCATCGATCAGAAGGATTACAAAGTGAACTTTGGATAGGAAGCTCTCCTTTGGAGAGTTGCATTGAAAAATGAGGTGTGTGATAAATCCTGCAGCATGTGGCGAGCAAAAGGATCAAATTAAAGTGTGGGCACTTCAAGACAATCATGTTTTGCCACATGGACTCAGATCTAGAAAGAAACCTGCTAAAGAGAAACCTGCAATCAAAGTTTTCATTCTGCCTTTTCCCCTCCAAATGTGATGCAAGATTTATGGAGGCTTGTGAAAGTACATAGGACTACAGAGGTCCTCTTGAACTATAACCTATTGAACTGTATGAATGTGGGTCTGTTTGGATTTGCATCGTTTGGCAAAAAGTTGGTATGAAATGAGATCAGTTCAAGTGAATGCTTGCTTCAATGACCACTGGTTTCAAGGTTATGAATGCCACTACTTCATGCCCTGACTCTTTCACCATTTGTAAAATTGGAGTTGGATTTACAGGCAGCTCCAGATGCAACATCCTTGGGGAAGAAACCATACAATGTGATGTGAATCCAAATTTTCAGGCTACTGGTGAATCATATCAAGCCATAGGAGCTGTTGCTGAGAGAAATCAAGTGAAGCTTGTCCAATTGTGAAACTTGTCTTCAGGAATAATGAGGGTGTCAATCATAAGATGCCTACTTTTGTGGAATTCTGCAGAGTGCCTTTTTCATCAACCTAATGGTATGAGTTAGACCCCAGAGAAGTGATTGAGGTTTGGTGTGGTTGGTGTTTTGTAATAATCATTTGGTGATATTGTGGTTTAGAAAGTTAATATCAGGGTTTCATTTTTTTTTGACTTGCATGTGTTTTGAATGGCACTTGAACAGCTATGGAACAACTACAATGTTAATTTTGAAACTGGGTTACCCTACAGGTAAGGGGGAAAACACAAGGTGATATGTGAAAAGGGGGGTTAGGGGGAGGAAAGCAAAAGGGCAGATTGATGCGTAGAGCAAAGAGAAAACAGAAGAAAAGAAAGGGCAAGGTGAGAAAAAAAGATTACTGAACAAATTTGATTCAAAAACAAGTATGAACAAAAAGACAATCTTAATATTGACAGATACCAAATGGATGAAAATTTGTTCATGATGAAGTTGACCACAAAGGTGCATTAGGCATGCATATGGATAAAATGAGATCACATCAATGGACCTCATATGCTGAATAAATGTACATTCTAGAATTTGTTCAATGAATTGTACCTTGCATGGATAAAACTATCTTCATGGATGAAATTAATGACATAAATGTATTTGGCATGATGGATGCAATTTCATTGATGGATGCGAATAATCATCATCCATGTGGAGGAACCTCATCAACATGCACATAACATTTATGTTATCAAATTCTTCATGTACATGCAATTGAGTTTCATCTTTATGGTCAAGTTTCATCAATTATGTGTCTAATTGCATCATTGTGGTATACTCCAATAGTGTCATTGACATGGTCATTTTTTATTTTGTGTAATCCATGCTAACTACACGTTTTCAATTTTGTCCATGTGGTCAATTTCATTCACGTTGTCAATTTCATCTAACTGACCTTTTTCCATCTATGCAATTCATTTCATTTTAGTTGTCAATTTCATCTTTATCATGTAATCTCATTCATATGATGATATCATTCCATTTGGTCAATATCATCCATGTGTTGAATTTCATTCACATGGGACAATTTGATCCATGTCATCACAATTTTTCATCTTAACATATTCATTTGAAGAGTTTGTTTTGTGTCATAGTTTTATGCAACTTGTCATTTTCATCCTTATATGAATTGAAATTATATAAATTATTTTAAAGTTCAGATTCATCCATCTGCTTGATTCTGTTAAAATCAATTTAATCAACTCCACCATCATTTTTGTCCAACTTATTAACGTCATTGACCATCCATTACACCCTTGAGAGGCCACATATTGTTGCCGCTAGAAGGCCCCTTTGATTTAAAATGTTTTAAAGCACATAGAGAACTTTCAGGTTGTTTTTGAAGCACTTTACACACATTAACAATGCCTCATTTACAAACACAAGATGAAGAATTAAATTATAAAATTCATGCACGGTATTAAGCCCACCACCATATCCATTTTTACATTTTTTTGCAATAATATGTGTTGATCAAAACAACCCCTTAAAAAAACTTTTGTGTGGAATGTAGAATACAATGCCTACCTAAACCCAATAAGAAAACAAGCATAGCCTCCACCCTTTTTTTAACAAAAAAGGAAAAAAAGAGAAAAAAATAAATAAATTGAACCCATGTTAGTCATTTGTTGTTTCTCTCTAATTATTAAAAAAAAGGTGGATGTGTCCATAATTAAAATTATCTCAAAAAGTTTCAAGGTTGCAAAGATGCAAAGAGACTCTTGTTTTCACACATGCCAAGAATCCACCATTAAAATTACCTCAAAAAGTTCCAAGGCTGCAAAGAAACCCGTGTCTTCACATGTGTTAGGCAACTTTGAGGTCCCAAAAACATAGCTTGTAATTTGACAAACCATAAAAAACTTTGCCATTGTAAAAACATTACCAACAACTTCACAAAATAATTACACCTTAACCATCAAAGTAGTAGCAATGTTGTGTTGCTCTCCACTATCCAATACATTTAACATACGGGACCAAAGTGTAGGATTGTTGTGCAAACATGCACACAATAATTGGGAGATGAGTAGTGAGCTTGTTATGGAGCTTTGACTTCATAAAAATCAGAGTTGAAAAGTATCTCTCATCTTCCATGTTGCCTATTATCTATACCATGGCCAATTTAACCAATTTGACATACTCAAGGAAGCTGGAGACCAATATCCAAGATGATGTCACAAGGTGCCACAATTTGATTAATGGATCAATGTAAAAAGGGGGCACCATACAAGCTATTGCATTTGACCTCATTGTGAGCTTGAACATGCCTTGCTAGCAGTCAAAATCAGTAGCATTTAGGAGCTCTTGCACTTGAACCTTTTATTCATCCACTTTACACACTATTTTGCCATAGCAGAAAGTTACGTAAAAAATTTGAAAGTGATTGGCAAAAGATACATCATAGTTCGGTTGTAGCCAATACTGGGGACACACAATCCCAAAAACATTCATGACACTATGGGTTGGAAACCTAATTTCTAACTCCCCCTCAAATTTGTTTGCAATTCTTGCCAAACCACACAAAAACCATGAATTTACATTTAAAATAAGAAAGAAAAAAAATGAAAGAAATCAACAAAAAGAAGCACAAAAATAATGGAAATGATTTAAGGCATTTACCTTTGCATTGATTTTTCTGTAGTGATCAACTTTGGGATGCATTTTCCTTTCATTTGTCGTTTCATTAGTTTGGCATGGTAGTCAGGGGTGGGTGCAAGGTGATGGTACACGGTATTCAAGATGCTTTGGATGTCCATCCCTATTAGGTAATGTTACAAATGAATGTGACGAATGCATTTAATTCCATCTCACATAAGGCCATCTTCAAGAAGTTTTATGTAGCAAGAGGCTAATTGTTTCTACTTTTCCTTTTTGTCCACTATTTTTATGCCTAGTAGTTGCCCTTGTTCATTAATCATGATTCCTTCAAGGGAGAGAAATGTGTGTTATCTTTTTGTTTATGGGCATACATTGAGGTGATTTGCTAGTTGGGTTTCTTTCTGTTCTTGTTCATTTTTGTGCCTTGTAAACTTTTTTTGTTGCTAAATTCCTTTGTGTTTTTTCCCTTCGTTGGCAAATGACATTCACATTTTCAACCCTATTTCCATTGTCCCTCACCTTTACTTTGTAGCTGACCTTAGTGGGTTTAATTGACCAACCCCATAAATGTGTTGTTTGGTCCCTTTTCAACTTGCCCCCTGGTTTTTCCCCCCTCATGGTTTTTGTTGCCTTTTCGATGACATTAAAGTTTTAGGCGTCCCCTTTGGCTTTGTGGCATTATCCATTTCCTTTTTGTAGGATGTTTTAAATGATGACATTCGTCATGCAAGTGTGCTTCTATGGTTGGGGGATCCTATTTTAATGTTTCGCACATAGGCCCTCTTATTTATTTCATGTTTTCTCACCCTTTTCAAACTTTTAGTGTTAGCTTGCTTCTTTTGATTCAACCTTCATGTAAGTTTTCAAAAGGCTTTTAGGCCTAGGTTTTCTTGAGTGCCTAGAAGCTTTTTTGGTGTGTTAGTAGGTTTCACTCCCCATTTTTAGCTTTAGGATGGGCCTTATTTTTATAAAAACATCACATCAGTAGTTTATTTGGGGAATTTGGCATTACTAGCACCTATCATCGTTTTTAGATTTTTATTGGATTTGCATCCATTCCTATTGGAGGCTATTGGGGTGATCGGTTTGAGTTTGCTCCCTTTTCAAGTGCACTTGATGTTGTTTTAAGAGCTTGTTCCCTTGTCCAAATAACTTGCAAAAAGGGGAATAGATTGGCTTTAAGAGATTATTTTAGAAATATTTCACAATTGTTCTTTTTCTAGCATCATTTTTCACATGTCTTTTTAACTTGCATTGAGTGTGCTCAAGGTCTTGTGTAGGGCCTAGTGTAGGAGCTTGGCTATTTGCTCACCTTGCCATCCCATGCTTTCATCTGCCCTCAGATGTTTTTTCCTTTGTGTTGTGGACTAGGTTAGGCCTCCCCCATCCTTTGGTTCTTAATCTCACACATTACATTTATGACCAGCTATTAGATCCCATGGGGATCCACCTCCTTCATTATGTCCATGGTGGGGAGAGGGTTATATCCCATGATGTTATTTGGGATGTTTTTGCATCCATTGTGAAAAATGTAAGGTTTCACATTTTGCAAAAACAAACCCACGTTCTTATGTTGCCTTCTCTTCAATCTTCTTGTTGACAAGTTGACATTATTCTATTAGTTGATGATGTTCACACATTGGTCGATGTTGTCATCATTAACCTCATTCCCCATTTGAAGAGACTTGGTATCCCAAGCAACTTTTTTTCATGGGGTGATTACGACAATGGTAACTCAAGTGAAAGAAAGATTTCATCACGACCATTACTCAATGAACATGTTTTTTCCTCTTGCCATAAAGGTTTTTGGGTGTTTTTAGCAACAAATTGACAATTGTTTTCATCGATATGCTAACATGGCATGGACAGCAAAGGGCACTAAAGAGCCTCCTTTTCTAAATAGATAATGTCGATAGCCTTATAGAGGGTGCAAGCCACCTTGATCTCAAGGTGGGCTACTACAACTAGGGAGGGTTCTTCTAGGCTTGAAGTTTTATGGGGCTTATCTCACCTTTCTTTAGTGGATATGCTTCATGCAACCGGTGGAGGTTTCAATCCTTAGTAGTTCCCGGACCCCTGTGTTGCCTGCCTCTTTTGGGCTTTTTGCTTGCCTGGACTTTGTTCCTTGCCCTTTGTTTCTTTCACTCTCCCTTTCTTGGGGCTTTCTTTTTACGAAGTTTGGCAGGGTTTCATCACTCTCTGCGGCTCACAAGCTTATTCTCTTTGTTTCCTTCAATCAGTGTTACCAAATGCAGAGTACCATGTTGTTTTTTAAATGTTAAAAATATGAAAAATACACTGTTTTTTAATGCCGTGTGAAAAAACGCTGAGGAGCACTTGATTACGCGTATACAGTATTTAGGAGGGAGTACTTCTTGGAGCGTTTTTTGGTAGCAAGGCCTCAACTTCGCATTTTCTCCCTGAGCTCTGATTATTGTGCTGCTACTACTTCCTTGAATTAGTCTGTGTATAACGCACAATGTCATGTCTTTTTTCAAGGATCAAGACTTTAAACCGGCGCCTTCGAATTGGCGTTGTTGGCTCTTATTCGTCTGGAACATAATTCGAATACTCGGCTTCATGTAATACGCAGTCATGTGTGTGCTTGCACTGTCTTACTGCTTAGATCAACTGTTATTAGATACCACACCTTCAACTCGACTGATGCTAGATAATCCTTCGGTTTTTATCTTATCTTACTTGCTCCTTTTACAGGGATTTCTATA
>Ga0209611_10009705_pt1 | contig 14455 bp, 13 predicted proteins | sample S1TSphgellanicum_3_FD_187693 | JGI IMG/M metagenome (GOLD analysis project Ga0209611, IMG submission 187693) | Host-associated microbial communities from peat moss isolated from Minnesota, USA - S1T2_Fc - Sphagnum magellanicum MG (SPAdes) (version 2) | ecosystem: Host-associated > Plants > Peat... | reverse complement strand
TATGATTATTGTAGGAAAGAAGGACATCAGGAAGCTATCTGTTTTGCCAAGTTCTTGAAACAGAAGCAACTTGGATTACCACGGCAAAATTTCTTAGCATCTTCCACTGTCCTTCAACCGAAAGCCAAGGCACCTTAGCCTTCCACTCAGGCTTTGCCCACCAAAGGTAATTCCAGTAAGAATGCTAAGAAGAAGGAACACAATGCTGACAAGAGGGAGGTGCTTCAAGCCCATGCAATTCAAGTTCAGACTCTACAAAATGAACTTGAATCATTGAGGGCCCAACTTGCTAATCTAAAAGGCAAGTCCTCCCAACCAGCTAGTCATGCCCAACATGTACAAGGTTCAGGATCACGGGAGGACCTTTTAGGTCGTTCTATGGCCTCCCACAAGATGCCATGGTTGGGGAGTATGTTTTGTCCAATGCACACAATTGTAGTATCACACTAGAATTTGCCACTTCTTTTTGCCCTTCCTATGTCGCGACACAAGAGGCTAGTGTGGCACCTAGAGTTTCTGCCATTAGGCAAGTAATTCAAATTGATGGACTCGCATCTGGTTCAAGTCCTATTACCAAGGCTAGAGGAGCTCGAGTAATCATGCCACAATCTTTTCGTCCTTTTAACACGAAAGAAGAACGCACCTTTTTGGCGAGGGGGGAGGAGACTACTACACCATAAGCTATTAGGGCATCAAATTTTCGTGTCCCAAGAATACATGTACATTAAGAAAACACACAATTTTCCACTGCTTAGCTTATGGAATGCCAACTTCAAATGCGTGAAGTGGTGTAAAAGCTTATGAGTACACCATTGTTTAGTTATCAAGATTTGAAGCTAAGCACCAGGGACATAATTACAACACTAGAGGATACCTTGAACACTACATCAGGTCCTCTACCAATCTTTGATCCACATGTTACAGAAGTCCCATCCAACACCTTGGAGAGACATTTGATTGGCTCACATGTTGTAGATGGCGTTTGTAATTTGGTCACTAATTCTAGCATGGTTAAATTAGTGGGTTCTCCTACCTCTGATTCTACATTCACATATCAGAAGGGAGTTAAGAATACTTCATTTGTGGATTTGTTACTCAGCAAAGGTGTTGTGGATAGCCATTTTCTCCACAAAGTTTCTCACTCATTTCCGAAGGTGGTGCCTAGTAAAAGAACTTCCATCACCACCGAAGTTGCCATTGTTGACAATACTGGGTCATCAATCCAAGTGGGAGGACATACACCCAGAGTGGTACATCTTGATACAAGTGCCCAACCAGTGATTCTTGGAGTTCAATTTGCCAAGAAGATGGGCATGCTTGATTCTAAACTACGGAAATCTATGTGGCAGATTCGCACTACTAATGAGAACGTAGAAGAGGTACTTGGGGAAAGCTTGGATTTGATTACACTTAACTTCAATGAAGGTATAGATCAGGAGTTTTGCTTATAGGTCAAATGTTTAGTCACCAATGCCACCAATTATGATGTGTTCATTAGGCAAGAGGTCCTGTTTCCACCAGGTTTCATTATTGACAACTAGTTTGAACATGCGTATTACCCAGTGGATTGGGAGACTGATGGCCACCACCTGGGATACATACCCCTTGATTTACATGGAAACCATAGTCCTATGGCTCACCATTGTATGCTCAAGGAAACACACATTATTTCTTACATCCAACAAGCTAACCACGAGTGGATAGAGGGAGATGGAGAGGAAATAGCTTACGCCCAAGCTATTGAAAGCTTGAGGGTGATTCCCACTGACATTCAACATGGACCAGAGGTTTTACAAAGGTTCAAAGCAACCCACGAGCCTTTGTTCAAAGCTCTGTCTAGTTTTGAGAACATGGAAAGCCATGGCGAACTGATTAAGCTAGTACTTCGTTAGCTAATTGCCTGGACACCACCTAAGGAGGGGATTACATTATTAGAGCTCTTTGGTGGTATTGGTATAGGTCTCGAAGCCCTATTATAATCAAGGATGGTGGTTCGGAGGTATTTCTACTTAGACATTGATCCTACTATAAGGCAAGTGGTGGTATCGAAAATGAAGGAGTTCACAACCAGATTTCCACAACACTTTGCAACCACCGCATGGAAGGTTAGTTTCACATTTTTGCCCTCTAACATACAATTAATTCAGAAGAAACATATGGAATTACTTGGCTTCGTCGACCTCATCATTTCAAGTTGGGAATGTCAAGGATTTTTAACAGCTAGATTTGGAAAAGGCTTGAGTGACACAAGATCTGGTCTTTTCACGGACATGATACGATTGATCACCTGGGCTCAATCCATTTCTCCTACACTTGGTTATGTAATTGAGAACACCCCTTTTTAGCTTGATGAGAGGGAGAAAGTCCAGGAGCATTACACTCTGGTTAAACATTACCTTGGAGAGCCGCTCCTACTTGATGTAGCATAATGCAGTTCCTATGTGCACTAGTTGCGCAATTGGTGGACCAACTTGGCACCACTCTCAGTTCTGTAGCTAGTTCTGAAATACACTAGCAGGGACCCCAACCTGCAGGTTTCTCACATATTGGATGATCAAAGTTCTTACCAACCAGTTACAAGGCAAGAGAAACCTCCTTGGTTTCCTACGAACATAATAGGAAAACCAAGAGGTGCTTAACCCACCTTTGTCTCCTTCCCAAGAGCACATGCCTTTCAGGGAGATGGACCAAGCCTAGTGTATCGTCATGCTTCAGCCACTTGGGATGAACCAAGCCCAGAAGAAAGAAAAAGGGCTATGGGGCTCCAAACTGACACTACTAGTCACATTAAGGTGACTAGATTAGAGCATAATGTTCTATTGGGGAGAGGCATGGACTTGAACTCCTTACATGGTTATTGGTAACTTGTGTACTTTTTCAAATGTACACAACACCAACATTGATTCAATCAGCTTGCAGTTCTGGCGATGCGACCACATGGCACCCTGACCAAATACACTTACCTATCTTCAACATTCTACATTTCACTTTTAGTGTTGGGGGGGGAGGAGGTACCATGTAATTTGACTCAAGTTGTGTCTCATACACTTGGAGGTACATCAGTTTTAAGAGAAATAATTACAACCTTTTATGAATTTGCACAATTGGATAATGGGGAACCCAATACACCAAGTTCTTCAAACACACTTTCCAATTCCATTCCATGTGTTTCTAACTACCATTTCGTTATGGGGAACTAGCTCACCAAGAAGGACAGAGACCAAGTCACAAACTTGCTAATTAAGTATGAGAATGTGTTCGCATTCTTAATGAAAGATTTAGGTAAGTGTAAGACCATGCAGTTCTCTATAGACTTTACAGATGAAACATCCGTCTATTGGAGGAGGCATAGGTTGAGCAAGCATGAGTGAAAACTGGTAGATGAAAGATGTAAAGAGCTCCATGAGGCTGGTCTCATTCAGCCATTAAGTTCTAATTTCGTAGACACTACAGTAATGTTAGCAAAGAAAGATTCAGCTAAACTATGGACTGAGAAAAGGATGTGCGGGGATTATAGGCCTTTGAACCTCGTTACACCTCAGGATAGGTACCCTATGCCCATCTTTGAAAAATTGTTTGATAGCATTGGAGATTCAAACATCTTCACAATTGTGGATCTAAGGCAAGGTTTCAACTAGATTGTGCTCGTTGCGAAGGATCACAAGAAAATGACATTCCATGGAAGTAACAAGTTGTGGGAATGGCTTGTGATGCCTTCTAGATTGAAAAATGCACTTGTTTTCTTTCAACGAATCATGGCCAAGTTCTCGAAGGGGCAGATTTCCTGAAGTGCTACATAGATGACGTCTTAGTGCATAATAACGGACTTTTGCAACACTTGGCTCATCTTGAGGAGTTATTCAAGAGGCTTCATAAATTCAATATGAAGATCCATCCTAAAAAGTGTGAGTTTGCTATCACCTCAGTAATCTACCTTGGACACAAAAAATTTCCAAATGGTATTATGGTTCATTGGGCCAAAGTAGTAGCCATTTTGGAGATGCTCAATCCTACTGATGTTCACACGTTGAAGAGCTTCATCAGACTATGTAATTACTATAGAATTTATGTCCAAGACTTCAATATTATTGCTCATCCTCTTAATGCATTGTTAAAGAATGATGGTGTTTGGACATGGAGTGATGAGGTTTAGGAAGCTTTCAACACAATCAAGGAAAAGCTTTTAGAGTTCCCCATTTTAAGAAGACCTGATTTCAACAAGGTCTTCATTCTACACACTGACTATAGTGCTTTTGGTATTGGAGTTATTCTTGGCCAACTTGATGAAGAAGGTAAGGAATATGTTATCACCTATGCATTTCGAAGTAACAACAAGGCTAAGAGTAATTACTCTTCATACAAAGGGGAGTGCTTTACTATTGTATGGGTCATCATACATTTTAGGCCCTATCTTTATGGCACCAATTTCACTTTGTATACTGACCACCTGCCTATCAAGTGGTTGATGACCAACAATAAGCTTACTGGTAAGTTAGTTCGTTGGGCATTTATACTTCAAGAGTATGAGTTCAAGGTTATTCACCGACCTGGTATTACACATCAAAATGCAAATACCATGTCATGGAGACCCCTCATTACCTCTGAAGATTTTTCAGAAACCAAGCAAGATTTTGACCAGATTCCAACAACACATGTATCTAATGCATTTAGTTATATCGCACTACTGCAATGTAACCTGGTTGAACATCCCATTGTGGATATATGGGAGGACTTGGACATTTTGAGGTTTCTTCAGCATGGGGAATACCTTCCCCAAATTACATCAAGTCAGCGAGATCACATACAACAACGGTCTAAACGCTACTCATGGAAGGACAATCACCTCGTTTGTTGCTTACCACAAGGCAACATAGTGGTTCCACCACCACATGAACGGTTTGGTCTTATTCAAAAGGTACACTCGGAGCTTAGACACTTTAGAGTTAAGCGTACCTATAGCCTTCTCACTCCTCATTACCATTAAAGAGGTATGTATGCTCAAGTCCAAGACGTCATTGCTAAGTGTGAACAATGTGATAGTGTGAGAACTTCTTTTTCCTTTCGATAGCTCATGCTTTCTCCACTCCTTATTCAGGGCATGTTTTATCGTTGATCATGTGATTTAATTAAAGAATTACCACAAAGCTCCAGGGGTAATGTTTACATCATGATTATGATTAAACATTTTTCAAAATGGGTTGAGCTTGTTGCACTACCGGACAAGTCATCACACAACACCATCTAGATTTTCTTACAATAGGTTCTAAGTAGGTTTAAGGCTTGTGCTGAGTGCCTTACTGATCAAGGATCAAAATTCAAGGGAGAATTCCAAAACCTACTTGACCATGCTCTCATTAACCACCCTCGGATTTCAAGAGATCATCCCCAAGCTAATGGCCTTGTAGAAAAGATGGTTCAAACATGCAAGACAGGACTTTGGAAGATTTACCTCATTAAGAACAAAGAGGATTGGGACCTGGCCCTCCCTTACATCGCCATGGGTTACAGGATGTCCAAACATGCCTCTTTATTTCATTTCTCTCCTTACTTTTTACTTTTTGGGAAACATCCCATTCCACCATCTTCCATTGTTGCTCAAATGGACCAAGTTGTTGATTTGGACTCCCTAGCCACTTGGGCTAGGGTCATTGCAAAAAGCGCTGCTCTATTCAGGAGGGTTATGCCCATGGCCATGGAGAACCTATCCATTACACAACATCGAAACACCTTATGGTATGCACACACACGAGGTGGCAATTACAAACCTAAGGTGAAACAATTTGATGTTAGTGATTTTGTGTATCTCTAGTGGCAACCCAATGATACTCTAAACACTTCTTTTTGTCGCACTATCTTGAAGATTAAGGCAATCAGGCCTTCAGGTGTGTTGGAGTTGCAAGGAGTTGACGGACGCACAAATCGAAATCATTCCAAAAATTGTACACCCTACCACCTGCCAAACTTGGATCCTACCATCATCACATTGACTTGGATTCCTCCACTTGATTATCCATGTTAGGTATGTCAGAGGACAAACGATGCTAAGCAAATGCTGCTTTGCGATAATTGTAATGGTGGATACCATTTCTTCTACTTCAAGCCGGAGTTCATTCAAATTCCCGTTGGCAATTGGTACTATTCATCATGTTCTCTTATAGCACCTTGATTCCTACTCAGACCATGCCACGTTTTTCCTAGCTCGGGTTTGGGTGGGGATACATGAGAATTTCATCTCAGCCTCCTCTTGTGCATTGTATATACATATGTGCGTGAATATTTTTTTGGTTGATTAGTTTATACCTTTGATTGGCTTTAGTCTTTTTGTTTAGTAGAATTTACTACGGATTTACACCTTTACGACACCGTACGTCATGACACTACACATCACAACAATCATGACCTTTCCAAAATCATTTAATATGTTGCAATTTCACTCCAAATGATTCAAAAATCCAAAGTGGTTGTGACTCCAAGAATTGATATGTTAACCGTGGCAACAACTTCTTTTGGTTCCACCTTCTATTTGTTATTCATCTTTAGGTTGCACTTGAATTAACAGTCGCATCATAACCCCAATGTTTCCATTGTGGAAATAGTCATAACATTCATTCCCACTCTTCCATCCACCAAAACACTCTTCAAAGGTATTCTTTTGCAAACCACTTCCACTAGTGATGCACATGTGTCAAATTTAGCTACAGCCGAATGGACTTCCTTTTCTTGAGGTTTAATGTGATGTGCACTAAGCCCTCCTTACAAGTTTCACCTTGCCACATGAATCATGGCTACCAATTACCCAATGATAGTGTTGACATTTTTGGTGTTCAAGTCTTTAATAACATACCATTGCTTTTAGCTTGCACAAATGGAAATGTTTTGTTTATAACCTAATCATCTTTGATTTATTTACTTCCCTTTTTCACAAGTCATCTCCTTCATTTTCTTATGTTGAGAATGGTGGTTTGCCTGATGTTTACCATGGATGGTATTTGTCCAAACATTTATTTATGTTGTGTAAATTGTTTTTAAAACTTCAATGTCCAAAACACATTTTTTGCAATATTGTTTGTTGGATCATGCACTATCTTTTTAAAGAACTACAATTTATTGTTTTTGTTTTTCATGCATAGTCTAATCAATAATTTTTTTGCATATTTTGATGCAAACTATGCTATGGAAAAATCTTGTAATGGGTGTGTTGTTTTATTTAACAATGACCCCATTACATGGTTGAGTTGTTAGCAAACTTGCACATCACACAACACAACATAATTGAATACATTGTTCCATGTGCCGATGATAATCAAGTTGCCATTATCATGATTGAAATTTTAAAACTCTCCACAAGTGCATGAAACTTATTGATTAACAATTTCATTTACTTTGTGAGTTTGAATTCAATCATGAAATGTTTACTACTTACATCCTTATTTAGGATTAATATGCTAACATTAGAACAAAATTCTTCTATTTAACAACATGCATGTGAAAACCTTTATGGAAAATATATTTACATTAGGCCCCCACATGGGCGCAAATAAATATAATCCTCCCAACACCTTGAATTTGTTGGTTCTACCCATAGGGAAGAGGCTACACATTGGTGTGGAATTTTGAGGTAAAATTTTGACTCATAGTTGCCATGAATGTGGAGGTAACAAGTGGATACATTGTGTGCATGACATTTGGAGAGGTTGTTATTTGTTTTATTTTGTTCATTTTGCACCATGCAACAATTAGGGTTTAGACTTTTGCGTATCATGATTGTTTCCCAATCTAGTTAATGCACATTTGTGGCACCTTTCTTTTATGGTCAAATCTATTCTTGGAAATAGTTGCACAAGAATTCTTAAGGTGCATTTCATAGCTTAGTGGTGATGATGTAGGTAGGAAGGCACATTGATGATTATTAGATGATTCTCATGATTCTTTTTTAAAATCATGAAATTAAGAGGTGGGGGTGGTCTTTGTATAATAATTTTGCAAAGAATTCTTATGTTTTGATTGTGAGGTTTCAATGCATGTCAAAGTTTGCTAATGTTAATGTAGGATGGAAAACACAATGCTGAGGCTTACCAATTTTTTAGTGATTCTTTCTCCATATGATGAAATCACAAGGTGGGCCTTTCTTTGTTAAATACATATGTTGGTAACAAGCTTGCAATGTAGGAGTCTTTGATCTTGCTTGTTGGTGCCAAGTCCTGAGTTACAAATATCTCAAGTAACTGTAACGTGGTAAAAGTATCTTAAGTAACTTGATAAGAAGTTGATATACAATAGAGCTGAAGTTCGCATGGGTTGCTAAAGAAGCAACTTGGTTCACATGGGTTGCTAAAGAAGCAACTTGGTTCGCATGGGTTTCAACTGGAGCGCAAATTGCTTGCAAGAATGAATAAACCCCCAGTACACCACAGCGGTCTGCGGCTTCATCCACCGCTTCTGGAAAACCCTCGAAAGCAGCTCACATGTACGCGGTGCGGTGCGGTGCGGGCGGGAGGGCTATTACGCAAGAACAGCAACAAATCTGGACACCGTTAGCACCACGGAAAGCTTTAGCAAGACTGCAATCGCAAAGTACTGTAAACCCAAGAACGCATGATCCCAAACGAAAAACGGAAAACTGAAACCCTAGGCCAAGAACTCTACCTCCCCAAGTCGTCCCACCATTTAGGGTTTCTCCCTTTCCGATCTACCCTCCTCCTCCTCTGCGACCTACATTTTGTCACATTTTTCGACCCAAATAACGCAAGCCGCACTCGCCTGCCTAAAAAATGTCAGGAGGAGGAGGAGGAGGAGAAAGCTGGAGATTTGCAGATTGTTTTTTCTGAAGTTTGGAGATTCTAAGAAGAGGAAATTTCATTTCCCAAGACGATAGATATACCAGCAACATTCAAGCTTTGCCAGAAACACCCACCCATCTCGCCAAACAGAAACATTAGTTTCACAAGGGAAATCGCCGGAGAGAGAGAGAGAGAAGCAAACTTGGGAGTAGTTTTGCTGGGTCTTTTGGATGGAGGTAGTAGTAGAGAGGAGCACTCGCTCGACACCACCTGGACGCAAGCGCTTGCTCATCACACTCTCCGTTGTCCTCTCATTCCTCTTGGGTCTGTTGTTCTGCACACACCCCATTTTCCCATGCAATGCAATTTCTCACAGTGATTTTATTTATGGATGTGTTTGATTGAGAACTTCTTCTTCTTCTTCCTGCAGCTTCTGTTTTGAAATTGCCTATTCGGAAGAAGAAGGGTCTCCTCCTGCACATGCATTGTGAAACTGAGGAGAGAGAGAGAGAGAGAGAGAGAGAGAGAGAGAGAGAGAGAGAGAGAGAGAGATATGATGATGCTTTTTATGGGTGGGCACAACAGGTACTCCCTTGTGGTGGAAATCAACAGAAGTTTATCGGTCTCCACTCCCATTTGCTGCCATTGAAACCCATGCAAACCAAGTTGCTTCTTTAGCTCTCGCCCTGCCATGTGACCTCCATGTCATTTTTGTTGCCCTTCCCATACCACCCGAGGAGGAGGATCAGCAGCACTTGCAAGTTGTTGTTGACCAAATTCAGCAGCAGATTAGTATTATACTTGCACACAAAAAGCAATTCAACTCTTCGGAAAGTTGTGCATCTGGTTTCCAAGTACATGTCACTCTTGATGCTGAGAATGTGTGTCTCAGGAGCAGATCAGCAGCAGGAGATCAGCAGAAGAATAAGGTGGCCAAGTTTTGGCCCTGTGGACTTGCCACTGTAGATTCTGACCTGTGGGAGCTGCTACTGGAATCATCATCTGATGATGATAACCTTGTTGATGAATTCTTCTGGAGCTTTTCTAAGGGTGAATATCTCGCCACAGGTGGTTGCTACACACTGGTGCTTTTTGATGAAGATCTTCTGAACATTTTTTCAAATGAGAAACCGGGTGAAGCTACTGTGGTTGAGGTGGGAAACCAGGTCAATCCTATCAGCAAAGAAGGCAAAGGGAAGAGGAGGAGGAGGAGGAGGGTGGTGGGCAAATACAGGCATGCTTGGATGATCGGTCCTGAATTAGGGATTTCGTCCTTTGGAAGAGATGTTGCTTCAGATATAGCAGATCTCGCAGTCATGTATTTTAGTCATGGGGGAAGATTGACTGGGAAAAATGTGGTTGTGGAGGACAAAGAGGAAAGCATGCCACTGTCGGCTGATGGGAAGGCAATTTTATCCTTCTCACTTTTGAATGCAGAGCCAAGTGATTGGATCTTCGATTGGTATGCATCTATCCTGAAGCTGCCTGATGCTGTTACTACAATTTTCTTTCTTGTGCAGATTGCTTGAATCAAGCCTAGAGATCTGTATGCTGGGTCCAACCTAGGATAAGGTGTTTATTCTTTTAAGAAAGAGCCTGATTTTTTCCCTTATGAACAACATTGTCATTACGAATCCCACGAGTCTTGAGAGATGTCCTTGTTCAGCAGGGGTGAGTGAGCTTGGATTGTTCATAGGCTTGCTACTTTCCACTGTTGTTCTCCTGCCATATTTATGTGGGTGAAATTATTAGTTTTTGCAAATGGGAAGTTTTGCATTCTCCTGGCTCTTGGGAATGGTGGAGGAGGAGGATTCATCAAAACTCATATTGGTTGTGGATTTGGTGATTGGCCTCATGGGGGGAAAAAGGGCCTTTGAGGAGGTGGAGCAGCGTTTTTTGCAACCACTGGTAGAGGCATTATGGCCTTTCGCACACCTCTTTGTTGAGAGCCAGGTTTGCATCCTGATACCATTCTGGTGTCAAGGGAGATTACCAAAGCTCATAAAGGGGTTGCTTAGTGTTTATGGGTGGAATGAAGGTGGCATTTTACTCGAAGTGTGCATGTATATGACAGCTAAGTGGAGTCTATGAAGAGGATGAAAAGTGGGAGGGGGGGAATCTTTGGTAGGTTCTGTACTACACACCAAAGGCAGTGCAGTCACATTGGGATGCAGCACTGCAGTCGCATGTGGTGCCCTTCAAGCAGCTTCCATTCTTTGTAACCCTTTCTCATCCTCCAAATCATTGGGTTTCCACTTACTTCTGCAAATTCTTTTTCCTTCTCCCTTCTCTAGACTTGAGAATCCCGGATTTTGAAGATGTTGTTCCCAGTAAATACATCTTGCCACATCCTGCAGATGGATGAAGATACCCAACGGTGCAAAGTAATCCTAGTTGCACAGTTCTTCCTACTAACATGTCCTTTTGCAGTTCATGGATGTGCTTTGATAAGTGGATTAAGTGCTTGTAGCATTGGAGGTTCATGTTATGAAATTTATGCAGGTTAATGCAAATGAGTGGCATCTTGACTCATCAAGTGCAGCTGCTGGCCGCTCCAAGCTCCTTCACTTTGCAATGTAACAACCATGACTCATGTCGTAGACCTATGTTGGAATTCCCTTCACCATGCTGCCTGCAATGGCTTCCATGTCTGTGATATAGTCTCAAATACATATATGGTTTCTCCACATTGCTTGATCCTCTGTTAGCACAGAAATATTGAGACCCAACTTGCAAACTGAAATTTTGTCTTGGTGGCAATTTGCTGTAGTTATGTTCCTGCAGCCAAAGAGTGCCCTTTGCACCTGCAATTATCCACTGGCCGTATTTCACAGACCAATGGTTTCACCTCTCCTGTAAGGAATGAGTGTTCTCCTTTTGCACTTCTTTCAAGTACACTCTTTTGTCCCATTGTACTGCAAATTTAGCTCAAGTTTATTTAACTAAGTGCAAAGTGCTTTTACTTTTACAAGTTCACATATAACCCTTAAACAATCTCAGAGCTCTGGAGTTGGTGGGAGAGGAGAGGTTCTATCATGTCCAATGGTTATGGAGATTTAATAGTTCTCAGAAGTCTTTTAGAGCGGTTGATAAGCTGAGTGCAGGTGGCAGGGGTGGGGTGGAATAATTGTTTGGAATCCACCTGGCTGTTTGGGGAGCTCTACTGATAACTCTACGGCACACCAACTCTCGACTAAGGTCCATCTCTAATACTTCGAGCCATCTGATTTTGTGGATTGGTAATGCAGTTCACATCTGTGCACCACTATGTGTCTGGGAAAAAATGAATCCAAGCTTTAACACAGGGTTCACATACCGTGATGTTTTTAGTAACGAGTACTTGCATTGGTGCAGGTGTCAACATCTTTGGTGTTGCTAAATTAGTCAAGAGTATCTCTCTGTGCTACTGGCCTTTTGGTTGTTAGTTCTGTAGTATGGCATCCTGAACAAACTGAAGAGCTTGAAATGTTGTTGGCCAGGAGTTGGAACCTTTGATTGGAGTGGTTGTGGCACAGTTAAGGACTCTTTTTGGTCTACCCCCTACAGTTTTGGATGATAGCAAGACTGACACCTTTGGGGTACCAGCCACTGCTAGAGGCTTTGCTGATTGGTACAACTCCCTTGCACCTGCCCATACCCATTGTGTGAACATGAAAAAAGAGCTACCTACTGTAAGTTGGATGCATCAAAATGACTGAATTCTTTTCTCAGGGAAGGCAGAGGTGAAAACCAACAAACAAAGATGGTGTTGGGATGGGGGAACAGGGAAGTGGATGTGTTGCTGCGCAGACGAGCAGTCATGGATGTTCATGCATCGGCCTCAACTTTGGCATCCCTTTCCCGCCTTGTAATTGTCCTTGCCAAATAATTTTGCTGGCTTGCCTGTTGTCCCTTTGTCTTGTATTCAACATGATGCAAATCTTGATGATGTTAGGTTTAGGGTCAGTGGAGTCACTTCATGTGAATGTGTGGCAAGTTCTCTTGGTTACACAAGTGGCAATGTTCTGGTCAAAACAAATATCTCAGTTAAGAGTTCACATCAAAATAGATGGACATAGAAGGGTCTTTGTCACTGCTGCTGGATCCCAATGTAAAGCAACTAAGATTACATAAAACTTCCAAGGATAGCTCAAATTGGTGCACACTGCTTCAAACTGTCCAATTTTGCACCTTCCATTTGCTTTGTGTAAAAGTAGCTCTCTATTGGATTAGACTGATTGTGTGATGGAATTGCATTGCAGGTTAGCTCTTTGCCAAACATGGTTATTATGGATGAAATTGGTGATCAGGTACTTCAAACACAAACACTTATATATGTACCAGTGTCACCCAAAGGTGTGATTTTATTTGTGCTTCTCTTTGAAGAACTTGGGGAATTTTGAACAGAAGAACTGTTACATATGCCAGGTGACAAGCTCATTGACAGCAGCAAAGGCTGCAAGGGAGCATGCAATTTCTGGTGCCTATCACGCAACAGCTGGTAAATTTTTTTGTCTAACCTTTGCTCTTCTTTCTTCTTGAAGCTTGTTTAGGTTCTTGTTTAAGTGGCTTCTTTGTTTGTTATTACCTTGGGGAGTCTCTGTCTTTGCATATCTACTCAACTGGGTTTTCTACATACTATATTGGAACAGATGCAGCAAGGAAAGCAAGGGGATTGGCGGAAGCTGCCTTTTTTCAGCCTTCTATTATGTCACTCCTATACTTCCCTGCGGAGCATCAGCTGGCCATTTACACGGTACACCCATAACGCTGAATCTTTAACTGCAGATGAAAGGAATATATATGTTTTTCCTCAAAATAAGCTCCTGCATGAACAAACAGCAGTCTTAGGCAGGAGCTTCTTGGATTTGTTGATTGAATCTGTTGTGTGGATTCCAGTGTAATTTGAAGACTGGTTGTCAGGAATTGTGATGATGAGGGAGTTGAAACAATTTTATGCAAAATCATATGGTAACTTGTGGATGGGTTCTGCAGCCTTTCTTTGTTCCAGTTCTACTTCACATGCTTGTTGCTGTAATCAAAGAGAGCTCACGTTACCGACGGGAGCGGAGAAGTTACCTTAGAGGTCTCCAGAACCAAGACTGAGTTTATTGCACTGTTACTCAAGCATTGATACACACAAGAGGATTTGGTAGCACTAAGAAATGTTGGGTTGGAATCTTTAATCAGTGCAACAGCATGTATATGTTTCATAGAGCATTTTATTGACATTGATTTTTAGGGGCAGTAAAGAGTAGAAATGCTTTAATTGAGGGGATCTCATGTATGGATAAGATTTGCAGTTTTCATAAAATTCATACAGAGTTTGACAACTCTAAACATATTCCTCAAGTAGTAGCAGCTGAAAGCTCACTTAGGGGAAGGTTAGATCAAAACAATTTTCTGCCACTGACCAGTTTCTTCAAAGTTGTGCATTTAGTTGTGACAACTAATGTTTTGGAGCTTTAGAAGCTTTAGAAGCTTTCTAAAAGAAGAAAGAGTTGTAGAAGGTATGCACATTGGTGTTGGTCAAATGCCACAATTGATTTCAAGCTTTTTGCTTTTTTTTTGTTTGTTTGTAAAAAGTTTTATGTTTCTTCTGTTTTCTCTGAGCTTAATTCTCCTGTTGGTGCATATGTGGTCTCCAATCTTGCCCAATCTGATATTCTGAAATTTCATCTCTCTTTTAATAAGGC
>Ga0209611_10009703_pt1 | contig 14456 bp, 10 predicted proteins | sample S1TSphgellanicum_3_FD_187693 | JGI IMG/M metagenome (GOLD analysis project Ga0209611, IMG submission 187693) | Host-associated microbial communities from peat moss isolated from Minnesota, USA - S1T2_Fc - Sphagnum magellanicum MG (SPAdes) (version 2) | ecosystem: Host-associated > Plants > Peat... | reverse complement strand
CCCCCCCCAAACTTTGTCCAGTCAGCACCCATGACTGCACGAGGGCAATTGGCCTTCCTTCATTGGCTATTTCATATTATGTGCCGCTCTCCCATTGGTCGACTGAAGGCGGGAAACCAAAAAAAAGAAAGGAACTTTCCAGGTTTCTGTGTTTCTATATGACCTTTCGGGGCTTAGAGTGGTCCATTTCTTGCCACTTGGCACAAGCTTAGTGGGTGAAAAGGATACCTTCTAGGATCAGGGTTAGGGTTTCTGGGGAGGGATTTTTTTGACCAAGTGGGACTTGTTTTGGGACTTGTTTTGGGACATGGGTTCGGGATCTGGATGCTATTAGGGTTTTGACTTTCTGGGTGCGGGACTCTTTCGAGATGTGGATGTTCAGCAGCCTGTTTGGGATCTGGAAGTTAGGGTTAGGGTTAGGGTTTGGAGCTGGTTCGTTTGGGGCCTTCTGTTAGCTGTTTTGTTGTTCGTTTTTTCTTCACCTTCTGTTGTTTGCTGCGACCATGAAGATTTGGGATGCGTGGAAAGTCCGTCGCCGTCGTCGCCGCGGTGCTGACGATCTGATTTTGTTTTAGATAGCCATTATCTGCGGAAAGAGAGAACAAGGCCTTTGAGAACAAATGGCGTTTGTAAACGTGACAAGCTTCTTGCTGCTGCTCCTTGTTGTTTATCGTTTTGGTAAGTCTGACAGGTTTTATGGTATCGGTTTTTGTGTCTCCTTTTAAGAGCTTTCGAGAAGTTTTAAGAGGGGAGAGAGAGTTGTAGTTTGATTATGGATGTAGCATCCTCATGTCCTAAGCTTGTTTCAGTTTTGTTATTTTGTGATGTTGTTTGTCATATGAAATTTAAGCAAAGTCAGTCATAGGGTTGACAAGACTGTTTGATCTTGGTTCTTGCCTGAAAATGGGAAGTGGGAGAAATTCGTTATTTTTGCACGTTAGTATTTTTCCTCAACATGTAAAGTGATGCCCATGCATCAGTAGGAAGAGCAGAGATGTTTTGTTTTTGGAGAATTATGATCCAGATCAATGTGGCATGTGACAATGGCTTGTAAGAAATGAACTCCATCTCTAAGACTGGCTATGGATGTTCCTCACTTCCATGACTCTGATCCATGAGTCTCTTTTTAGCCCAACAGCGTTGCCCTGTAGAATGAACTTGTTTATGCTCAATTATTAACTAGACAATGCCATGCACCCTAGGAAAGGGGTTATACATGACATACTGATGAGATGCGCTCTCTCTCTCTCTCCCTCTCTCTGTGATTTGGTGAATCCATGTGTTTTCTGATTGAATTGATGTTTTATCCAGCTTCTTTCACATCATATGAAGAGTCAATGCAGTGATTTTTTCAAGGGAGCTTTGTAGCATATGTAATGCTACAAAGACATTCCACTCCTGTTGCTCTGGATTTCTGTGTGGTCAGGATGATTTCGTCAAGGGAGCTTTGTAGCATCTGCAATGCTAGTGTGCCACTCCACTTCTGTTGCTGTGGATTTGTGTCTGGTCAGGATATCCTTGCCTGTGGCAGCAGAGTCTCCTCATTCAATTTCATGCAAATTTCAGATGACTAGGGTCTTGGATTTTTTCTGGAGCTGGAGTCAGCTGCTGACAGAGTACTAGTGCAGTTGAACCAGCCATATACGTAGGTTGCCATCATCACTGATTTTGTGGGAGTTTCTGGAGCTGATGTGTGGCATGGTATTTCAGAGAGAAAAATATATGCATGCCTGCTGATTTACAGCATGGTCTTTTCATTTTTGAAAGTTTTGTGAAAGCAAAGTGCATCTTTCTGTGTGGGAAACATGACCTTCTGACATAATAGCAGAAAACTCTGTAGTCACAAACATACACTTCTGGTTCAGGGTCTGAATCTCACACCTACAATGCTCATGAAAGAACACCTCATGAAAAAGATTTTGATAGAGTGTTAACAATCTTCAGTGTCTCTCTTCTCCCAATACATTGCAGCAGTTAAAATCTGGCAGAGCTGATTGCCAATCTCTGAAGAGAATAACTTGAAGAGATGTATGGTAGATATCGGTTTGCAGATTTGTTGACAACAGTCTGATGAATTTCATAGCAATGGTCCTCATCTTTACAATGGGTTATAGAATTGGAAATCTTCTACCGCAACCAGCCCGAAGAACAACACAACAATTCTCATTGATACCAACGCTAACGTGGGCTACCAAGAAAGAATCTGCGTACAAATCTAGCTCACATAACCAAAAATAATGGGAAAAAAAGGGTATACACAAATTCTATACCCGAAACTGTGCAACAGAATGCAAATTCCTTAGGGTATTCCGGATCTTATGAGGAAGTGGGTGTTAGCCGAGGGATCTCCTCACTGAAAGTCGTAGCAGACCGCATGAAAATGAACTGGAATGGGTGAGGGAATCGAGCGAGCGAGAGCTTGATTAAAGCTCCTCAGTGACGAAGGCCATCAATGCCGAACCTGCTGTCGACGTTCATGAAATCATGATCACGCGCAGGATCACCCCTCGCGTGCTTCGACGCCGACTGCGCCTCAATGTCCTTCTCCCCGCTAGAGTCTGCAGCTGACTCCACTTTGGTTCTGGAGAGCGCAAACATGGACCACTTGTGCTTGCATATGCAGAATACCCCCACCAAGAACGCACCCCCGACAGGCACAATCAGAACGAGCGAAGCGAGCTGGAATCCCATCTTGTTGACGACGACCAAACTAGCAGCAGCAGCTCCTGGACAGTAAGCGCAGACAGACAGGGCCCCAATGCCAAAACACGAAGCTCAGGACTGTCTCTCAAGTCTCGATTTCTACAAGCTCCTCCTGCTGTTGCTGCTGCAAAATGTTGCTCTTCACTTCTCTCTCGATCTCCAAAAAAAAACCCACACAGAGAACTGGACTGATAAGGGGAATTCCTTGAAACCTGCGATCACCCAATTTTCACCCACCACTGCTGCAGCTCGATCCGCCAGTTTCAGGTCATGGGTGGGATGCAAAAGCACATGCAGTTATTGTGGAAGTGCGCTTGTTGCTGTGCTGTTGGATCAAAACTTGCATCCGTGATCTTAGACTTGCTCTCCAATGCTCTGCAATTCGATCACAAGTAGTGTTGTTGTTGTTGCTGCTGCTGCTGCTGCTGCTAGTCTCTTTGAACGACGACAAGAACTGCTGAATTTTAGGCATGATCCCAGGAACGGCATTGCCAAAACCCAGTTCCTTGTTTGGTTGATGCTGCAGCCTGGCCGAGGAGGGGCGCCAACCTTGCACAACGATCTTGCGCGCGATTCTCGCGAGATTCCCGCAAGCTTGCTCGCTCGCTCGGCGCGAGCTTGCCAAAACCCGCCGATTGCATGCATGTATGTATGTATGTATGTATTGAAGTGCACATCCCTCATGCAAATTCAAAACCGTGAAAATCAAAAATCTTTGCACACAAATCACTGAAGAATCATGCCATCAAATTAAGAAGAATGTCGAATCCCTAAGAGTTGCAAATCATCAAACCAAGATTTTATTTTTGGCCTTGCCTACCAAGGCAAGAAGGATATTGTGGGTTAGATTCATTATAGAGTATAGTAGCTTAAGGGATTTTGGCCCATACTAGGTAATAACAATAATAGGTCTATTTTTTATATGAGGATTTTTGAAACATGATATTTTGGCTTGTGTTGAAACTTGAGATTAGTTATAGAATTATGATATCTTGAAGGATTTATTTTGGTTTCTTTTTAGAGGATTGTTTTGAAGATTATATTTTTTGCATGGTGAAATATTTGAGTTTTCATAATTCTTCTTTTTTGCCTTAAGATCCTTTTTAATCTAAATGGCAAGGCCACAATGTGACACACCCCTTGTTTTTTTTAATCATCGAAATCAAACAAGAGTTTGCATCCATCAAATTGTTGTTTTTGTTTTGCTCCTTGTTGATTTTATTTATTTGTAAAACTCCAAAGCAACTTCACCCATAGCACCCTATTTGAAGCTTTAACAATGTTTATCATATCCAATACCTATGATTTATAAGTGTTTAGCAATCTTCACCCAAAAACATAATTTTAATTGGGATAGTATAAGATGAGAGAGTAATTTTAAAATACCCACTTGAGTCAATCAAGAGCAATTGTTTTGTTTTGGAATGCCTTTTACAATTTGCTTCTTTGAAAAGATATTGGTCAAATGATATTTATTGGCTTAAACCAACATCTCTCTACGAAGAAAGTACCTGTTTGTTTTGTTTTGTACTGATGAGATCCACCAAATCGGGATGCTTCAGATCATGTTCTTGGTCTCTTTGGAAAGCTCTCAAGGAGGAGGGGTGCATCAGCTTGGTTTCATGGTGTTTGGACTTGCGGTGTAGAAGTTCTTGAATATTGAATGGTTTCTTCACTAAAAATTAAATTAAATCATAGCTGAAATTTTTGGAGGAATTGGAATGTGCCTTTGATGTTGTTGGAAAGATTTTGATGAGCAGGATTAACTGGAATTTATTTGGTAAGATTTGGATTTAGAATGTGGGAGATATTGATTTTAAAGTGATTTTTGGCTCTAAAAATCCAAATAAATTCCCAAAAAACCAGGTTTTGGAAGGAAAAATCAGTTGAAAACGTGGTAATACTTAAAGGCTTACCATTCAATTCAAGCATGATTTCCTTTCGTATGTGGCTGTTCAAAAAACTAGATACATACATTGCAAAACCATGTTCACATGTTGAGTTTCCCTATTTTGTAATGGGTTCACACTTGGGCCAACAGCACAGGCCACACTAGTAAGACATGATCATAATATTTCATCCAAAAAATTTACTAACATTGAATCCTATGCAAACTAACTAGGCAAAACAGCTTTTTTACAAAAAAAAAATTTAACAACACAAATGAAAAAGTAATTAATACTCAAGAGGAAAAAGAGCAACATGGCCCATAAAGGGAGTGCAACATGCATTCAACCCAACCTCTCAATTAACAAGGGGTAAGTCACACCCATTTACATTAAAAAGTCTCTTAAGGCAAAAGAAGAATTATTAAAACTCAAATATTTTACCATGCAAAAATATAATCTTCAAAACAATCCTCTAAAAGAAACCAAAATCCTTCAAGATATCATAATTCTATAACTAATCTCAAGTTTCAACACAAGCCAAAATATCATCTTTCAAAAATCCTCATATAAAAATAGACCTATTATTATTTATTACCTAGGGGCCAAAATCCCTTAAGCTACTATACTCTATAATGAATCTAAACACAATATCTTTGCTAGGTGGGCAAGGCCAATAAATCCTCTATGAGAACCATCATAGTACCATCGAACATAAAACATCACTTGGTTCCTACCCCAAGTCTTATCAAAGGATTCCATGGGCACATGCTTCCTAGATGGTTGTTTCCTCACTAAGCCTAAACACCTAGTCCAAGTAGCCCTACCATAATCTTACAAGCCATTCCATATCAAACTCTAAACCTAAAATTTTGTTTCTTCTTTTTTGCCATTGTTTTAATTAAGTACTTGTTCACTTGAGCTTAAAGTTCAATGGCAACACTTTAGACCATCTTTTCTCACTTTAGACCAGACCAAAACAACATTTACAAACTCAAATTAACCTATAAATATTATACTTCATCCAAAGTATTTTGTGCAATGTAGTTCATCCATGTACTTGCTCTTAAAGCATCTCCACCTATCCCTTCTATTTGGGCATGCATCATTGCTTATCACATCCAACATGTTAATTATTCCCTCACCCAATAGCATGAAAAGTGGACAATATACATAATGTGAGAGACAATTGATGTGTCATGAGTCACCATATGGCAAATCATTCCAGTTGGCCAATGGGAAAAAGTAATTTCAAGCCCATTGACCTTGCAATAATATTTTTCCCATTCAAAATTACGTGTTTATTGATTCCATGAGACAATCCAAAATCAAAACCAATGTTTTCTAGTTCTTTGGTTTTATGGGTGAGAATCAATGGATTTGATTTTGATTCTTGAGTACATGGACTAGCAGTTCAAGATTTGGAATTTTTTTTGTTGGGATCAAAATTAGTCCATTGAATACAGTAGACATATGAATGTTGGATCTTGTTGCTACTCTTTTTTTTCTTTTTCTTTTGATATTTAAAACTGCTTTCTACATAGTATGTTCAAAGCCACCATGTGTTAAGGTTTATCTACAAGGTTTGATGCATAATAGAGAGGCTTATGGAAGGTTTTAGAACCCACACATGATGATTTTTTAACCTAGAAAATAGAAGTTGTGGCGAGCAACTCTAGAAAATATATTGCATGTGTATGCATCTATTCAATTTTTGGGTGTGACTTGAATCAAAAATGTCTACTACTTCTATCCATCTACACTTTCAATGTTGATATATGCATCTATTTTCATGATGTCTATCAAATGATTGAGTAATCCAAGTGGTGTGTGGGAGAAGACACATATTTGTGGATTTTTGTTGCTACTTGTCTAGATGAGAATTTGTCCCATGAAACACAATAGACTAATTTTGGTTGAGTTGTGGTAATGAGCTAAAGAGAGTTTGTAAGAAGGTGCATACATGTGAGTGTGCAAGTTGAAAGATGTTGCTAGTAGTAGTGTGTTATTATGCATTAAGAATCTCTTTGGACTCTCGCTAAACATCCTATGATAATTTGTGATAAACAAATGTAACCCCACATTGCCTCCTTTTTTGGTCACACTCTAATGTTTCCCTTTTGCATTTTTTTGGTCATTTCAAATTCCCCTAATCATTCATTCAACTTGCAATTTGATTACTTTGGACATATCAAATCTAATTCCTTCAATAATGCCAAGAAAAGAGGTTCTAAGTTACATTGGTTCTATAACGTTCAACAACTCTTTTTTTTCTTTCATTTTATTCAATCATTACAAATTTGTTTATCACTATTCAACCCATAGCCTTTTGTAATCATTCAACCATTCTTAATATTATCAACATGTTTATGTTTTTCCTTTCCATTTAAATCAATATAAAAAAAGAAACCAATTTTTGAAATGGATGTTGAAGGTGAAGTGAACAATAATAAAGGTTACAAATATATGAACTAATTAAGTCATTTTGTGTTTCAAATTTTTCAAATAGGTCCACTAACAAGGATCCCGTACATTAATTAATATTAAGTGGCAAATGTCCTTGTGGGCTGTAACATTTTTACAAAAGTGCCAAAATAAGTTATCTTGGGTTTAGGCTAAGTTTAGATGTGGTTAATTTTATTATTTTCTTTTTTTTTAATTTTCAAAAAAAATCCCTAAAAATCACAAATTTTTTGTTTTTCATTTTCTACAAAATTGATCAAAAAATGTGAGAAAATAATTCAAAAATAATTAAATATTAAAATAGTAACATTAAATATTAGTTCAAGAAACACATCAAAGTAATTTATCATTAATTTTTCCTTTTAAAAAAAAATTATGATTAGTTTACCCTAGGGTGAATTTCATCATTAAATAATATTTGAAATAATGAAACATTTTTTTGTGAGAAATATGAAGCCAAGGTATTGAAAAAGTAAATAGTGATTGTCAATTACAATCCAAATAATTTCATTCCTCATATGACAATATCATAGTAGATCATGAAAAAATAACGATTTCAATTTTTAAAACAAAAAAAATTCAATTTTTCCAATTTGGAAACTAACCCTAAACTACAATAGACATGTTTTAGAACCATTATTCATCAAATCAATATTAGTATATGGGCACCCAATGCACATTGTGAATGGTGGTTGCGATACTATGAACTTGCAACAATATTTTGAAATGAAAAACTAGTCTCATTTGGTAACATAAAAGGTTGACAAAATCTAACAATTGGGATAATACATGTTGCAAACGGTATTGCTACATACACCTATTGTATTGGGTGAATTCTTAGAACCCACATCAACAACAATATATGTAACAAGATCACAAACATATTAGACAACATTGATTTGAACTTTGAACCTTGAGCTACAATGAACTTATAAATGTGACAACCCATCAATTTTAGAATTAAATAAGAACTTGCGGTCAAATCAATGTTGAAAATTGTGTTTGATTTATTTTCAAAAAAATTAAATAATTTTTTTGAAATAGTAACAGGTGGCATCCAAAGGTAGATTTAACATTTATTGATAATAATGTGTAAAAAAAAGTCCAAATTTGTTTCCAAATAATAATAAAAGGGGGAAAATTTTAATATCATCCCATGTGATGGGGACACTAGGTTTTGTGCATTACTCGACCACACTTACATCAACAAAGTTGTCCTTCGTGTCACATAAATGGGCTACCCCTTCATCATTGTCCACAAAATGTTTACACCATTGACCAACATTTTGTCATTTGCTAATGATTATAGGCATTTCATAACATCACAATCATTTTTCAAGTTCAAATTTCAATTTAAAATAATTTTTTTATAGAAATAAAAACCTAGGCCATGACATTAGCCACAATATTCATAGTTTCAAAACATGGTTCCCATTTTGCACATTGTTTTAAAATTACATTCATTTTATTTATTGATAATTTTATTTTTCAATATTCTTTGTTAATATGGCATATGTTTATGTTTGGTATAAACATAAAAACATGACCCACATAAAGTGTAACCAACATTTAATTTGACATGTTTTCAAGTGGTACATCAAGTTGATGTTGAAAATGTCTAATTTACTTACATAACATTGTGTTTGATATATTATGGAAACATTTGGATAAGTTTGAAATGAATATAATGAATATAAAATATTCTAAAACACGTTTGAAACACTATAGTTAATGATTGATTTGAAACGCTTTGAAAATGATATAATCATCATAATTTACACATTTACATAATACTATAACTTGTAACAAATTTTTAGGTCATAAGAAGTGTATGCTAACTTGTAAATCATTATTTTAAAATATTCCAAAAATTTTACAAACATTCTATTTTTAAGCACATGACAAAATAGGCAAATGCAAATTGTCTTTGCATGTTTGAAACCATTGTTCATGTTTCGATTGAAGCTTCTTTTCAACAACTTCTTCCAATGTTTTTTGGATGCCTTTGAGGAGTTTCATGAATTCATATCTTGATTATGATTTTGGTGTTGCAAGAGCACATGTTTGTAGTTTGTTTGCATTGCTTTGCTTTTGAAGTTTTTTGAAAGCTTTCCTTTGGAAGATCCAAAATCAACATGTTTACCCCCATGATCACACACATACATCAATTAGTGTCTCTCTAGTGTTTTTCAATATTAGTTTATGATCAATTGCCTGGGTTATTTAGTGAATTTATAGATTTTATTAAATTTCCACTATTTCAAAGTTCTATGAAAACAATATGAGAAATATAGGATCTTGATGTGGGTTTGGAGATTTTGTCAAAGTTGCATTACTTGGTGATATTGTGCTCAAGGTTGTATATAAAAAATATTTTGAAAAATGTTCGATCCTAATGTAAGTTCTCTTAGTTTTGCAAGGTAGCGAATGTTCCACCCTAGTATATAAGGAAGGATTTACATGCAATGACATTGTACAAGGGTTGTTAATGATTACATTATCTTTTCTGTATTCAATCCTCTTGTCATTAAAGTAAAATACAAGGATACGGGTGTCTTTGGGAACATTGGTGGATTCTCAAAATTAATAATTGAGTGGTGATTTGTAAGATTAGTTGTGAGTGTCACTCTCCAAGTGTTTTTCTAGGTTGTGCACTTAGTGGAACCATTGTTGATACATTAAGTTGAAGACCAACATTCAAGATTAGTTGTGTCCCCATGATATGGGGAGAGCCATTATCAAGTGAATTTTCTTTTTTCTTTGTTGCATTCACCATTGTTATAATTTGTCAAATGTTCAAAGGCATGAAATGTACATTATTAAAAATTGAAACATATTGGAGCTATGATTTCCAGATAATTTATAGTTGATTGAGCTTAAAACTATTAGGTATCATGATTTGTGTATGTGTCAAAGCAATTTTTGCACCAACCATTTACATTGTTATATATTTATGTAGCTAAAAAATATGGGAATTGAATATTTGAAGCATCTTCAAAATTTAATAGGAAATTTTTTATCTTGAGGTGTTTGCATTTTTATGTAGATATTGCCATTTTTGGTGTGTGGTACATATAATAGTCTCCTACGAATTGCATTTTGATCTTTGTAACTTTGGTAGCATACAATATTGTTTATTTAGTTCTTAGGTAGCATGTTATAAAAACTCTCTCTTGTTGGAGAAATGCATAACATTGTAAGCACAAAACATTGTAGAAAATTGAACTTTTTAATTACAACATAATTATTTTTGACAAAAAAAAAAAATCACAATTCATTTAGTTTGGGAAAAACTTAAACAATATACAAATTATTTTTAAAATTATGTGAATGTTCTTCCTTTTCAATCCTTTTCAATTTGCTACATTTTTGTGTTGTCATATTTAACATTTCAAAACAATCCACATAGAATATATGAACATCATTAATTGCACAATCCAAAATCAAAATGACATGGAATGTGTGAGATGTATATATATATATATATATATATGTGGATTAAAATAACTATATCATTAGGTGTTGTTAATTAGAAATAATTTCAAAAACAAAAGAGATAAGAAATTAAAGAAAGAAAAATTGAACAATATTCCAAAAAAAAGAATTGAACATAACATGAGTTCCTCATACATGTCCTTACATTATATATGTGAATGAGTTTTGTAACAAACCTTCAAGGAATAAAAACTAAACGTAGTTCACATACTAACTGACTTGCTTAGAAATGTTATATTCTATGATTTTGTGTTGTGGAATCATTGGCATATGAAACATTATTCCCAACTTTGCCATTTCTTCGAGTTCTCAAATCACTTGTAAAATGTCAACTCTCATTAGAATAATACTCTAGACGTTTGCATCGAACAAAGGGATAATAACCCCCTTCACATTGGCCAAGTTTCTTTCCCACAAAATTCACAACACTTAGAGATCTAGATTGAAATTTCAAGCCCCCAAAAAATTGATTCTTACTCTCACAAGATGTCTAAAGTGAAACAAAAACACAAGAACAAAAAACCCCTTCTTTACATAGTAGTGGTGGAGTCTCCAAATATTGGCACACTTTTTCATCCCAAGTATCATAATAGACTTTGATACAAAAGAGAAAACTAAAACTAAAACTTGTGAGAACAAGCAAAATTGTTGAAGTAAACCCGGTTTTTGCCTTTAATTTGTTTAATCAAAAGTTGCAATTGTCAAATTTGGGGTTTAAATAGAATAGTCCCACAACACTTAGGGTTAGTGAGTCTAATCCACAATCTAAGCGGTTAGATTTCAAATCAAAGACCTTGATTTACTTTAAGCATGGGATAGTTGTAATATTTAGAAATAATTTAAATGGATTTTGAGATTTTTATCATGGCCTTGGGTGAACAAGCAACCCAAGGGGGGTTGCTAGTTCACCGAAGGCCTTGCTAGAGAGGACAATAGAGAAAATATTGGGGTGTCTTTCCAAAATTAAAAGTGTGGGGTTTCATTTTCCACATTATTGTTCGTGATGTTTTGAATCTTCAAACACCCTTTTTATAATTCATAGTATAGAAATAGACTATTTTGTATTAGTTTTGACATTTTCAAAAAACTTTTGTAGTTAGTAATCTTTAATTTTTTCTTGGAATAAAAAATGAGATACTTACTATTGAGAACACCCTTAGGAACCTTGAGAACATCATGAAAAACCCAATTGAAAATTTGAGGAACATCATTGGGAACATATGAGAACATATGATGAACACAAAGAATTTTTTTAAAAATCCTTCAATTTGTTTGGTCAAAAAAAAAGGACCTACATACATCCCTCAATCCAATAGTGATTGCAGGCCCACAAAATTGGCTCCACCTCCTTCTTCTTCTTCTTCTTCTTCTTCAGGGGAGAACTTGTCCATGATCATCCCTTCAATTAAGGAAAGCTTGGTGTGTGTGTAGTAGCCCAAGGAAGGCACAAGGTCAGAGGCCAACTCACTTATTGGGGGGTCTTTTTGGGGTTAGGGATTCAAAGTCTACCTAATATAACAAGCTTTTTGGGTTGGGTTTCTCATTTGGGTACTTTTTTTTTTTTTGGTAGCTTCTTTGTTCATTTCCTAGGTGTGATTGGTGGTGGTCACTACTCAACAACACTACTATTACTCATTATCAAAGAGTAGAATATAACACAAAAGTGTTCGTAGGTGGAGGAACTAGGCTTGGTCCATAATACATGTTATGTTTTATAAGCCACCTTCGTGAGTCATCTTAAAAGGATAAAGGATGCTTCAACTCATGCACACCTTTTATATTCGACAAACCCTAAACTCACACTCTCGAGTTTTCATCAATGACCCGGCACCCACGAGAATGTACCACCATCCATCCATCCATCCAAACTGGTTGTGACTCATGAATTAGGATGAACAACTAACTTATGAAGTTTTTTTTCACCTTGGTAACCTTCTTCTTCGGTAAATCCTTGTATTTCCTTCTTTTGCTACCTATGTAATTAATTATCAATGTAATTGATTATTACATAGGTAGGTAGTTAGGTAGGTAGTTACATAACGCACTTGACTTGACTTGACTTCTATCAAGTAAATATATATACAAGTGTATGATTAGTACATGGATTTTCACCATGGTTAGCAAGATGGAATACAATGAAAAAGTGTTTTGTGTTCACATATCATCCATCCATCCCATCTTGCATGGTGGCCTGCCTCATGGGGGTGCTAGTTGGTTCCATTCTGGCCTTACTGTAAAGCTGAAGAGGCTGAGTCAATTCATGGGTGTTTTTTTTATAAATTATTATTATTATATTTTTAATTTAATTTTTTTTTAATTTATAAATTTTAGGGTGGAAGATTTGCTTTACCAAAAACAAGTGAGTTCTGACATATACACACAAATCTCTCAAACACCACCATTAGGAAGGAGGACTACTAGTAGTGCACCAGTCGGAGTAGTGGTAGTAGTAGTAATGGGTCATGGCCTTATCATATTGTGTGTGTATGTTGTGTGTGTGTGTGTGTGTGTGTTTTGAGCATGCTGTCGGTTTGGTAGTGGACTTCCTGACAATTATTTGGATTGCTTACTAAAGTAGACGACTCTACCAACCAACCGCAAGAAAGTTAAGGTTTCTTATCAGCTAACTATTTTTAACTTGTTGTGTTTCCTCAAGCTTTTTTCCTTTTGAAAAAAAAACACACACACACATACACATAGATACACTCAAAAGGTTCAGATAAAAAGTCTGGTTGGTTGAAGTGCATTTTGTTATTATACCCATTCGGGGGAAGAATCTCCGCATGTGGTTTTGTGTGTGTACATTATACTTCAAATTGTGTCGGTCTGTGTGAGTAGTAGTACAGTGCTGGTGAGGACCATAGTGGGTGTGATGATGAGGCCAATTTTATTACCCTTGGGAAAGTATCACAGACAAGAAGGGTTATATAGTATTAAGTGTAAAACAAGGGGGTGTGTTACATTGTGGCCTTGCCATCCATCTACATGAAAAAAGTATCTTGAAGGCAAAAGAAGAAGAAGAAGCATTACGGAATTCCTTCCTTAACTCAAATATTTTACCATGCAAAAATCTAATTTTCAAAAATATCATCTTTGAGTCATCCTCATATGAAAATAGACCTATTATTATTATTATTATTATTATTATTACCTAGGGGCCAAAATCCCTTAAGCTACTATACTCTATAATGAATCAAAACACAATATCCCTTGCCTTGGTAGGCAAAGGCCAACAAAGTGCACAAGTCATGTGCAAGAACCCTCTTTGTGGAAATAGCTATTATACATTGAACTATTGGTTCACTCAAAGATAACTAAGAAAATAAATTCAAATCACCAAATCTAGCAATCCCATTGACCTAAAAAAAACCATAATTTTCAAGCTTATTTACACATAACCCTATTCTTGTAAACATTGAAAACATTGGGTCCTTTCCACCATTTCCATTGGTGATTTAAAAATTCTCACAAACCCACCAAACCCTAATACACATTTAACTATTAGTTCATTCATTCCAAATAACTAAGGGGGGAAAAAAATAAATTAGACCACCACCAATTGCAACAATTTCATTGCCCGTAATAACTTAACCTTTTTTCACATCTGTTTAAGACCCTATATATATTAATATTAACTCTCTAATATTATAACTCTTGTCCATATACAAAATAGGGTTAAAAGCATATACACAAATAATATAGAGGGTTTGTGGAAAACACTTGTGTGCTAGGCTATGTGGCCAACGAGTGTTATAGAATGGGCACCTTGAATTGTGTTGAGGAGGAGGAGGAGGAGGAGGAGGATAACTCTTCAGTTAACGGACACTTATAATGGTTGTAATAGGTAGTCTTATGGAGCTTGTTGTGCCTATAGGTTTTAGGGTTTAGGGTTTAGAGGGGGTGTGGAGA
>Ga0209611_10009702_pt1 | contig 14456 bp, 14 predicted proteins | sample S1TSphgellanicum_3_FD_187693 | JGI IMG/M metagenome (GOLD analysis project Ga0209611, IMG submission 187693) | Host-associated microbial communities from peat moss isolated from Minnesota, USA - S1T2_Fc - Sphagnum magellanicum MG (SPAdes) (version 2) | ecosystem: Host-associated > Plants > Peat... | reverse complement strand
ATCGGCGAGCAGGGCGCGCATGCCCTCGAACACATAGGCGGGCGGCAGCGCGTGGGCCACCCATTGCATCCACTCGGGCAGTACGGCGAGCGGATAAAACACGGCCGCGAAGGGCGAAATCAGCGCCGGGATCGGCCAGAGCAGCCATTCGGAGGCGGGCCCCAAGCGCAGCACGATGGCGCTCGCGAAGATGCCGAGCGTGATCCCGAAGACGAACAACACCATGAGAAAGGCGATCAACGGCGGCCCTAAGGAAAAGAATTGTAGATGGAAGATGCCGGCGGCGAGCGCCACCATCACGACAACCCCGATACTGCTCGTGACCACGCTGGTGATGACGAGGCCCGTGATGTACTCCGAGGTCGACAGCGGCGAGGCGAACAAGTTGAGAAAGTTTCGCGCCCACACGTCCTCGAGAAAGGCGGTGGACACGCCTTGCATGATGCGGGTGCAGAAGTCCCAGAGCAGCACGCCGCCGAGCAGAGTGGGCACGAAATCCATCCCGTGGCCGCTCACCTGGTTGAGATACCGGGTGATGAATCCCCACAGCACGATGTCGATGGCAACCCAGGTCACCATCGGAAATATTCGCACCGGACTGCCGCGCAACAGGTAAATCTGGCGCAGCACGATGCCGGCAATCGGGCGCAGCCTCACGGCGGGGCCGCCGTCACGGCATCCACCAGCGGCTCGCGGGCGACCCGGATGAATAGTTCCTCCAGCGTGGCGGCGCCATGGTCCCGCGGGAGGTCCAAGGGATTGCCTTCGAGCAGCACCTTGCCGCGCGACAGGAACAGGACTCGATCGCAGACGATTTCGACTTCATTCATATTGTGCGAGGTCCAAAGAATGCCTGCACGGCGGTCGGTGGTGAGGCTCTTGATCTTCGCGCGGATGAGCTGGGCCGCGGAGGGGTCCAACGAGGCGGTGGGCTCATCGAGCAGCAGCAGTCGCGGTTTGTTGAGCAAGGCCTTGGCGAGCGCCGCGCGAGTCTGTTCGCCGGAGGACAAGAGGCCGCACTTGGTGTGGCGCAGATGCGTGAGATCGAATTCCTCGAGCAATTCCTCGACGCGGATCTTCAAGGACTCGACCCCGTAGAGCAGCCCGAAGAAGCGCAAATTCTCGGTCACGGTGAGATTGCCGGGCAATGCGGCGTATACGGCGGCGAAATTGGTGCGGGCGAGCGCCCGTGCGCGGTCCTTTGCGATGTCGATGGCGTCGATTTCGATGCTGCCGGTGGTCGGCGCGAGTACGCCCAAGACCATGTTGATGGTGGTGGTCTTGCCGGCGCCGTTGGGGCCGAGCAGACCCACGATTTCGCCCCGATCGACCGTAAACGAGATGTCATCGACCGCGGTCAAAGTGCCATATGCCTTGCGTAACCGAGTGACTCGAAGTGCGGGGGTCGACACGCTCGTGATTATGCAATGCGGCGAAAAAATAATCGCGCCGCGTTGGAGGTTGGCGCGGGGCGGCGGCGCACTCGTGCTAAATTGACGCGCATTCCCCTCGGTTGATTCATTGTTGGAGCGGAGCATGACGAATATTCATTTGATCGGCGGCGAGAAAGGCGGTGTGGGTAAATCCCTGGTGGCGCGGCTGCTGGCGCAGTACATGATCGACAATTCAATTCCTTTCCTGGGGTTTGATTCGGACCGGTCCCACGGCGCGCTGCTGCGGTTCTATTCGGGCTATGCCTCGCCGATTCTCGTCGACAATTACTCGAGCCTCGATGTCATCGTGGAAGCCGCCGTCGAGCAGCCTGAGCGGCGGGTTCTCGTCGACCTCGCGGCGCAGACGAATGACCAGGTGACGCAGTGGATGGACGATTCGCAATTGCTCGAAGTCGCCCCGGAGATTGGTCTCAATATCCGCTACTGGCATGTGATGGACGCGGGAAAGGACTCGGTGGATTTGTTGAAGCGCCTGTTGGACCGGCACGGCACGCGCTTGAATTACACCCTGGTCCTCAATCAGGTCCGGGGAGACGACTTTCGGATTCTGGAGAATTCCGGCGAGAAGGCGCGCGCACTCGCGATGGGCGCCAGCGTGATCACCTTGAAGCGCCTGCATGAGACCTCGATGATCAAGATCGATTCGAGCAGCGCGAGTTTCTGGGCGGTCGCCAACAAGAGTGACGGTGACACCAGCGGCTTGGGGTTGCTCGAGCGCCAGAGGGTCCGCATGTGGCTCAAGAATTCGTTCGCCGAGTTGGCCACGGTGGGCGTGTAATTTTTGTGTGAACCCGGCAGATAATGTGATTTAAGTCTCCGGCCGCTCCGCTCAGACTGGCTCCCACGCGATGCATGAATCATCACGCCTCGCGCAGACCAACCGGTCAAAACAGTCAAGCCAAAACAGTCAAGGAGCAGTCATGAATAGTTTCACACTCACCGCGGTGGGCAATCTTGCGAAGGACCCGGAGCTCGCCGTCAAGGGAGACACAACGTACACGCGGTTTTGCCTGGTCGGAAACGACTATGCGGGCAAGGATGATCAAGGCAATCCGCGCGAGGCGGTCACGAGCGTCTGGTTCGTGGCGTTCGAAAATCTCGGCGAGGCGATCGCCAAGAACGCCCGCAAGGGTGATCAACTCATCGTCCAGGCGCAGATCCGTGCCAATAACTGGACCGACAAAGAGGGCGAAAAGCAGTACGACTATTCCCACGTCGTGCAGACTTTTCGTTTCGGCGCGCCGGGCAAGATCAAGCGCGAGGAATTGGCGGCGCGGCGCGACGAGCGAGAGGGAGCGCTCGAGACCGAGATCTGATCTAGCAACCGAGACTTGACGGAACCGCGGCTGAAGAGACATCGATTCGAGCGCGCGGTTGTCAGGCGCATCAAACCGGAAAAGGAGTTCCGCCGTGCATCACCCCCTTCCTCATCGCATTCGCGCGCAGTTGACGGTGTTGCCGTTGCTGCTGGCCATTCTTGTGATCTTGGCACCCGAGCTGGCGATGGCGCAGTCATCGCCGTTCATGACGGGTGCGACCGCGTTGCAGAGCAATTTGCTCGCGTGGCTGACGCCCGTGGCCATCATTCTCGTGATGGTGCTCGGCGGAATGGCGATGGCAAATCGAATGTCGTGGGGGTGGTGTCTCGGCGCCATTTTGGGAATCGCGATCGGCTTCGGTGCGCCGCAGATCGTGAGCTGGGTGCGCGGGATGTTCGGCGTCTAGGAGACCGTCATGAGTGAACTCAATCCCGGACTGACCGCCGACACCTTGTTCGTGGGCGCGACGCGGCCGCCGATGCGCTGGGGCGTGACTTATTCGGCGTTGCTGTTCAACTTGGTATTCGTCATGGAGGCGTTCTTATTGACCAAGAATTTGCTGACGCTCCTCTTGTGCCTGCCGATTCACGGGGTCTGTATGCTGCTGTGCGCACGCGATGCGCGGTTCTTCGATCTCGTGCTGTTGTGGGGGCGAACGCGGCTGCCGGCATTGTTCGGCAATCTGCGGGTTTGGGGTGCGAGCAGTTACTGTCCGCTGACGCTCGATCTGCCGTATCGTCGCGGGAGCCGACGTGTTGGCCCGTAGGCGGGAAGACCAATGGGCCAATCGCTGTGGCTAGTCACGCTTGCAAGATGCTAGCATTGCTGGCATTATGAAAACGTGCCCGTTCAGATCAACATCCGTGATGTTCCCGAGAAAGTCCGCGACGAACTCGCTGCGCGCGCGGCTTTGCAAGGTAAGTCGATGCAGGAGTTCCTGCGTGCCGAACTAGAGCGATTGGCTGCCCGCCCGTCGATCGACGCTTGGCTTCAGCAGGTGCGCAAGAGAAAGCGCGCCACCCAAACTCGCATCTCTCCCAGGCAGATACTCGAGAGCAGAAACGCTGACCGGCGTTGAGTATGGTCATCGATTCGTCGGTCGTAGTAGCCGCTCTCGTCGACAGCGGACCCCATGGGCGTTGGGCGGAAGAGGTTCTTGCAAGTGGCCTGCTGCAGGCGCCGGAGCTGGTCCGTGTCGAAGCTACAAACATATTTCGTCGCCTGGAGAGAGCAAAGCTAATCACAACGCCAGAGGCAAATGAGGCGCAAGACGATCTCATGCAACTCGATATCGAGTTGTTTCCGTTTGATCCCTTCGCCAGCCGTATCTGGGAATTGCGTCACAACGTGACCAGTTACGACGCGTGGTACGTCGTCATTGCGGAGGCGCTCGATCTCCCGCTCGCAACTCTGGACGAAGCTCTCTCGAAAGCAAACGGCGTTACCTGCAAGTTCATGACGCCCGGCTTTTGACGTCGTGGGCCCGCGAGCGAACGTCGACTGATTTTGCCGGCGGCAAGATTGTCGAACGTGAGCGACTCTCGTTTTTGAGCGAACTCGACAGTTAATTGGATTCAACTCCTGCAGAGCTTCTCCCAGACTCCCTGACACGCGACAGGCGAACGTTTTCGCACCGCACAGGAACGCAGTCAAGGAGAGACATGGACAGCTTCACGATGAAGCGCACAGCGGCGATACGCCGCGAATTCACGGCGGCGGATTGCATCCCCTACACCGCCCATGTCGCGCCGACGGTGGTCAGGACTGCGTTCGGCGATTACCTGCAGGTGTTTCGGCTGGGGGGTGCGAGCTTCGAAAGCAGCGACGACGCGGAACTCAACAATTGGCACGAACGGCTGAATGTGTTGTGGCGCAACGTCGCGAGCCCCAACATGGCGCTGTGGACGCATGTGATTCGTCGCCGCGCCGGGATCGCTGCAACGTCGGAAGAGACGGCGCAGCGGCAAGTCGTCCGCCCTTTCGCGGATCCCCTCCACGCAAAGTATCGGGCTCGCCTCGCCGACGAGACCTTGATGATGAACGAGTTGTATCTCGCCCTGGTGTACCGGCCGACGTCCGGCGCGGCGACCGGGTTGGTGTCGAAAGTGCTGGCCAAGACGCAGCGCCAGGGAGCGCAACGCGATCTGGTGGATGCGCTCGATGCCTGCGAAAAGCTCGCGCAAACGCTCGCGGCCTCGCTGGTTCGATACGAGCCTGAATTATTGGGCGTCTATCAGTGGGGTGCGATTTCGTGTTCGTCGCTGATCGAATACTTGGGCTTGCTCATCAATGGCGAATGGCAGCGCATGCCGCTGCCGCGCGGGCCGCTCAACCACGCGCTTGCCAGCACGCGCCTGTTCTTCGGCACCGAGGCCATCGAGTATCGAGCCCCTGCGGCGACGCGCGTCGGCGCCATGCTGGGGATCAAGGAGTATCCGACCCCGAGCGTGGTCGGGATGTACAACCGGCTTCTCTCCGCCCCATTTGCCTTCGTCCTGACGCAGTCATTCACGTTTCTGACCAAGGCGACGGGCCAATCGTTGCTGCAGCGTCAATTCAACCGCATGGCCAATGCCGGCGATTTCGCCGTCTCACAGGCCGGCGAGCTCGAGCATGCGCTGGACGCGCTCACCAGCAATGAGTTCGTCATGGGGGATCATCATTTCTCCCTGCAGCTCTTGACCGAGATCAACGAGCTTGCGGCCGATGCCGCCGGCGTCGGCCGGCTCAAGGCGCTGAATGATCATATTGCGCTGGCGCGGAGCTACCTGGCCGATACCGGGATGTTGGTGGCGCGCGAGGACCTGGCCCTCGAAGCCGCATTCTGGGCGCAACTTCCGGGGAACTTTCCGGTTCGACCACGGAAGGCGCCCGTCACGTCGCGAAATTTCGCGGCTATGGCACCGTTCCATAATTTCCCCAGCGGTCGCGCAACCGATAACCATTGGGGCGATGCCTTGAGCCTGTTATCCACCAGCGCACGCTCGCCGTATTATTTTTCGCTGCACGCGAGCGACCCCACCGATCCCGACGGCGGCAGCCGAAAAGATACCGGCCACACGCTCATTTGCGGTCCGACCGGCTCGGGCAAGACGGTGTTCATCGGTTTCTTGATCGCGGCGCTCGATCGTCGCGACGTAACGCAGGTCGTCTTCGACAAGGATCGCGGACTCGAGATTCTGGTGCGCGCGTTGGGGGGCGAGTATCTGGCATTGAAAAACGGCGTGGCGACCGGCTTCAACCCGCTGCAGCTGCCAGTCACGCCGGCGAATGTCGAATTTCTCAAGGTGTGGCTGTCCAGCTTGAGCGCCGATCCGTCGCCCTCGCTGGGAACTCGTTCGGTGCGAGAGACGGCGGATTTGGAACAGGCGCTGCGCGGCACTCTGGCCTTGGAGCCTACGGCCCGGCGCTTGTCGCGGCTGGTGGAATTCCTTGATCCGACCGACCCGGAAGGACTGCACGCGCGGCTGTCCCGCTGGTGCGAGGGGTGCCGCGGAGATTACGCCTGGGTATTCGATAGTCCCACCGACATGGTGGTGTCGCGCCTGTCGGGACGACCGATGATTGGATTCGATGTGACCGAATTTCTCGACCATCCGCTGACCCGAGCGCCGATCACCCTGTATTTGTTTCATTTAGTGCGGCAGTTGCTCGATGGACGGCGGCTCGTCTGCTGGATGGATGAGTTCTGGAGGCTGTTGGCCGATCCGGCGTTCGAGAGCTTTGCGAAGGACGGCCCGAAGACCTGGCGGAAATTGAACGGCGTGATGTGCCTCGCCACGCAGAGTCCGGGCGATGTACTCGACAGCCCGATCAGCCGAACGCTGGTCGAGCAGACCCCCACGAAAGTATTCTTTCCGAACGCCGATGCCAACGTAGAGGAATACACGCAAGGCTTCGGTCTCACGGAACGAGAATTCAGGCTCATCAAGGATCAGCTCGAACCGGGTTCCCGGATGTTTCTGGTGAAGCAGGCGCATCACAGCGTCGTGTGTCAACTCGATCTCAAGGGATTCGACGCGGAACTCGCCGTCATTTCCGGCCGTGCGGATGAGGTCAGGCGCATGCATCGAATCATCGCGGCTCGCGGATCTGATCCCGAAGCTTGGCTACCCGATTTCATGGCCGGCAGGGACCGCTAACCTGATCTTTCACTCATTGACAAGGAGATAGTCATGTTCGCCCGCAATATTCGGTTTCTATTCGCCAGTGCTGTCATTTCCCTCGCGGCTTCGACGGCCGCCCGCGCGCAATGGGCGGTCGTCGATGCCCCTGCCATCGCACAGCTCATCAAAGAAGTTCAAACGATGGAGCAGCAATTGGCCACCGCGCGCAATCAACTCGAGTCGGCGAACCGGTCGGTACAGGCGATGACGGGCGATCGCGGCATGGCGCAGTTGCTGAGCGGAACGAATCGTAATTACCTGCCCGCCAATTGGACGCAATTGACTGCCACCCTGCAGGGGTCGGGCGGATACGCCGGTCTGTCGAGCGGTGTACGAAGCGCCGTGACGGCGAACGCGGTTCTCACGCCACAGCGCTTGGCCACCTTGTCGCCCTCTCAGCAACAGGAAATTCAGTCGACACGTCAGTGGAATGCCGTGCAGGAGACGGTCAGCCAGCAGGCGCTCGCCAATGTCAGCAATCGCTTCGCCTCGATCCAAAGCTTGGTCGCCGCCATTTCGACCGCGCACGACCAAAAGGCGATTCTGGATCTTCAGGCGCGGATCAGCGCTGAGCTCGGCATGCTGCAGAACGAACAGACCAAGCTGCAGGTTCTGTACCAGGTCACCCAGTCGCAGCAGTCGATTCTCGCCCAGCAGGGTCGGGAACGGGTGATCGAAGCTCACGGCCGATTCGAAACTCGATTTCAGCCGACTCCTTGATCCTCGCTCACACACCAAAGGTGCGACATGGGATTCTTTGCGACATTTTGGACGTGGCTCAATGGCCAGCTCGCCGGTTATATCGGCAACAACACAGCACGCCTGGCCTCCGTCCTCGAGCCTGCGTTCGTCACGCTGGCCACGGTATACGTCATGGCGTGGGGATATCTGCATCTGACCGGAAAGATCGAGGAGCCGGTGGTGACGGGCCTCAAGCGAATCGCCGTGGTGGCGTTGGTGCTCGGTGTGGGAACGCGCCTGTGGCTATACAACACGTTGATCGTCGACACGTTCTATAACGCACCGGCCGCGCTCGCCGCAGCGGTGCTCGGGGGGACGGATCCGGTGGGGACGATCGATGCAATTTGGGCGGCCGGGGGCTCGGTGGCGGGAAACTTATGGAGTCACAGCGGCACCTGGACGGCGGACGCCGGCTTCTATCTCGCCGGCACCGTCGTCTATTGCTTGATTGGATTGTTATGTGTCTATGCGATGTTCCTGATCGCGCTCTCGAGCATTGCCTTGGCGGTGTTGCTGGCGCTCGGGCCTCTGTTCATCGGGATGCTCTTGTTCGATGCTACCAAGCGATTTTTTTCCGCGTGGATTGCGCAGCTCGCCAATTACGCCTTCATCACGGTGCTGACGGTGATGGTGGGCGCGCTGTTGCTTCATGTCGTGCAATCCTATGCGGCGCAAACGGCGGCACGGGGCTCGGCGATCCTCACGGTCGACGCGCTGAACATGGTGTTGGTCGCCGTGCTGGTGTTCTTGGTATTGCGACAAGTGATGCCGATCGCCTCCGGATTGGCGGGCGGTGCGTCTCTCAATTCTTTCGGTCTCGTGAGCCGCAGTGTCGCGTCGGCAATGAGGGGCACCGGTACGGGGGCGAAGCTGACGGGTACCGGGGCGAAGCTGGGGGCGCGTGGCGTCGGGTTTGTTTGGGGACGCGCCGGCGGCTTCTTCAGGTCTCGCGGGACAAGCAGTTCGGTGCGACCTGTCGATGAGAGCGCCAAGCCCGAAATCGCCGCGCTCGGTGGGAGTTGGCGAGATATCGGACGCTGAAGTTTCTTAGTTCACACACCAGGGAAGGTGACGTATGCGATCGATCCTTTGTTTGATTTTGCTTCTGTGTGGCTGCAGCAAACCCAACGTGCGCTGTGATGCGCATCTGACGCCCATCAACGCGTCGCCGGCGACCGACGCTGCGACCGCATCCGCGGCTGGGACTGCGTCCGTATCCGCAGCCGCGCGGAGATCACCTTGAACCACGCTGATGAACTCCAAGGCTATTTCCGCGAAGCCGAGTCGTGGGACGCCGATCGCGCGGCGCAGTTTCGTCGCAGCGCACGCACCGCTTGGTGGGTGGCCGGCGCCGGTTGGACGTGCGCCGTGGCGAGTGCGCTGGGGCTCGCCGGCTTAAGCCCCCTGAAGCGGGTCGATCCCTTCGTGGTGCGGGTGGACAACAGCACGGGCATCGTCGATGTGGTCCCTGTGTATGCTGGTCAGGCGACTCCCGACGAAGCCGTCACACGGTATTTTCTGACCCACTATCTCATGGTGTGCGAGCGCTTCAACTTCGCGACCGCCGAGAGCGACTACGAGGAGTGCGGCGCCTTCCATTCGGCGCAGCGCAACCAGGCGTGGTTCGCCTTGTGGACGACGACCAATCCCGCATCCCCGTTAAACGTGCACAAGGATGGCGGTACGGTTCGTGTGCAGGTCAGCTCGGTCAGCTTCTTCACACGCTCGAGCGGCCTCGCCGATCTGGCACAGGTTCGATACCTGAAAGCCGCGCGTCAAGGCGTGGGTGCCGAGGAGACCGTTACGCACTGGGTGGCGACCGTCCAGTACGCGTATACGGAGCCGGCCCAGGACCCGAAGACGCGGCGCTGGAATCCGCTCGGTTTCAAGATCGTCGATTTTCGTACCGAACCCGAGGTCTTGGTCGAGCCCCCCACACCCAAGGAAAAAACCATTGCGAAGGACACGCCATGAAACAGAAATCTCGACTTTCCAGTATCACGCGGCGATATGCCGCATCCGCCGCCCTGGCTTGCGGTGTGCTGTATTGCAACGCGGTGCCAGCGGAGATCGTGCCGTCGAAGGGCGCGGTCGACAGCCGCATTCGCGTCGCGGCTTACAATGGCGATGAGGTCTACAAGCTGCGCGGCTTCGTCGGTTACCAGATCGATCTGGAGTTCGAAGCCGGCGAGACGTTCACCGGCTTGGGCGCGGGAGACTTGGAAGGGTTGTCCTTCCTCGGGCAGGACAATCATTTGTTCCTGAAACCGAAGGCGGCCAGGGTGGCGACCAACCTGACCGTACTCACCAATCGACGTCATTACCACTTCGATTACACCGCGCTGTCGCACCGCGGCACCGCCGACGATCAGGCGGTGATCTATTCGCTGCGATTTACCTATGCGCCGGCGCCGGCACTAGCGGCCGCCGAGGCCGCGGCGAAGCGCGTGGAATCGCAGTTGGAGAGCGCCTCGACCCATCGACCGCAGAACAGCGACTACTGGTACTGCGGACAGCCAACCTTGAGGCCCGTCGCGGCGTCTGACGATGGCGTCCATACGCGCCTGAAGTTCGCGGCGAATGCGGAACTGCCGGCGATCTTCGTGCGCAACGACGACGGCAGCGAATCGCTGCTGAACTTCAACATCGAGGCGGGGGACTTGATCGTGCATCGCGTGGCGCGGCGGTTCATTCTGCGCCGCGGCAAGCTCACGGGCTGCGTCGTGAACCAGGGTTTTGTCGGCGGCGGAACGCGCTTGGGCTCGGGCACGGTGGCTCCCGAGGTCGAACGCAGGGTACAGGGAGGTGTCCAATGAACGAGCAGGATTCGGAGCAGAACCCGGTGCGCGGCGAACGCGATGCCACCACCGTCAATCGCCCACCCTCGGTCCAATCGCGGATCAGCAGCGTTCTCGCGATCGGCCTCATGAGCGTGCTCGGATTGGGTATGCTCGCCTGGTACTACGCGAACGCTTTCACGCGCGAGAGTCGAGCGCGGCAGAGCGCGCAGACGGCGTCGACCAATCGTGCATCGGGTGATTCGGCGCTGCCGAGTTTAGGAAGGATCGATCCGCCGGCGCCGCCGCCACCATCGGGCGAACCCATCACGCTGCATGAAATTCCGCTCGAGCCGAGTCCGCCGCCGAGTCCGGCGGCCGCTGTCTATGGCGCGCCTCCGCCCAAGACGGAGGAGCAGCTGGCGCTGGAGCGCCAATTGTCGGGGACCGTGTATTCGCCGCAGAGCTCAACGTCGGTAGCCGCGGCGGTTTCGAGCGCATCGACCATGCCGCCGCCGGTGGTGGGCGCGCAGGAACACGGCGAACTTGCCGCGCTGCTCCGGCCGAGCATCACCGCGACGGTCCGCGCGGAGGTGCTGCCGACGCAACGCTTGTTGTTGCCGAAAGGAGCGTTCATCGACTGCACGCTCGAGACCGCCATTGATTCGACCCTGCCGGGCATGACTACCTGCGTCATGGCGACCGATGCGTTCGGCGTCGACGGACGAGTGGTGCTGCTCGAGCGTGGCACCAAGCTGATCGGTGAGACGCGTGGACAGGTGCAGCAGGGATCGGCACGGGTATTCGTGCTCTGGAACGAGGCGCGAACGCCCACCGGGGTGATCGTCCCTCTGGCGTCGCCGGGCACCGACGAGCTTGGCCGCTCGGGACTTCCAGGCACGGTCAACACGCACTTTTGGGAGCGGTTCGGGGCAGCGTTGCTCGTCTCCGTGATCGATGGCGCCGTCGAGGGCGCGGTGCAATCCGCCCATGGCGGGAACGGTACGGTCATCGTCAATCCGTCGGGGACCCAAGGAGTGATGACCGAAGTGCTCAAAGGCACGATCAGCATTCCACCGACGGTGGTGAAGCATCAGGGCGATCGTATTCAGGTGCTCGTGGCGCGCGATTTGGATTTCAGGTCGGTGTATGAACTGCGATCCGTCGCCGCCGACCGCTAGCGTGGAGGAGATGTCAGCGCTGGCCCTGACGTTGCGGGCACTGCGGCCGATGCTCGCCGACCCTGAGGTGACCGAGCTCTGCATCAATCGACCGCTGGAGGCGTTTCTCGAAACCAGTCAGGGTTGGCGCCGCGAGCCGCTGCCATTCGCCGACTTCGACTGGTGCAGCCGCCTGGCGAAGCTCGTGGCCAATTCGACCCAGCAGCGCATCGACGCCACCTCGCCGCTGCTGTCGGCCTCGTTGCCCGGCGGGGAGCGGGTGCAAATCGTCATCCCGCCCGCGACCTCGGCGGGCTGCGTGGCCATCACGATTCGCCGACCGGCGAATCAGGTGTGGAGCATCGAGGAGTTATCGAGCCGCGGAATCTTTCGGCATGCGCGAACCGCCGGTCGCACGCTCGACGACACCGAGCAGGAACTGCTGCGGTTGTTGAGGACATCCGAATACGAAGATTTCATGCGCCTCGCCGTCCGCAGCCGCAGGAATATTCTGGTGTCGGGTCCTACGGGTTCGGGAAAGACGACGTGGACCAAGGCGCTGATCCGGGAAATCCCGGGCGACGAACGGTTGGTCACCATCGAAGACGCCAAGGAGCTGGTGCTCGACCGGCACCCGAACCACGTACGGCTGTTTTATTCCAAGGACGATCAGGGCGTCGCGCGGGTCACACCGAAGCAGCTCCTGGAGTCCTGCCTGCGGATGAAGCCGGACCGGATACTGCTCGCCGAACTGCGTGCCGAGGAGGCGTTCGATTATTTACGCAACGTCAACTCCGGTCACCCGGGCTCCATCACCAGCGTGCATGCGACGAGCGCTGAACTGGCCTTCGAGCAGCTGGTATTGCTGGTCAAGCAGAATCAGGGCGGCCGCGACCTGGCACGCAGCGATATCAAAAGCCTGTTGTACCTCTTGATTGACGTGGTGATTCAATTCGGCGTCGAGGGCCACCAGCGCTTCATCAAAGAGATTTGGTTCGATCCGGAGCGCAAGCGCTGATGACCCTGGCATTGACTCACGGTTGGTCGGGATTCGCGCTGTCATACGCCGCGGTGCAGGCGCCGATGATCGCGGGACTGTACCGCGTCCGGTCGAGCATAAAATACTATCTGCTTTCCCCGGTGGTGGCGCTGCCGCTCACTGTGGTGGCCGGCGTCGGCGTCTCCCTGTTCGTTGACAATGCGGTCGCGCAATTCGTCCTGGCGAGCGGCATCAGCGCGGCGCTCGCGTACAAGGGCGGAAAGAATCTTGGGCGGGATGACGACGGGGAGGCGAAGAGTCACCAGCGAGGCTCGGTGGTCGCCGAGGCGCGGCCGGTCACGCAGTCGAGGTCCCGCGACGATGCTCGCGATGCCGGGATTACGGTGGCGGGGATGGCGGTCCCGGTTCAGGACGAGGCCAAGCATTTCAAGCTGATCGGCACGACCGGCACCGGCAAGAGCACGGCCATCCAGGAAATCTTGAGCAGCGCGCTGGCGCGCGGCGACCGCGCGGTGATTGCGGATCCGGACGGTGGGTACCTGCGGCGATTTTACCGGGCCGAGCGCGGCGACGTGGTGCTCAACCCGTTCGACGAGCGCTCGGTGAAGTGGGATTTATTCGCTGAGATCAAAACGTCACATGACGTCGAGCAACTGGCCCGCTCGCTGATTCCGGATCACGGGGGGCAGGACCGCAGCTGGCGCGAGTACGCACGCACCTTCTTTACGGCGGTCACCCGGCAGGCGCATGAGGTGGGAATCAAGGAAGTCGATGAACTGTTCCGATTATTGGTCACGGCGGACAACGAGGAATTGCGGGGTCTCTTGCGCGGAACCCCGGCGCAGCCCTTTCTGGAGCAGCACAACAACCGCATGTTCGATTCGATCCGGTCGGTGACGAGTTCGGCGGTCGGTGCGCTCCAGTATGTCGGCAAGCAAGAGGCGGAAGGGCGGGCACAAGGATTTTCCATCCGAGAATGGGTCAGCGAGAAGAAGCCCGGGGTGCTGTTCATTCCGTACAAGGCCGGACAGATCGCCGCCCTGCGCTCGACGATTTCGGCGTGGATGCGCCTGGCGATCTTCGAGACCATGGACCAGGAAGAACAGCGTCCCGACGAGGCGCGACGTGCGGGGCGCGGCGCGGGGCGAGGCGGGCGCGAATCGAACGATCGCCTGTGGTTCGTCGTTGATGAATTGGATGCGCTCGGACAAATCGACGGACTGAAGGACGCGCTGGCTCGCTTACGCAAATTCGGCGGTCGGTGCGTGCTCGGATTCCAATCGATTGCGCAGGTGTCGAGCACGTATGGGCAGGGCGACGCACATACGATTGTCGAGAACTGCGGCAACACGCTGATCTTGCGCTGTTCGGCGAGCGAGGGCGGGGGTACCGCCCGCTTTGCGTCACAGCTCATCGGCGATCGCGAGGTGTTGCACACCACGGTATCGAAGAGCCGCCGCTTCACCGAACTGATGGGGTCGGTGACGCACAGCGAACACCGCAGCGTCGAGCCGGCCGTACTGCCCTCGCAGGTCGAGCAGCTGCCGGATCTTGCGGGCTATTTGAAATACGCGTCGGACCCGCAGTGGCAACGCGTGCGACTGGATGCTCAGAAGGCGTGGGAGCAGAGCCGGCCGGCGGAACAGCGCGAAAGCGATGGCGATCGGGATCGGGGCCGCGAGGGGCGAGAACATGAGTGAGCGTGCCCCCGTGATGGACTCAGAGACGGTGAAATTTGGGCTGCTCATGGAGAGTGCGCAGGCACATCAGAAGCTGGCCGAAACGCACCTGGAGAAGCTGCGCGCGCACACGCAAGACCTCGACGGAGTGGTGCGCGAT
>Ga0209611_10009701_pt1 | contig 14457 bp, 15 predicted proteins | sample S1TSphgellanicum_3_FD_187693 | JGI IMG/M metagenome (GOLD analysis project Ga0209611, IMG submission 187693) | Host-associated microbial communities from peat moss isolated from Minnesota, USA - S1T2_Fc - Sphagnum magellanicum MG (SPAdes) (version 2) | ecosystem: Host-associated > Plants > Peat... | reverse complement strand
CGTTTCGCTCTCGCTCGGGCTGCTCGCACTGATGGTCGCGCTCACGCACATCACGCGGCCGATCGCCGCGGTCGAAGCCGCCTGCGCGGTCGTCTGCTTCTCGATCTTCGTCGCCGTCGAGCGCAAGGCCAAAGAGCCGGTGATGCGCTTGTGGTTTTTCACCGACCGACAGCTCGCCGTGACGTACGGGCTCGAACTGCTGATCGGCGTGCTCGAAGGCTCGCTCTTCTTCGTCCCCGCCGCGCTCGTCGCCGCGCAGCACCTCACGTACGCGGCAGCGGGCGGGATCGCGGCCCTCGGCGCGCTCCTGTTCGTCGCCGTCATCCCGCTCGCGGGACGCGCGCTCGATGCGTTCGGCAGCCGCAGCGTCCTGACGGTAGGCGCACTGCTTACCGCCGCGGGCCTCGCGCTCTTCGCCGCCGGGCTCGATGCAACGTGGCTATCCGTGGTCGCGATGATCGTCGCCGGAACGGGCTTCGGCGCGCTGCTCGGCGCGCCGACGCGCTACATCATCACGAACAGCGTCACCGCTGCCGATCGCGCCTCGGCGGTTGGCTTGCTTTCGATCTTCCTCATCATCGGCCAAATCCTGGGCGGCTCGCTCGCGGGCGGGATCGTCGGCGCGCATGCGCTCGATACGATCGGCTACCGTCACGCCTACGAAGCGTTCGTCATCGTCGCGCTGCTTGCGGCGGCCGGCACGTTTGCCTTGCATTCGCGCACGCAGGAGCGCACGGCTCCGCGCTAGCAGCTAGGCCCTCGACTCTCGGAGCGCCTGATGCAAGTTACTTTTTGGGGAACGCGCGGTTCCATCGCCAAACCCGGCGAACCGACGGCCCGTTACGGCGGCAACACGTCGTGCATCGCCATGCGCACCGGCAGCGGCACGCAACTCGTCATCGATTGCGGCACGGGTGCGCACGGGCTCGGCCAAGCGCTGCTCGCGGAGGGCGTCAAGCGCGGCCATCTCTTCATCAGCCACGCGCATTGGGACCACATCCAGGGGATGCCGTTCTTTGCACCGCTGTTCGTGCCCGGTCAGGAATGGGATGTGTACGGCCCCACCGGTCTCGGTGGCTCGATTCGCCACACCCTCGCGGGACAGATGGAGTCCACCTATTTTCCGGTCAGCCTCGAACAACTCGGCGCGACGATCCGCTACCACGATTTGGGCGAAGCCCGCTTTCAAATCGACGACGTGACGATCACGACGCGATATCTGAATCACCCGGCACTCACACTCGCCTACAAGATCGAAGCCGACGGCGGCGGCGTCGTGTACGCCTGCGATCACGAACCGCATTCGCGTGAAGCGGCGCTGGGCACGGCGGAGTTGACGGGCCAGGATGCCTTGCACGCGGCGTTCGTCGCGGGCGCCGACCTCTTGATCCACGACACGCAATATACGGCCGCCGAGTATCCCAATAAGGTGAATTGGGGCCATAGCACCTACGAGTACGCGATGCTGGTGGCGCGCGAAGCCGGTGTCGGGATGCTCGCCTTCACGCATCACGATCCGCTGCGCAGCGACGATCAGATCGACGCATTGCTTGAATCGGCGCGCGAGTCCATGCTCGCGGCCGGCTCGCGCATCGAACTCTACGCGGCGAGCGAAGGCATGACGATCCCGCTCGCGTCAACGGACGGCGCCGGCGCGGCGGCGGCCCCGCTCGTCGCGCGCCCCGCGCGCGACATGACGACCGTCTTGCAGCGCGCGCTCTTCGGCATGACGGATCCGGGTCTCTCGGCGCTCTTTTTCGAGGCAGCCGCGGAGTCGGGGATCGATCCGCTCTTCGTCGCCGATGCGGCCGACGCACGCGATCTCGTGCGCGGCGAACAGGTCGCCCTCGCCGTCGTCGAACACGACCCGAACCGCTTCGATGCGCTGGCCGTCGCGCGCATGATCGCGAAATCCAGCGGCGGCTCGCGCGTGCCGGTGCTCGCCGTCGCCGACCGCGAAGATCCGGGCGGCGAAGAGGCCGGGATCAGTGAGTGGTTGATCCGTCCGTTCTCGAGCGTCTATGCGAGCGCGAAGATGCAGGCCTGGGTGCTGCGCGGCAAGAGCCGCTGGAAAAAGGCCCCGCTTCCGGACGATGAGAGCAAGCGGCTCTCGGCGCTCTACGCCCTGGAATTACTCGACACGCCGCCGGAACCGCGCTTCGACCGCATCACGGATCTCGCGCGCAGAATTTTCGACGTTCCCGTCTCGCTCATCACGCTGATCGATAACGACCGGCAGTGGCTCAAGTCGTGCGTCGGCATCGACCCGGTCGAGTCGCCGCGCGAGATGTCGTTCTGCGCGCACATCGTCTACGACCGCAAACCGATGGTGGTCAGCGACACGTTCACCGACGACCGGTTCGCCGAAAACCCGCTCGTGACGGGGATGCCGCGCGTGCGCTTCTACGCCGGGGCGCCGCTGATTCTGGGCGACGGCGAATGCGTGGGTTCGCTATGCCTGATCGACACCCGCCCGCGTCACCTCGACGCCGGCAACATGAGCGTTCTCGAAGGCCTGCGCGACTTGGTCGTCGCCGAGATCGAACGCGACCGCTAAGCCTTAGAGCAGCTTCGTCAGGCGGCTGTGTTCGAGTTCGTAGCCGAGCCGTTCGTAGAGCGCACGAGCGCGCGCGTTCTTTGCCGTGACGTGGAGCGAGACGTAGCGGGAACCGCGCGCCGCGGCCCAGGCTTCGGCCGCGGCCATGAGCGCGCGACCTGCACCGAGCCCGTCGCGCGCGACCGCAATTTCGGAGATGTGCGCGTGGGGTTGGCCGGTAAAAAAGTCGATCTCCGTATCGACGAATACGAACCCGGCGAACAGCTCGCCGTCGATCGCCACGAAGACGGCGCGATCGTCGCGCACATCATGGACGGCAGCATGCAACGCGCGCTGCGTGCCGGCGACGACTTCATCGTAACTGCGCCAATCCGGACGCACATCGGCGAAGCGCGCCGCGAGCGCGACGATCGCGGCCGCATCGGTCGCTTCGACGGGCCGGATGAAGAGTGCAGTCTCGTTCACGTTGCGTTGCGGAACGCACGCGCGAGCCGGTAGAAGACGTAGCCTGCCGCGCCGATGATGAGCGCGACGATCAGCAGATCGGTCAAGCCCGAGAAGCCGGCGACGCTATTGCCGCACATCGCGACCGCTTCGCGCGAGAGCCACAGGTCGAGCCGCATGATCGGATTGGCGTTCTCGCCATTGAGCGCATCGATTTGGGCGACCATCTCATCCGGCGACCATGAATTCTCGGTGATCTCCTCGGTGATGCGGCCGGTCTTGTCGATGATCGCCGTATCTTCCGAGTGGATGATCCCGATTTGCGGGTCGGGGAACGCCGTGATCCCGAACTTCGCGGCGAAATCGAGCGTCTGGTTCGCATCGCCGACGGCAAGCGTCCAGTGCTTCGGATCGGCGCCGAACAACTTCCCGTAGCGCGCGAGCACCGGCGGACGGTCGTAGGTCGGATCGAGCGTCACTTCGACCAAATGCAGATCGCGCTTGCCGATCAAACTCTGGATGCGGCCGAACTGCGCCGAGATCAGCGGACACATGCGCGGATCCTGGCAGCGCGTGTAGATGAACGAGAGGATGACATCCTGACCGCGCAGCGAGCTCAGCACGAACGGTTTGCCTTGCTGGTCGATGAACGGCACGTCAGGGACGATGTCGCCGACACGCAGCGGCGTCACGCGCCGCAGCACCGGCTGGGCGGTCAACCCTTGCGCGCTCGAAGAAGCGACGTGCGAGAGCGTCCACGGTTCGGTCGAGCGGTCGACCTGTGCGTCGATGACCGAGCCTGCTTGCAACTCGGCAGCCTTGCTTCTTGGGGTAATACGGAACGGCATGGTCATCGAGGGCATGCCGCCGAATGGGTCGTGACGGACGATCGCTTCACCCGTTGAGGGTGTTACACTGAGAACGACCCCGTGCAGGTGGTCGGCTGCCTGCACAGCGACGGGACACAGCAACATGGACAGCGTGACCAAGATCATCCAAGGCGTCCGCTCGGTGCGCCTCACGGCGCTCGAACGTGACGCGCTCATGATCCGGCGCGCCTGGACACGCGGAGAGCGGCGCATCGTGCTGCACGGGTTCGCCGGCCGGCTGGCGATCGCGGTGGAACCCGTCCTGTGCGCATCGGTCTTCTTGGCGCTGACGCTCGCGCTCGTGTTCAACAAGAATCGTGAAATCATCATTCTGGCACCGATATTCGGCCTCGGGGTCGTCGCGTTCGCGATCTACGCGGTCGCGCTGATGTTCGCGCCCGTCCGCGCGCTGATCCACACGTTTCGACCGATCTTCATCGTCGACGGTTACCTTCGCTACCGCGGTCGCGACGCCCGGTCCGACGATTGGTCGAACGGCTATCTCGCGGTGCTGACCGAGGACGGCAACGTCGCCTGCGAATGGCCGACGCTCGGCGAAGGCAACGTCCCCGAGGACCAGCGGCCGGCGCTCTGCGAGTTCAGCGAATACGGCGGCGTGCATCGCATCGACGGAATCGCGACCGGCGTGCTCCCCGACCGCATCGCCGCCCTCGGCGTCGGCGGCCGCTCGCGCAAACGCGTCTTCGAAGAATACTGAATCTCGAGATAGCGACATCCCCGAGAAAACCGTTACTCGAGTTTCACCCTGACCAGCCACCGTGTCATCCTGAGGCTCTCGAAGGATCGGCACGAGAAAATGCTTGGCATCCTGGCTGGCATGCCCATCCTTCGAGAGCCTCAGGATGACATTTCCGCAAGCGTTGACTTTCGCGGACGGCTGCCGCTTCGTGGGCGGCTGCCGGCTTCGTGGACGGCTGCCGGCTTCGTGGACGGCTGCCGGCTTCGTGGGCGGCTGCCGGCTTCGTGGTCGGCTGCCGGCTTCGCGGACGGTTAGAGTTTGATGTTTACCGTGTCGGATGAGGGCCAGATGTGGTGGAAATTGCTGGCATAGATCACGAGGCCGAGGATCAGGAAGATCACGCAGATGCCGATGATCGCGGCCCAACGCACGATCGGCGGGATGCCCCCGGAGACCGGGACGCCGCGTTCGTCTTTGATGTCATACATCGATTAGGTCCCTCCGCCGCGCGGCAAGAGTCCGAACGACGCGACGAGCACGAGGACGCACCCGAAGGCCATCAGGCCCAGCAGCAACTTGGTGACATTGTTGTCCAGCCCCGTCGTCTTCCAGTCGTTCTTGAGCGCGATGAGCGCAAGCACGCCGATGAGGACCGCCGCAATACCTGAGAAGACTTTTTCGGTTCCAGCTAGAGCTTCCACTGTTTCCTCACGGACGACGGGTATGGGTGGCGACGATTTTGATGTTCATGACGGCCCCCGCGGGGAATCTTGCCTTATCGATCTGGTGAAGGGCCGTTACGTTTTGGGGACCCCGGATTCGCGCCGCGAATCTGGGGGCGCGAATCTGGGGGCGCGCAGCCAGGGGCGGAGCGCCTCACGCATCGTGACTTCAAAACAAATAGAACAAGAAGAACAGCGCGACCCAGATGACGTCCACGAAATGCCAGTAGAGCGTGCCGGCGGTGAGGCCGAAGTAGTGCGTCTCGTCGTAGACGCCCTTGTTGGCTTGCCACCACAGGACGATCAGGTAGACGACGCCGACCAGGACGTGAAAACCGTGCATACCGGTGAGCGTGAAGAACGAAGCGCCGAAGATCGAGCCGCTCCAGCCGCCGATCTGCGCGTGCATGTACTCGTAACCCTGACCGCAGAGGAACAGCGTGCCGAGTACGATCGTGCCGAGGATCCAGCCGTTGAAGGCGCCCTTCTTCGCGTGCTTCCACGCCTCCATCGCGTAGTGCATCGTGACGCCGGAGCCGAAGAGTATACACGAGTTGACACCGGCGAAGGCGACGTCGAGGCGCGGTAACTGTTTTCCGTCGAGCATCGGCGGCCACACCGGCGTGACCGTGTTGCGCAAGTAGAGATAGGCGAAGATGAACGCCGAGAACAGCACGACGTCGGAGATCAGGAAGAGGACGAAGCCCAACAGACGCATCTCGCGCGTCTCTTGGTAGATCACCTCATCGTGGACGAGCGACTGCCCGGCCACGCCGTGGCCGTGTTTGCCTTGCTTCGCGATCGAGACCGCCACGTCGTCTCCTAGGTCGCCGGCGCCGGTGCGGGCGTGCGCGTTACCGCCGGACCCTCGGCGCCAGGCACGCGTTCGAGTCCGATGTACGGCAGCGGGTTGCCGAAGTCGTACGGCGCGGCGAGCACGGCCGGAATCTTCTTGAAGTTGTAGTACGGCGGCGGCGAGGGGATCATCCACTCGAGCGTCCGCGCGCCCCACGGATTCGGACCGGCCTTCTTCCCCTTCGTGAAACTGTAGATCATGTTCGCGAAGAGCAAGAGCGTCGCGGCCGCGAGGAAGAACGACGAGATCGAGGCGACCTGGTTCCAGAACACCGCGTCGTGCGTATCGGCGTAGATCCCGACACGCCGCGGCATCCCTTCGAGGCCGAGCCAGTGCATCGGCAAGAACGTGCAGTTGAAGGCCACGAAGGTGACCCAGAAGTGCCACTTGCCGAGCGTCTCGCTCATCAGCCGGCCCGTCATTTTCGGCCACCAGTAATAGATGCCCGAGAAGATGCCGAACACGGAGCCGCCGTAGAGCACGTAGTGGAAGTGGGCGACGACGAAGTACGTGCCGTGCGCGTGCAGATCGACCGGCACGGCCGACAAGAAGACGCCGGTGACGCCGCCGAACGTGAACGTGATCAGGAAGCCGATCGCAAAGAGCATCGCCGGCGAGAGCTCGATCGAGCCGCCCCAGAGCGTCGCCATCCACGAGAAGATCTTGATGCCGGTCGGGATCGCAACGATCATCGTCATGATCATGAACGGCAGCTGCAGCCACGGCACGAGGCCGCTGGTGAACATATGATGCGCCCAGACCATGAAGCCGAGCAGCGCGATCGAGATCGACGAGAACGCGATCATCTTATAGCCGAAGATCGGCTTGCGCGCGAAGGTCGGCAGCACTTCGGAGATGATCCCGAACGCCGGCAGGATCATGATGTAGACGGCCGGGTGCGAGTAAAACCAGAACATGTGCTGCCACAGGATCGGCGAACCGCCGTGGCGCGGGTCGTAGAACGGGATGCCGAAGGTGCGTTCCAGGAAGAGCGCCAGCAGCGCCGCGGCAAGCGCCGTCGTCGCGATCATCGAGAGCCCGGCCGTTGCGAGCTGCGCCCACACGAAGAGCGGCATGCGCGTGAAGGTCATCCCCGGCGCGCGCATCTTCACGATCGTGACGATGAAGTTGATGCCCGTCAGCGTCGAGGAGATGCCGATCAGGAAGATCGCGATGCACCACAGCGACGTGCCGGCCGGGCCTTGCAGCGAGACCGGCGGATATTCCGTCCAGCCCGCGTCGGGCGCGCCGACCGCGAACGAAGCGAACAAGAGGAGCCCGGCGACCGGGAACATCCAGAACGCGGCGAGGTTGAGCCACGGGAATGCGACATCGCGCGCGCCGATCTGCAGCGGCATGACGAAGTTCCCGAAGCCGCCGGTGACCAGCGGAATGATCACCATCCAGACCATCGCCGAGCCGTGCATCGAATAGATCTGGTTGTACGTTTCGGGTGAGACGAAGCGCCCGTCGTTGTGCATCAACTGCACGCGAATGAGCTCCGCGAGCAGCCCCGCGAACACGAAGAAGATCATCCCGGTGATCATGTACTGCACCCCGATGACCTTATGATCGATCGAGAAGATGTACTTGCGGATGAAGCTGGTCGGCTCGGGATGGATGTGGTCGAGAACCGCGTGGGGTGCGACCGTGGTCGTCGTGCTTGCGACTGCCATAACGCTCCGTTAGTGTTTCGAGAGGCTGACGAGGTAGGCGACCAAGTTCGCGATGTCCGTATTGTTGATCGCGTTGGCTTGCGAACTCGGCATCACGCCGATGTCGCCCTGGTAACCGTTCTTGAGGATCTTCGCCACGTTCTGCGGCGTGGGGTCGTCACCGCTGACGAGTTTGGGATGGGTCGTGTCGTCGAAGATATGGCCGAGACCCGGGCCGACGATCTTTTGCGTGAACGGCCCCACCGAGTGACAGGCCGAACACTTCTGCCCGAACAGCGCTTGTCCGGCCTGCACGTTGCCGCCTTGCAGCGCAACGGCGACGCCGCCGGCGTTCCCGCCCGTGCCGCCGGTCGTGCCGTTGCCGCCCTGGGCGTTGTACCATTTGGCAAAATCTTGCTGGGAGTCGATGACGAGTTTGGCAGCCATTTTTCCGTGCAGCGCGCCGCAGTATTCCGTGCAGATGATGCGGTACGTGCCGATGCGCGTCGGCGTGAAGCGGATCGTGTTGATGAGGCCGGGGACCATGTCGGCCTTGAGCCGCACTTCGGGAACCCAGAAGCCGTGGATCACATCGCGTGAGGTCACGTGGACCGTGATCGGCGTGTTGACCGGCACGTGCATCTCGTCGGGGATCGGGTTCGCGATCTTCGGATAGCGGAACGAGAAGCCGAACTGGTACCCGATCGCCTCCATGGTGAGCACGTCGCCTTCGGTGTTGTTGATCGTGCTGAGGATCTGCACCGAGGCGATCGCAAGGCCCGCGACGAGGACCGTCGGGACGACCGTCCACCAGAACTCGAGGATCGGCGCGTCGTGGATCTGCACGCCGATGTGGTTGGCGGGCGCATTCTTCGGGCGCCGGAACGCGATCGTAAAATAGATGATGTAGCCGGCGACGTAGACCATGATGAACGAGCCCACGACCGCGAGGAAGCGGAAGAGCGTGTCGACCTGACCCGACGGATCGGCCGCTTCGACCAAGCCCAGCGGCTCGGGAACCACGATCCAGAAGATCGATGCCGCAATCGAGATGATTGCAAGCAGAGCCGTCACGGGCCAAAAGCCTGGACCGAGACTTACCGCCTTCGGCCGTACCGTTTGCGCCAACACATCCCTCGCTTTAACCGTCCGGCCCGAAGTGTTCTCCGCGCCGGGGGGTCACAACTTTCTATGCTAGGAGAATCCTATTTGGGACCGCACGGACTTACGTCTGGATGGACGCCGCGAAACGCTGAACCAGGACGTCGAGGTTCGTAATCGCGGTTCCGACGACGACCGCGTGCGCGCCCGCAGCAACCGCCGCCGCGACGTCGGCGGGCGTCCCCACCCCGCCCTCGGCGATCGCCGGGCGTCCCATCCCCGCCAGCTCGCGCAGCACGTCGAGCGCGGGCAGCGCAAGCCCTTGCGTCGCTTCGGTGTAGCCGCAGAGCGTGGTGGCGAGGAGGTCCGCACCGGCGTCCGCGGCGGCGCGGCCGTCCGCCGCGGCCGAGCAGTCGGCCATCGCGAGCGCGCCACGGTCGTGGATCGCGACGATCAGGCCGGCGACGTCGAGCCCGCCCGGCCGCGGGCGGGCGGTCGCATCGAAGGCGATGATGTCGGCGCCGGCGGCGGCGACCTCGGCGACTTCGCGCAGCGACGGCGTGATATAGGGAGAGAAGCCGTCGTACGCGCGCTTCACGAGACCGATCACGGGAACCGCCACCGCGCGCTTGACCGCGCCGATCGTCGCCCCGCCCTGGACGCGCACGGCGGACGCGCCGTTGGCTTCGGCGACCCGCGCGAGCAAGGCGATCGTGGCCGGCGTATCGAGCAGCGAGCCCGGCGCCTGCACCGAGACGATCAGGCCGCGCAGGCGTTCGATCACGACGAGCGCGCGACCGACCCCGCTTCGGCGAGTGCCAACAGCGCCGCGCCGACGGCCGGATCGTTGCGCGGCTCCATCAGTTGGGCGTTGGGCGCAAGCGCGCTCAGTTTTTCCGCCAGCCGGACCGGCATGTCGCCCGCCGCTGCGAGGCCGCCGGTAAACGCGACGGACACGGCGGCATCGTGCAGGTCGAGGCGCGCGATTGCAAGCGCCGCCAACTCGGCAAGCGCGGTCGCCGTGGCGTCGACGAGCGTCGCCGCCTCGGCTTTGCCGAGCCGCGCGGCATCGATGACGACCCGTGCGAAGCCCGCGAGTTGGGGCCGTCCGATCTCGCGCGTCGTGCAGGCGTGCACGAGCCCGCGCAGCGAGGACACATCGAAGAAGGCGCAGGCGGCGGCGCCGAGATCGCTCGGCACGCCGCGATCGCTCTCGGCCATCGCGTAGGCCAGCGCGTCGCGCGCAAGCGCGTAACTGCTGCCCGCGTCGCCGAACAGATAGCCCCAGCCGCCGACGCGGACGCTCGCGCCCGACCGGTCTTCGCCGTAGGCAACGGACCCCGTTCCCGCGATCACGACGACGCCGGGCCGGCGCCCCACCGCTCCGGCGAAGGCGATCGGCGCATCGTGCATCAGCCGGACGTTCGCCGACGGCAGCGCGGGCGCGATCCCATGCAGCACGCCTTCGTACCCGGAGATGCCGGCGACGATCGCATCGAGCTGCGTATCGGGTGGAAGTTCCGCCGCCGCGAGGGCGGCCGCCAGCGACGACGCGAGCGCGTCCGCGCAGCGGCGCGAATCGGCGGACTCGTCGACGTGATCGCTCGGCCCGGCGTGGCCGCGACCCAGCTCGACGCCCTCGCCGTCGAGCACGACGGCCGTGGTCGAACTTTGTCCGCCGTCGATTCCTGCGACGAGCATCTTATCGGCTCACGAACGCGCGGGCGTACGCATCGGCGGCGGCTTCGCGCGCGCGGCGCGAGCGCAAGCGCGGCACCGCACCGGTGCGTTCGAAGTGATGGTAGAGTTCGTGCGCGATGGCGAGTTCCTCATGAGCGAGCGGGTCGGCGGCGGCGGCACGTTCGCGTGCATCGATGCGAATGACCGGACCGCACGGATCGTACTCCGCGAACAAACGTGCGCGGCCCCAGTCTCCAAGATCGGCGATCTCGACGGTGACGCCTGCCGATTCGGCCGCCTGCCGAGCCGAACGTTCACGCATGGACGGGACGCCGCAGGTCGACACCGTCGGCGATCAGCGCCGCGCGCAGCCGATCGGTATCGACGGCGCGCAAGGCAACGCCGGCCCGGACCGCGGCCGCAGCCGCCGTGCCTGCGGCTTGGCCCAGCGTCATCACCGTCGGCGTGAGCCGCGTCGACGCGAGGGCTTCGTGCGTCGTCGAGATACAACGCCCCGCCACGATGGCACCGTCGAGATCGCGCGGAACCAGACATCGGTACGGGATCTCGTAGCTCGCGCCGGGTGCGAGGCGCCGCGTCGTCGTCCCGGCGCCCGAGGGGTTGTGGATGTCGATCGGATACGCGCTGCGCGCGACCGCATCGGGGAACGTGCGCGCGTTCACGACGTCGTCGGCCGTGAGCGTGTAGGCGCCGACGATGCGGCGCGATTCGCGGATGCCGATCTGCGTCGCGGTCGCGGCGATGCGCGCGTTCGCAAACCCGGGCACGCGCGCGCGGAAGAACGTCAGCAGTTGCATCGCCTGCAGGCGCGCTTCGACTTCGGCGCGCGAGAGGTCGTCGGGATCGAGCGGATCGATATCGGTCACGCGCGTCATGTTCACCGTCACCTCGTCGGGATACGGCGAGGCGAAGAACGACACCAGCTCGCGCGGAACGTCGACCTCGCCGCCGGCGCGCGCCGCGTTCCAGAGCGTGTAGAGTCCGGCGACGGCGGTCAATGCATCGGGCGTGCGTTCGTGGCGTTTGAGCGAGCTGCGCATCTCATCGGGGTTGTTGCGCACGTACTGCGCGAGCGCGCTGAAGTCGACGTGGCTCAAGCGGAACATCAAGCTCGCCGGCTGCACGCGGCCGCGTTCGTCGCCTTGCAGCACCGCGGCGCCCGCGCCGGCGACGACGAATGCATCCGCCGTCGCATCGATCGTCGCGGCCGCGACTTTCTCCCGCATCCCGCCGACCGTCGCGAAACGCGCGCCGCTGACGGCGCCCGCTGCGTCGCGCAGCGTCTCGACAACGAGCGCGTGGAGCAGCAAGTCGACCTTCGCTTCGCGCATCATTTCGAAGAGCAGCGCTTTGTGGACTTCGGGATCGAACGGCGTGATCGTCGGGACGTAGTCGCTGGCATCGTGGATGTGGCCGGGCGAGGCACCGCGCGCCATGAGGCGCTCGACGATCTCCTGGGCGATCCCGCCCACGATCCGGTCCTCGCCGGAATGGAAGGTCATCCACGGGCCGACCATCGCCGCGGTCGCGGTACCGCCGAGGAAGCCGTAGCGTTCGACCAGGAGCGTGCGCGCGCCGTGACGCGCCGCGGCCAGCGCCGCCGCACAGCCGGCGTTGCCGCCCCCGACGACGAGGACATCGTACCGCTCGGCCTTCATGCGCACCCCCTTCGCGAAGGATTACCGGCGATCTAGCCAAGTGGCGGGGAATGTTTACCAAGACCGCCGCGTTCTACGACGCGATCTATGCGGCGCGCGGCAAAGACTATGCCGCCGAAGCCGCTTGGTTGCGCGCGGCCTACCGCAGCATCGCGACGCCCGGATCGCGGTTGCTCGACGTCGCCTGCGGGACCGGGATGCATTTGAGCGAGCTGCGGGACGACTTCGCGGTCGAAGGGCTCGACGCCGATCCCGCGATGATCGCGGTCGCGCGCGAGCGGCTGCCCGGCGTGCCGCTGCACGTCGACCGCATGCAAGACTTCGCGATCGAGGGCCGCTTTTCGATCGTGCAGTGCCTGTTCAGTTCGATCGGCTACGTTGCGAACGAGAGCGAACTACGCGCGACGATCGCGCGCTTCGCGAGCGTGCTGGAGCCCGGCGGGATGCTGGTCGTCGAACCGTGGAACACACCCGCTCAGTGGCACGATGACCGTCAGGCCGTGTTCGTCGACCGGCCCGATCTCAAGATCGCGCGCATGAGCGAGAACGAACGCTACGGGACGACCTCGGTCGTGCGCTATCATTACCTCGTCGGCGAACCTACGGGCATCTCGTCGTTCGGCGAGACGCACGTGCTGCAACTCTTCGATGAGGCACAGTATCAGGGCGCGTTTGCCGCCGCCGGCCTACGCGTGCGCGAAGAACGCACCGACCTCTTTCATCGCGGACTCTACATCGGGATCAAAGCATGACGTATCGCAGCACCGTTGCGGGCAGCCTTCCGAAACCCGGCTGGCTCGCGGAAACCGAGAAACTCTGGCCGCAGTGGCGCCTCTCCGGCGACGCGCTCGCCGAAGGGAAACGCGATGCGACGATCCTCGCGATCGAAGAGCAGACCCACGCCGGGATCGGCTGCGTGAGCGACGGCGAACAAGCGCGCGTGCATTTCGTTCACGGCTTTCTGCAGGGACTCGAGGGGATCGATTCGGAGCGCAAGCAACGGCGCTTCATCCGCGACGGACGCTATGAGGCGGATTGCCCGACGATCGTCGGCAACGTCGCACGGCGCGCGCCGGTCCATGTCGCCGAGGTCGCGGCCGCCCGCGCGTTCGCGCGCGGCCCGCTCAAGTTCACCTTGCCGGGACCGATGACGATCGTCGATACGCTCTACGACGATCACTACCGCGATCGCAAGACGGCGGCGTTCGCCTTTGCCAAGCTGCTCAACGCAGAGATGCGCGATCTGATTGCGGCCGGGGTGGATGTGATCCAACTCGACGAGCCGGCCTTCAACGTCTTCTTCGATGAAGTCGACGACTGGGGGATCGATGCGCTCGATGCGGCCTTCGACGGGATCGCCGTCCGGCGCGCGGTGCACGTCTGTTACGGGTACGGCATCGAAGCGAACATCAAATGGAAGACGGAACTCGGGGCCGAGTGGGATCAATACGCGCACATCTTCCCCTTCATCTCGCGCAGCTGCGTCGATGAAGTCTCGATCGAACTCGCGAACTCGCACGTCCCGCCGCACGTGCTCGCCGGCCTCAAGAACAAAGACGTCGCCGTCGGCTGTATCGACGTCGCGAACGATCGCGTCGAAACGGCCGACGAGGTCCGCGCAACGCTCGAACTCGCGGCGACGTACGTTGCGCCGGAACGGCTCATCGCGTCGACCAACTGCGGGATGGCGCCGATGAACCGCACCATCGCGTACGCAAAGCTGCGCGCGCTGGGCGCGGGCGCGGATGCGTTTGCGGCGATAGCGCACTAACGCAACCGCGGCGGGCGCGGGCGGTTCGAGCAAAGGCAACGATGAGCGCGCCCAACACCATCACCCGCACCCAGATCATCATTTTCGCGGTCGCCTGCGGCCTCGCCGTGGGCAACCTCTATTATGCCCAGCCGCTGCTCGAAACGATCGGCGCCACGTTCGGTATCGGGGAGGCGACGGCGGGGCTCATCGTGACGCTCACGCAGCTCGGCTATGCCGCAGGTTTGCTCTTCCTCGCGCCGCTCGGCGACCTGATCGAGAACAAGCGGCTCGTTCTCACGATTCTCGGCGGGACGTTGCTCGCGCTCGTCGCCGCCGTGTTCTCGCCGACGATCGGGATCTTTCTCGCCGCGTCGTTTGCGATCGGCGTGACGTCGGTCGTCGCGCAGATCCTCGTCCCGCTCGCCTCGCACTTCGCGCCCG
>Ga0209611_10009700_pt1 | contig 14458 bp, 16 predicted proteins | sample S1TSphgellanicum_3_FD_187693 | JGI IMG/M metagenome (GOLD analysis project Ga0209611, IMG submission 187693) | Host-associated microbial communities from peat moss isolated from Minnesota, USA - S1T2_Fc - Sphagnum magellanicum MG (SPAdes) (version 2) | ecosystem: Host-associated > Plants > Peat... | reverse complement strand
TTATGAATTCAAGCTTGGAGACAAGGGAAGGTTGTCTGTCCTGTTGTGTTCTGGCCGTAAGGTGCCATTGTGCTTGATCAGTCAGAGCACGCGAGGGAGGAGAGAGGTTGTTGGCTACCATAATTGTTCTGCGTCTCTCTGGTGTCCCTCCATTTTTGGTATCAGAGCTTGTCGATCATGTGACTGTGGTGGTTTACAAATAACTGTGCATTCTATCAGAGGATGACACACTAAGGGACATGTCTTCCTCTAGCAACGAAGATATTCCTATAGAATTAGCGCAGGAGATCAGAGAACGTCGCATAGTTAGGAGGTTTGATTTTAGCACTATGCCAGAGGGTCTTCATCGAGGAGCAGTGATTTTGAGGGCACTAGGATTTGGAGTGGTCAGATTGGTTGGCATAGAACCCGATCAGGCACGAACAGGGGATATTGCGGTGGAGGTAACCCACAGTGGGTACTTCACAAGGGCAAGGGTGTGGCTGAAGGTTGTCGATGGAGACAGGGGATGGACATGCACCTCAGAGCTTTAGTCCAATTTCTATTTCACTTCCTACCTTGCGTAGAGTGAATCCCGAGTTTGCAGAGAGACAAAGTAACATACCTAGAGTAGGAGATGTCTGGATACCTAGATTTGAGATATCACCGAATCATTTCATAAAACTGTATGTGCCCGGTGTTGAAGACCTGTTTGCGGAAGGAGATCGCCTAGTTCGGATTGAGCACAGCGGCTCTCAATCCCGCATCATCAGCTGGGGCATATGGCGGAATAGGGCCAGAGGGTGGCGATTCCAACAAATGTTGTCAGATGAACAACGATTTTCGACTTTCCCCTCTAATTTTGAACCATTGTCGCCTGTGCATGAAGGCGTTCAATTGGAGTTCGAAGTGTAGTTTGGCATCTGTGTCAGGGTCAAGTTGCAGCAAATAGGTAGTTGGTGATTTTGTACATTCTTTCTTTTTCTGCAGGCTTTGAGTCTGTATATAGTTTTGCAATTGTCCTGTGATATTGACGCTTCTGCAGAATGACTAGTCCACAGGGTATGGACGAGCTATTCTGGGGGCGTGTGCACGAAGACGTCAGCGATTGGGCTGAAAGGCTCACCATGGCCGCAGAGGTGCGAGACTTCAACACGGACAAATTGTTCAAGATCGCGAAGCTCAACTTGAGAGGCCGAGCTCGAGAATGGCTCAAAAGACTGCAACCAGCTCCGGCAGATTGGTATGAGTTGAGGACGTCAATTTTGCAGAAGTATGGGAACGTGGACGATGATGACATCAGAGCCAAGCTCGATGCCATCAAACAAGAACCCAGGGAGAGGGTTCAGAGATATTTCGAACGGTTGGACAGATTCTTTCGGAAAGGCAAAATTGCTGATGCCGAACAACGGAGAAGATTTCTGGCCAGGTTGAGGCCTGAAATCAGAAAATTGTGCGTTGTTAGGAATTTTGCTGATATAGAGGAATTGGTGGGTGCAGCTAGTGAGGTGGAGCGAGTGCTGGGTGAGCTGGGAGAGACTCCATTCGAGCCTCTCAAAGAAGAGCAAGAGGAGGGAGTGATTAAGATGTCCATGGAGCATCAGGTTGCCAATTTGAACAATACGCTGATCAATTTTTTTAAGGGAGGTGTGCCGAACTTTATACCACCCCTCTCTCCTAACCAGTTTAAAGAGTGCCGAATCTGTAAGGGAAGGGACCATGTAGCCACGTCGTGTCCGAGGCAAATTGAACCACGGCCAAAATGTGCCAAATGTGGCATGCCGCATAGGACCGAGAATTGTGGTATCAAGTGTTCTTTCTGTTCAGGCCTGGGACACTCAGAGGACAGGTGCTGGAAGAGATCTAAGGATGGGAGGCCAAGTTCTGTAGCAGCGAATTTCCTAGAAGTGTTATTGGATGATGAAGCAGCAACTGCACAGCAACTTGATAGGCTCTGCGGGAATGAGAATGTTTTCTCATACACCCGCATACCCAGACGAAGAATGCCTGTAGAAATACCACCAACAAAGGTCGGAACTTCAACCGAGATTGACGGGAAGGGCGATTTCGACTTTGAAGAAGGTTGCCAAATCTGCATTGTCCAAGATGCAGATGGGCGTCAATGGGAAAGGTCTCGGAGGGATCTGCAAATCTTTTATGCTCCTCCAGACTAAGCTGAAGGACTCAACTTTTTCAAAAAGGGAGGGGTTACATATGTGACCGAACAACATGTCGCCGGACAAGGACTTCATGCATGTACTATTGGTGTGAACATGAAAATCCTGATCTGGATAATGTGGCCAAGAATCTTGATTAGTGGCGGCGGATTTTCTCTTGAGGAGAATGAGAGGGAAATCAAAAGTGCATGGGATGCATGGTAGTGGAAGGACAGGAAGATGACGACGCGTTTTATGAGAAGTTGTGGCGCCTCATTGATGAGGATGGGGGGAACGGCTAATGGTGATGAGTACGAGGAGGAAGGGAAGTTCTGAGTTTTGGGTTTTTGACAGAAAGATTAGCAGGAGCTAGGAGAACGAAATAGAGTCGCTATTCTTCCACTGCTATTTGCAACCAATGACCTCTAGCTTCTGTATTTTTGGTAGAGCTAATTAGAAAGTTAGAATGAAGAGGACTACGGATAGAGATTTTGGAAGAAGAACAGTGCTTGTGCTGTCGAAATTGTTTCTCTGAAATCTAAGCCATGGAATGCTGGCACTTGATTTTCTGCTCGTCTGAGTTGAGTTAGTGTGAGCTAAGTGTGAGAAAGCTTAGAGGATTGTTCCTGTAGCTGGGTCATGAATTCAAGCTTGGAGATAAGGGAAGGTTGTATGTCCTGTTGTGTTCTGGCCGTAAGGTGCCATTGTGCTTGATCAATCAGAGCATGCGAGGGAGGAGAGAGGTTGCTGGCTACCATGATTGTTTTGCATCTCTCTGGTGTCCCTCCATTTTTCGGTTATATTTTCATCTTGTCAAAGGTTCAGAGTCTATAATAGGTATTTATGTTTATTGATGATATTCCAATTTTTCTAATTGTTAAAGTAGATTTAAATTTGAAAAATAAAATAATTCTTTGGCACTAAATGTCCATTGGAAAGGTATTATGTTATACAAAGGTTTGAAATAAAATCATAAAAAAATTATAAATTGGTAAAGAAAAAACATTCTATTGTATTATCCATTTAAAAATTTAGAAAAATCACAACTTGGAATATTTTTCACTTAACATGATGCACATTGTCAATTGCAAGATGATTTTTTTTTAGTTACACAATGTCATACCCAAATACAAAAAAAAAGATTCAATGAATTCAAAATTGAAAGCATCACATTAATTAATATTTGGAATGATAACATAAATTACAAAATAATTAATTCACATTGTGTAATTCTGACTATAAACACAATTAATAGTGAGCAATATGATTTACAATCTAACTTTGTGATTCAATCACATAATGGATTAAACCAAAAATAACAAATGTTAGAAGATGAAAATTTCACAAAATTGTGATATTCCATGATGATGGAAAATATGAATATCACAATTTAGCTAGACAATTAAATGAAAAAATGAAATAAATATTTAATGAAAAATTATTCATTAAAAATTTACCCTAATCCATAGGTTAATGTTTTACCTCAATTTTTTACAAGGGGTGTTAAAATTGGTAAAACTTTTACATTGAAATTTGCATTTCAAAAATTATTTTGATCATAAAATCATAAAATTATATTTGAACTTAACAAAAACCCTAGTTCTACTTATGATGTCCACATGTGAAGTTGCATTCAATATTTATTATTTAATAATACATACATGTTAAACATACATGTCCCACAATTCTTATTTTGTTTACCAAATGTATCATTAAACACATTAAATAAGGATACATGTCAATATGAACAATTACAAATTATGCTAGATGAAATATCACTTGTTGATGGTAGAATGTTAATTAATGTTATAGATAATAGGCTAAGGTCCATAACATATTCCAAATAGATTATTTGGTGGTCTTGATCTTATCGTAACATGTGATCTTTATCAAACGCCCCCTATGAAATATTGTTGGATATTTCAAAACATCAAGGATAATGTTAATGCACCAAATGTCCAATGTTATGAACTAAATGAAGTTGTGACAAATTCATATGTTGTTGATACAAAATTTGAACAAAATTTTGTATGGTGATAAAGGATGTTCAAATTTTGTATATTAATGACATGTAAAATTTAAATTCAATTTGTTGCTCCAACCACACAACAATTTTACTATTCCATTTTTTTTTATAAACATAAACTTGTACAAAAACATAATGAAAGTGTGTTCAATAGCACATCAAGTCTTATATTTATTTTCAAAGCAATAGACATTAATCACCCATCATGCCCATAATTTTACAAACCCTCAAATGATTTAAGAAAAATTGCACATTCTACAATTGATATTAAATATATATGGGTAAAATTGTCAAACAACAAGCTAAAAGCCATGTCAAATTGTGTTCAAAATTTCATTTTTTAATATATAGGCCTAGTGGTGTCATGGCAAGTTGTGTTTTATGACTAATATGGATGTTGAAGAATCTAAATCAAACCATTGGATCTTTTGATTTTGATATGATGCTCCATCAAACATTACTAGTTTCATAAATAGGCCTTTGATTTTCATAATATACAGTTTTTTTGATGTTGTTTTTTTTTTTTTGCAATAATAGGGGAATAGTAAACACACATAAAAATCAATCAAAATACAATAAATCTACAACTTAATGTTTTTCCCAAAAAAATGAAATTTTTGGTCTATTTCATATTCACGAGTCTTTTATGACATGTAAATGTGGTGCAATGTAAACGGTGCCTAAAACAAAGTCGTAGTTCATAATACAAAAGATTAAACCTCAAACTAGCTAACATGTTTTTGGGATGATTTGAAATTGTGATCATTTTTCAAGACGAAATGCAAAAATCTAGTGCAAAATTTTACATTTTTAAAAAATCACATTTATTCAAAAATGATTAACACAAAACATGTGATATATTGAAGAAACTATAGTAAGTATAATTAATAATAATAAAATGGTTAAAATTTCCATTGTATGGAAAAAAAACAAAAGGACTACAATCCTTTAAAACAAAGTAAACATATTAGTTATTGATTCATGATTTTACCCATATGTTAATCAAACTATGTGCTAATAGTTATGCTGGAAATCTTTTGGCCTTTTGGATGAAGATAATGGTGCATTTAAAGCATGAACAACATGTCATGAAAAAACTATAATAAGGATAATGTAAGTTCTAAAATTGGAACACTAACAAAAAAAATAACAACATTGAATCAAAATGGACACCACTTTAGTAGTGATTTTTGTGGCAAATTTCTATCATTTTGTGAAAAAAATATTAGATTTTTTTAACAAAAAAATTGAATTTTTTTTAAAAATCTCCACAATTTCCTACAATATGAAAGGGTGTTTATGATTTTCTACTTTCATATTTGAATATTGCCAAATTTGGTTAAATATACTTATGAATGATCACTAGTTGAACAACATCACAAAATTAAAAAATTAAAGAATTGCATTTATTGAATCTATTATAAAAATATAAAAAAGTTGGTAACTCCAAACATTTATCATAACAAGTATTTGATTTTCAATTCAACTTACAACAAAAAGAGCCATTTATTGTTCTCATTTGGATTGTCATTAAATGAATTGGTTTTTGATCATACATTGATGTTAAGAAACATGACTTAACATACATAGCTTTATTCCACATTTGAACAAACAAATAAATAAATAAATAGCTTCTTTTCCAACATGAATTTTTTAATATGTTGATCCAAAAATACATATAAAAATGAAAATCTTTTAAAAAATTGTGACTTAAATACCATTCATTTCTCAATTAAATTTTTTTAGTGAATTCTCATGTAATTATTCAAGCCTTTAATACAATTTCTTTATGCCATGAAGACATAACCATCATAACCTTCAAATGTTTCACATTTGATTGTTTTATTAAAACAATAATACACCATGCATCAACTAATGTGCACATTTTTTTTAATTCATTAAATTATTAATATCTTTCAACTCAAGATGATTGTGAGTCAATGATGATGTATGACATACACATACACATGCATTTGAATTTGTTCAATACAATAACCACCAATACATAACAAATTTTATTATTAATACATGCAAATAAATATATATTATATGTGTGTATATAGTTTATTCATGTTCAATTTTTATATTCCTTAACAATTTTGAAACTATAATTCAACATTTACTAGAACATTGTCCAATCATCATTTTTGAAAATTTTAGTATTGACATCCTAGATGATAATAATCATGCAAAAAAAAGAAATTTCACAAATAAATTCAAATTAAAATCACAATTTAGTGAAAGTACCATAAAAATTAGATTTCCACTAAAATATATATGGGCAAATGCCTTTGGAAATGAATTCAAATTTGGTGTAATAAAGGCACATTGGAAAAAATTTCACAAATCAATTTATATTGCATTCAAATTATCGAATATGCTTCCAATATATAACAAAAAACCAATAACATATTCATTTTTCTAAAATGTAATATGATTATGTGTGTGTGTGTGTGTCCTTGATAATTGCATTTTCATCTAGTGACCCCCAAATGGTTTCATCATCTATTGCCACCATTTGTTCCATTGTTTATTGCACAAGGCACCTATTGGTTGCCATATGTATAGGGAAGCTTGTGATGTATATATTTATTTATTTTTGCAGAGACCACGTTTTATAAAAAAAATTCATATGGGAACCACAAGTTCATCATTTTTTTAATACTTCTTTTCATCTAAGAAGACAAATCATTGACATTCTTCATTCAAAACCCGAAACCCAAAATGTGAGAAAGAAATGCACTACATTATTTGTGAGTTGCCAAATCTTCAAATTTGAAAATAAGGCATTTGAGAAATAAAATGGAGCATAAGAACTAAGTGGGAAGCTTTTCCAACTCTTTTCATTCAGATTTTGTCCATCCATTGCTATTTCCCATTGGGAACATCTAGGTACTTAAATTTTGCATTATGCATAGTGCATGATTTTTTTTCAAGAAAATTGCCTATACTTGCCAAAAGAAAAGTTTGGGCCTCCTTCATAAAGTCAACAAACTTTAACCCATTTCATTTGAGTTCATAATAAATAAAAATATTTACATTGCATCTTCTTGTAGGACTTCATGTAAAACATTATTTTAGGACAAAGCTTCTTGTGCATCTTCATGTAAGATTTCATGTAAAATATTATTTTAGGACAAAGCCACTTGTTTATTTTGACAACCAATCGTTGAGCTAGTCACAATTGTCATTTTTCATTGAATGATATGTCAATGAATTTATTCAATTGATGTTCTTCATCCAATGAAGAAGAAGACAATGCATCCATCTTTAAGAATTATGACATTAGGTCTTTTTGAATTCATTGCAATCTCAATGACACATCCAAATGATTACACACCCTTCATCTTGCTCATCAAAAAAGCAAGTTAAGAAAGCCTTTCTCATATATGAAAGTAGTCTCTCTCTCAACTTTCTCTTCCCTTTTGCAACCTCCACCTTTGAACATCTTGATTCAAGTTCAAGGTACATGTGGAAGTCTAATGGTGTCTTCCATCTCCATAATGTAATGGCATATATAGTCTCATATATTAAAACATTATACTTCAAGTTATAGAGTGAAAATGAACATGTTTTCATGAGTGGGTGGGCGAGTTCTAGGGAAGGCTGTCCCCCCAATTAGGTTGAAATTTCAGGTTGTGAATAGTAGTAGTAGTACACAAAACTCCAAACCCTAAACCATTTAGGCCATGCAAGGAAAGGAAAGAGGTACACGACCACCATCACCAACTACCTCCGTTCGTCATAACATGATAAAAATTTCAACAAGGGCTCAAGGGTATAGTTAATCATAACCAATCTTTAGACTTTGAATTGGTTATGAATCAACAAAAAAAAAAAACCCTACTTGTTTGGAATTTGTTCTCTCAAGACCTACTTAGTACCAAGACCCTTGTATTTGCTTCAATGAACACACAAAAAAAATTAAACCCATGCTTTTCCACATTTTGGTCCCAACAATTTCTTAAATCAATAAGGGTTAAAAACCTTTGAGTTGCGTTCGATTGCATTTCTCTCCTGTTTTAGCTCTACTTTCAATTTCCCTTTAAAGTTTTAACTTGGAATTCAATATGTTCAAGTTTACAATTATGAGGAGTGCATATAGAATCCACCGTCATTTTGGGAGATAAGTTTAACTTACCAAAATCAACCTCAACATTATACTTGGTGGGTATTATTACATCAAGCATTTCAAAACTTATCCTTACACATTATAGATTGAGTATTATATTAAAAAGACCCAAAAATTTGGGTAATAGGGCTCTTGCTTGAACAAGCCTATTGACAATAGGTGAGTCTCAATAATGTCAAAATCCAAATAGATTTTGATAGCTTGTGTGGGACCAAATAATTTCACAAAAGACCCCAGGCCCACCCATTATGAAAAAGAAAAGAAAAGAAAGAGCAAACCAACAGTGATCATAACTCATAACTATAAAATATTAAGGGCTAGACTTTGGCCCCATGAATTTGCCTTGTGCAATTAGCTAAACTGTAGCAATATAGAAATAGTCCAAAAAAATACACTACCCAATAACTACTAAACCCTAAGTATGTGGGTACCTAGACCCTAAACCCCAAGTATGTGGGTACCTAAACCCTAAGCCCTAAGTATGTGGGTACCTAGACCCTAAGCCCTAAGTATGTGGGTACCTAGACCCTAAACCCCAAGTATGTGGGTACCTAAACCCTAAGCCCTAAGTATGTGGGTACCTTGACCCTAAACCCTAAGTATGTGGGTACCTAAACCCTAAGCCCTAAGTATGTGGGTACCTAGACCCTAAACCTTCAGTATGTGTGTACCTTGACCCTAAACCCTAAATATGAGGGTACGTAATCAGTACTAAGTACCATAGATAAGTAGGTAGGAAATGTAAGTGGTCACTACGGAATCGGGCAAGGCACTTGGTGGCTACTAGTTTGGTAGAATATAGGGATCCCAATAGTAGAGGTATCTAGGTCCGGTGTTATGGTAAAACCCCCTGAAGTATCTAGAAAGATTGAAACTCGTAAATGCACAGGGGCAGTATATGTTGCTACGGCTTATTCTTCACTTCTTGGGGGGGCCCAAAAAATCAATCTACATTCTTGCCAAGCATCAATTGATGCAGATTCAAACCAACTAACTAACTAACTAACCAAGCCATCCATCCATCCACCCCATGGGAAGGGAAGAAGCCAAAATCTTTTGCAGAAATGTAAAAAAAAATCCTTGTGTACACATGAAGGAGGAGAGAATGGAGAGAGCATATCTGAGAAGCAATGGAGGAGTAGGAATGAGAAAAGAGTGTCTGAACTCTGCATTAAGGGAAGGAGAAAAGACTGAGGATTTGGTTACTGTTTGCATTTTAAAAAATTGGGTTTGCAAGGCGGGGTTGGAAACTGGTAAAGGGTGATCTTATGGGCTTCAGATCAGTTCTCAACATGCAACTCTCTGGATCCAGGAGGGATTCTAATGTCTAGTGTACCCAGAAAGCTTCACATGTGAAGAATAGGACAATCAACGAATATTACAAAACCTTCTCTCTCTCTCTCTCTCTAATCCAGAGAATCCTCCTTCCTTGACAGGTTGCTTGTGGAAAAACACAATTGTCGCAATTGCCTTAATTGATCATATGTCGTTGTTACTCTTATATGTGCTTGCATCCATTTTGCATGAAAGGAAAGTAGTAAGTCATAGCTGGTTACAGCTCATGGCCACCTTTGAGTTGTGTGCGCATTTTGCAACTCAATGTGTTATTGTCAAGAAGTTAAATGAACTGGAGGAAAAAAAAAATTGTTTATTATTTGTTTTCCTCTCTTGGGTTAAAAGTTAAAATCCGTATCAATCTTCTCCCAATCCCTAACAATTAGTGGAATTGGGTTTGCTGGTGGATTGGAGAAAACCATTATTTTGATGAAGATTCATATCAACTTATTCCCAACCCCTAACAATTAGAGGAGTTGGGTTGATGGTGGATTGGACAAAACTTGTTTTTGTTAGTGTGATCAGGGTATGTAAACATTTGGAGGATAGCAAAGTGACACTATATGCTTATATTTTCATACCATAAAGTACCAGCACATTTTTTCCAGTGTATGCAGAGGGCACACTATCAAGCAGGAGAAAGGGGAGGGTATTTGCCATTATCCACATCCCTTGGCTAATTTTTTTGGGTTTCTTGCAATAGAGTGGTCCCAACAATTGCTGTTTTTCCAAAGACTTGAAGAAAGATCCTCCTATGGGGCAATAGAAAGACAGATTTTGGAGACACAATGAGGAGGCTACAGAGCTTTAGCTACTGTGAGTGAGAGAGAGAGAGAGAGAGGAGAAAGAGACAAAGAGAGACTGAGTCATCATGAGTGTCAAGTAGTCACATTTTTTGTACCCAACTTTTGTAAGTTGTCCACAGCTATAATAATAACAAACACTCTTGCAAGAGCTTGGGCAAACTTGTATGGGGTGACATGAGCAGAGACACCACCATCTTCTTCATCTTCTTTCTCTTCATTTATAAATGAATGAATGGATGAATTAAAGAGTTGGGAGCCTGAAATGAGCTCAGGAGTATCTTCTTTCAAGTTCTTTTCCACATTCACAATGCACTGGAAAGCAGTTGGGTTGTAGGTGGTATGCATATGCTGCTAACTTCAATTCTCTGGTGACACTTCCAGTCTCCTTCTTCCATGTTCCACCATCACCACCACAACCACCTGGCCCCCTAATGGATTGCCTGCCACAATGATGATAAGTAAGTAAATAAGTTAGTTAGTTACCCGCAGAGCCAAATTGATCTATCAAAAATTGCTATGAACCTAGGAATTTTTTTTTCCCTTTCCAGCTTCTTCTCAATGCTCATTAGCCTAGTTGTTTGTTTTAACTTATCACCCAATTCCAATTTGATGAATTCCAATTCCATTCAAGAGTTAGTGCTGATTAAAGAGTTGGGTATAGCTGAGATTCTGTGTTCCACCTTGCATTCATGAAACTATTTTTATTTTTATTTTTTGTGTGCTTTAGTAGCCCTCTTTTGCTTGGTTGAGGAAAAAATATGAGGGCATAAAATGAGAGCTAGAAAACCATACTCTCTTCCAGCTTATTATTGCAACATCAGGAGTAGCCAATTAATAAATTCTAGTTTAGTTCACTTTCCCAGGTCCTTTTTTATCTCAATCCTTGAGAGTCCAGACATGGTCATCAATCCTTTTTCTTTTTTTTTCATTTTGGTGATGGAGCATTAATGGCTATTATCCCAAAAAAAGATTTAGCATTAGTGGCAACAAGTTATTGGAAAACTCTCATCACAGTAGAAAACCCTGCCAAAAAAAAAACCCTGAGTTAACACTAGTAGCCTTGTCTAAATCTGGCTAACTCTTTTGTGCAGTGTGATCAAATTTGCCGAAAATTTCAAGAATCTGGGAAAGAAAAGAATAATCTTCTTTTAACTTTTTGGTTACAATTTTGCACGAGTTTGCCAGAAGAAAAAAAATGCTGATGGTCATGGTTAGCGTTTTTTTTTTGGGTGAAAAATTTCGCCAAAATGTGAAAAAAAGAAGAAATATCCTGTCACAATAATCCTGCATTTTCTGATGAAAAAACCATCAAATATCCCTAAATTTTGTCACATTAGGACTTTTGATTTTAAATTGGTAGACATTTTTAAAAAATTATTTGTTAAACTGTCTAGAATATGTTCTAAAAACCTGTCACCATTTAATGCTAAATCTCTCTTGGGATGGATGATATTAGGCTAGCTAATGATACAACATCAGAAAATTGAAAAAAAACAAAAAAACAAAAATCAGAAGTTTACAACATAATCATCAGGTGTATACATCAAATTACATGTTCATCAATCCTTCACTTTAACAACTCCCATTCTTGACATATTCAGTAATCGTTTACTTTAACAACTCCCATTCTCGACATATTGGCTAGGCTAATTGGTTACTTTAAACAACTCCACATTTTGGACATATTCGGTAATGGTTTACTTTAATAACAACTCACATTCTTGACACTAATAATTGGTGGCATCAGGTGTACCCATTCACAATTTCATAATAGTTTTAGTTCACTTTTGTGGCTCCTTGTTGTATGTAATGACAAAATGACAGATTGAGAGGGAGGGGAGTAGGGAGAGGAGGGGTGGGGTGCACATACATTGATATAAGTGTAAATGAACAACAACTCCTGTTGAAATTTGTCTGAGTCCAATTATTAGCCCTAGTGCACACTTACTTGAGCCATCATCTCCAGTACCCACCTACTACTACCTACTCACTCACTTGCTTGCTTACTACTGGGTACTCACCCAAGACAACAAGCAAGAAAGAAAGAGAGAAGTCTATACATCCCAACAAAAGAGATGTCGATCTATCATGTACTCACCACTCTATTATTGGGACTCAAAAAAATGAAGAGTTGTCCTACACTTTTCAATACCTACCTTATTAACATGCACCCTATTCTATGTTTTCACACATTTCATTTACTACCCACTCCACTATTTCCTTTCTTTATATTGGCCTTTGCATACAAAGGCAAGGATATTGTTGTGTTTAGATTCATTATAGAGAGTCAAGTAGTAGTAGCTTATGGGATTTTGGCCCCTGAGTAATAATAATAGGTCTAGTAATTTTATATGAGGATTCTTGGAAGATGATATTTTGGCTTGTGTTGAAACTTGAGATTAGTTATAATAGAGTTATAATATCTTGAAGGATTTTGGCTTTTTAAAAAAAAAGAGGGTTTATTGAAGATTATATTTTTGCATGGTGAAATATTTGAGTTTTTTAAACTCTTCTTTTTTGCCTTAAGATACTTTTTAATGTAAATGGCAAGGCCACCGTGTGTGTGACGCACCCCTTGTTAACGGATCTCAGCCAAGCACACAAACAAGCAACCACCCTTTTTTTTCAAAAGAAAAAAATTCCCCATGAGAGAATCTCAGGTTCACCCTCAATTCTCATCAACATACTCACACTTTTCAACTTCATGCATCAAATCTTCATCCATCTAGTTTCCGTTTCCAAAACCAAGTTGAAAATCAGATCCCATTCCCATTTGGTTTTAACTAGGAACCAGCCAAACATGGGTAACTTCCAAACACAATTTCTTTGTTCAAACTTGAAACACGAGAACAACAACATAACATAAGTGCACAATCGATGTTGTTAGTTATCATCACCTTCATTTCTTTCCTACTATTATTGTGAATCACATGGCTCCGAATCAAACAATGGCACCGACACACACATTCCACACACAATTCCATCCTGATAGGGAGAGAGAGAGAGAGAAGGGGGGGGGGGTGGTTAGGACATTGAGGGGTCCATTTTCATAACAACATACTACAACTGACCCATCATCCCACCATCCATTCATTCTTAGTCCCCTCATCCCCATTATTATTCATCCATTCATCCATTCATTCAACCCACCCTGAAAAGGCAAAAAAATTAAAATAAAATAAAATAAAATCCTTGACATCTCTATCCAATTGTTCATACAAAGCTCACCACATTGGACCCCCCTAAGGAAATGATTTGCCTACCTTGATTCAACATCCCTTTTTTGCCTAAGCTAATCCTTCCATCCCTCTTGAGTCTTCTCCCCCCCCTCCCCCTCCCCCTCCCCCTCCCCTCTTTGATTGGGGGTACCTATCTACCTACCTACCTACATACCTAGTCACCTCACCCTTTTGCTTCAGCCAGTTGGCTCCTAACAGATACCTACTACACCCAAAGCAGCTGTACTCAATAATAATAAGAGTGGGCCCTTCTGAAATCCTTCCATCCTTCCTTCCTTCCATTTATTTATTCATTCATTCACTCATTCATTCATTCATTGCTTTGATAGTTACAAACCCAAAAACAAGAGGCCAAGTCAAGAAGCCAAAAAAATTCCAGGCACCATAATAATATAATTACAAAAATATGTGACCAAACTGTGAGGGGGTGATATATATTATATACCTACTTGAGAAGCATGGATGGATGGATGGATGGATGGATGATAATTGTTGTTCCAGGTTGGATGATAATTGTTGTTCAAGGTTGTATTAGCAGATGAAGAAGAAGAAGAAGAGGGGAGGGTGTGTTTGTGGATGAAAGTTGGTACCTTAGTTCATCCTGGCTGGCCCTACTGCACTCCCTTGAATTAGGCCTTGTCAAGGACTGACTGCACTGGCACACACACACACACACACTACTCTCTCTTCTCTCTCTCTCTCTCTCTCTCACACTGTCAGTTCTGCAGCTCTTCTCAACCACTCCACTCTTTGCTTTTCTTTTTTTTCTCTGTTGCACTGGTTCT
>Ga0209611_10009699_pt1 | contig 14458 bp, 16 predicted proteins | sample S1TSphgellanicum_3_FD_187693 | JGI IMG/M metagenome (GOLD analysis project Ga0209611, IMG submission 187693) | Host-associated microbial communities from peat moss isolated from Minnesota, USA - S1T2_Fc - Sphagnum magellanicum MG (SPAdes) (version 2) | ecosystem: Host-associated > Plants > Peat... | reverse complement strand
CGTTCCTTGGTGGTAAAGAAAGGCTCGAAGACATGCTCGCGCGTGGTGGAGTCGATCCCTTTGCCCGTGTCGCTGACGGTCAGGCAAACATAATTCTCGCTGGCTAATTCTGGAAGCAGATCGGGGATTTCCGACGCCGTGACGAGTTTCGTGGAAAGCGTGATCTGGCCCTCGTCGGATATTGCATCAATGGAATTCGCAATCAGATTCGCCAGTATCCGGTCCAACTGCGCGGCATCGACCATGATAGGCGGCAAGTCCTTCGCCGGGTCGAACTTCAGCTCCACTTCGGACGGCACCCTTTCCTTCAGCGAAGCCAGGTGGGATTCAAGGTAAAGGTTAAGGTCGGCCGACGCGACATGGCCGTCGCTCTTGCGCGCAAAGGCGAGAAGCTGCTGCACAATTTCAGCGCCGCGCCGGGCCGCGTCGGAGATTGTCCCGCTGATTTCCAAAATGCGCGCGGGATTCTCGTGCTCCATCGTCAGCAGCGAGGCGTGCCCCAGGATGATGGTCAGAATATTATTGAAGTCGTGGGCAATGCCATTGGAGAGCGTGCTGATGGCTTCAAGACGTCCGGCTTCCCGCAGACGCTGCTGCAGCTTGCGGCACATCGTCCGTTCCTCCGCTTCCGCCAGTGCGCGGCGCACCGCCGGAACGAGACGGGAGAGCCGGTCTTTCAAAACATAATCCGTTGCGCCATTGCGGAGCGATTCAATGGCCGTCTCTTCGCCGATGGTTCCGGATACGAAAACGAAAGGAGTTTCGGGTTTCAGCGCATGCGCGATTTCCAAGGCCCGCAGTCCGCTAAACGCGGGCAGCTTGCAGTCGGCGAGAATGAGATCGAAGGAATTCTTTTCGAGCTCATCAAAAACACGGGGTCGTGTTTCGACCCGCGTGATATTGCATTCGAAGCCGTTGCTCGACAGCAGGCGGCCTATGAGCTCAGAGTCTTCTTTCGAATCTTCTATATGAAGAATATTTAACGTCTGCTTCATAGAACATGGAGATTGATTACACAAATCGTCTTACACCCTGCTGAGCCCAAGGCACACCTCAAATATTACGCCGTTCGCAGCGAACGCAAATAGAAACGGTTGTTTATTTTCTTATGATTAATTATTATAAAGCGCGATGCGATATTCCAGTCGTCATGTTCCTTTAATAAGGTTCGACATCGATTTTAAATGCTGAAAGCCTGATGCTTCCTAGGTAGCCCAAGATGGGCATCTCGCATCCTGATTGCAACCGGTGCGTCTATCCCTCATCCTCCCTCAGGACATCAATAATGAGACGTTGCGAAGGGACAAAAGTTCCGTTTAAAGGCAGTATGGCTACTAAAAAATCTCCTGCAAAAGAGGCAAAAAAATCCGCGAAAGTCAGCGCCAAGCCCAGGCCCTCGCAGACAAAAAATGTGCCTGAAAAGGCCGCGTCGTCCTTGCATATTCCCGCCGGCGTTCTTCTTGGCGCGCACACCTCGACCAGCGGCGGGGTTTCACAAGCGATTGGCAGAGCGAAAGCATGCGGGTTTACCGCCGCCCAGATTTTCGTGAAGAATAACAAGCAGTGGTTCGCGCCGCCGCTCACTGAGGATGAAGCGGAACAATTTCGCACCGCGCGAAAAGAATCCGGAATTTTTTTCTTCGCGCACAACTCTTATCTGGTCAACCTCGCCAGTCAGGATCCGGAAATGTTTTCCACCTCGGTCCGCGCGATGACGGCAGAACTCGAGCGGGCGGAGGCACTGCAATTGCCTTTCATCGTCATGCATCCAGGAAGTCATGGTGGCGCGGGCGAGGAAAACGGACTGCGCCGTATCGCCGAGGGGCTCGATGAAATCGTGAAAAGCACGAAGGGATTTCGCTGTCAAATGGCTCTGGAAATTACGGCTGGGCAGGGCAAATCTTTAGGTTACAAGCTCGAACATTTAGCGTCACTTCTCGATCGTGTAACGAGTGAAAACAGATTTGGAATATGTCTTGATACCGCACACTTATACGCGGCCGGTTACAACATCAGGACGCCTGAAGGCTATCGGCAAACCATGGAGCAAGTGGAAAAATTATTTGGTTCAAAGCGTGTCCTCGGTCTGCACATCAATGACTCGAAGGTGCCTCTGGGCAAGCGCGTCGATCGGCACGAACACCTCGGAGAGGGCGAGATTGGCCTCGATGCTTTCAAGTGGATTGTGCAGGACCCCCGCTGGGCCTCGATACCCAAGGTTCTCGAGACCCCGAAAAGCGAGGATATGCACGAGGACGTGGAAAATCTCCGGAAGCTGGCACCTTATTTGCAATCATAGCTTAGTTGCGGCGGACACCACTCCGCTGTAGTCTAAGCGCATGCAAAATCCTAAAATCATCGCTTATCTAAAACCGCATTGCGGTTGGAGTCAGGGAGTCCGTGCCGTTCTGGGGAAGTATAACCTTCCTTATGAAGACCGGGACATATGGAACGATCCGCGCCAGCGCCTGGAGATGATCCAGAAAAGCGGCCAGGAACTTTCCCCCTGCGTGGAAGTGGACGGAAAGATGTTGGCAGACATCAGCGGCGAAGAATTGGAAGGGTGGCTCATCAAAAGTGGGATTACCGCCAAGGATGATGCGCCCGTTGATGTTCCTCTCAATGCGCCATGCGCCGACCATGGTGAGGTGATTTCAACCCCTATTACGTTGAAAAGATAAGTTAAACTATGACGGCATCCCAACAACAAGCACTTGTTTCACTTCTTCAGGACGGGGATGCCGCAACCGTTGGGCTGGTCAAAGGCCAGCTCATCCAGGGGGGCGACGCGTGCCTGGCGGAATACGCCGAGCTCCTGCGTCATGCCCAGGGGCCGGCCAAGGAAAGCCTGCGGGAAGTCATCCAGGAAATCGAAGCTTCGAGGACTCTGGGCGATGTTTCCCGCGGCTTGGCGAAGCTCAAGACCTGGAACCAACTGGAAACACTTTGCTGGGATTTCACGCGTACGGTCCATCCCGGTTTCGAGGGTGGCCCGTACGCCCGTCAATTGGATCAATGGGCGGAAGGTGCGGGCCGGTTGATTACGCTCCAGGCGACCTCGCAGGAAAAGATTCAGTGCCTGGCGCGTTATCTCGGCCAGGAACAGGGCTTGGGCGGCTGCGGTGATGACTACTATCACCCGCGCAACGGTTACCTGCCATGGGCCATGGAATTTCGTTGCGGCCTGCCGATTACCCTCGCGCTGATTTACATCCTGGTCGGCGCTCGGCTCAATATCCCCGTGGAAGGCATCGCGGCGCCGGGACATTTCCTGGCCCGTCTCGACGGCATCATTTTCGATCCCTATCGTCACGGCCGCATGCTCTCGGATGGCGAGTGGGAGATGATTGCCTCCGAAGTTCCCTTTAAGCAGCGCGCTTTGTTGACAAAGCCCTGCACTCCTTTGCAGACGATGCATCGGCTCCTGATCAACTTGCGCAATTGCTATGTGAAGCGCAATGACGTCCCGAGTCGCCGGATGGTGGACCATTATCTGGCCGTGTTGCAGCGGTAGTCGCATTGATTTCGGGGCGGTGAGCGGTTTATAGGGTTTCCGCTCGCCGCCTCACGCTCCTGCGGAGGGCAGCTCCTGCGGAGGGCAGCTCCTGCGGAGGGCAGTAAGCGTGGGGAAAATTACAGCCCAACTGTGCGCCTTTTCCCTCGTTCCCAAGTTCAACTTGGGAACGAGGGATAGAGCCTTTTCGAGTTAGATAGACGTAGGGCTTAAGCAAGCCGGAGGCTTGCCCGCACCGTAGCCGGTGGTTGAGCCCGCAGGGCGATACCACCGGTGCGATAAAAAAGGGACTCGACCCCGGCAAGGGGGCGCAGCACTCTGGTACCCTTTCAGAGACCTCTGCAAAAGTCTTACTTTGAGGATTCTGTCATCCTGAGCGGAACGCAGCGAAGTCGAAGGATCAGTTCCGCTCCTCTGAAAAAAAGACCGACCGAACTGATCCTTCGACAAGGATGACGGATTGCTTTTAGAAGGAGTTTTGCAGAGGTCTCTCTCAGGGTACGCTCCGACATTGACTTTTTCCGGTGGTGTCGCTCGCAGACTCGCTCAACCACCGGCTACGGTGCTTTTATCCCTTCGGGATAAGCGAGGAATCCGCCAACCTAAACCGAAAATGCACTGCTAGCTTTCGCCTCGCTCAGTTGACTGCAGTCCGCAGGACCTAAAACGAGCCGCTGATGCCGGCTTCCGCGTAGGGCGCGCCCTTACCAATATCATTGTGGAAGCTGGTGTCGTGTTGGTCGAAGCCGATTTCATCGGGATGGATATCGAAGTCGCGATAGGGCATGTAACCGCCGGAGACATCAAGGCTCAGGTTAGGCGTGAATTTCCAAGTCAAACCGGCTCCCACGCGCACTTCGGTGAAGTCACAAATATTGTCGTTGAACTGGGCGTTGGTCGTACCCGGGCCATGGCCGTGGTTTGAGCCGAAAGCATCATTGAGGTGGTAGGTGCCGGCCAGGATTTCAGCGCCGGTATAGAGCGTCAGGCTGTTGTTGACCTCATATTGAAGTTGCGGCTTGGGCGGGATGGCCGAGAGCACCCACTTGTCGGCGAATTGCCAGCGAAATCCAGGCAGGCCGATGATCGGGTAATTCGATTTGAGGTCGATCTGAATGCCGAAGATGATTTGAAAATCGCTGCTGTAAAGATAGGTGCCGCCGATCTGCACCGGCATGTCGAAGTCGTTTCCGCTCACATTGACAAAATCGCTGTAGATGCCGGGATGGAGCTCAATGCGGACGATGGTCTTGTCGCCAAAAGCCAGGTCGGTGCCGATGATGGCGTTAACCGATTGCAGGGTGTTGGGCAGGGGAGCGGCGGCAGGCAGGCTGAAGGAATTGCGCTCCGTATCGATGCCGAGCCGCAGGAGGAAGCCGTCCTTGATCTGGGGCGAGACGACGTAATCGAAATGGGAGTTGATATTGCCCACCCCGCCAATCGAGGCGTTGCCCTGCTTGGTCGTCGACTTGCCCGTATAGCTGCCTTCCGAGTCAAATTCCTGGGAGACGGGAACGCTCGTGTCCTGCGGCGCCGCGACCGTCGGCGCGAGGTCGTCCTTGCCATCGGCCCAGGCGCTCGACGCCGTCAGGGAACAAAGGGTCACGACTCGGAGGAGAGCGGGAAAGTTCGTTTTCATGAGGTTTCGCGGTAATGAAAGGCGGTATCGAGGAAAAAGACAAACAAAAGTTTGGAGATGAGAGACTTGTAGCCGCCGCCGTAAGGCGGTGGACCACGATCTTACGAGCGTGGCTACTTAAACTCGGAACGAAAGGCTTCGATGCCCTGTTTGGTTTCCTGGAGCATGATCATGCCGGAGGCCAGGCGCTCCGTGCCGTGGAGGTAGGCGATGTTCGGGGCGGAAACCAGGTCGTCGCGCCAGACAAGCGTTTCCGTTTTACCGTTCACGGTGACAGGCCAGAGCTGTTCGAGCTCGATTTCGCAGATGATGCCGGAGTTGACGTAATACTCGATGTCGGCGGATTGAATGGCCGTGCCATTGGTGGCCTGATAAACGGCCCCGGTGCCAATGGCGGCAGAGCCTTCGACGTCGAAGCACTCGAAGTAGAGATCGGCGGGAGTCAACTTCGCGCCACCGCTACCGGCGAGGGCCTTGGCCGGGGTCTGGTTGAGCAGGTGCTGATATTCGCCGTAAACCTTGATGTCGGAATGGAGCAGGCTTTTGATATCGCTTAACGGATGGACATCGCCCTCGGAGGTGGAAACGACATCGACTGCGGCTTGACCGCCGAGAAAGCTGTTGATGCGGCCGGTGAGAATCTGACTCCACGCTTGAGTGAAGAGCGCCTTGGGGTCTTTATTCTGCGCGGCGGTCGAGGCAATCAACTGCGCTTCCTGCTTGCTGACTTGAAGCGAGGGGCTGGCCGGATCGAGCTTGGCCGTGGAGTCGATTTGGAATTGGACGGAGCTGTTGTCGGGCAGATTGCCCAGCTCGGAGAAGTCAGCGGCGGTCGGTGGCACGGGCAGGGCCTTGTGATGGAGCCAGACCTTCAGCTCGGAGTGGCTGGCGGGGTTCCAGTGGACCAGCTTGCCCGCCACGTCAGGCGGCAGCGCGTCGATGATGTAGAGCGATTGCGTGGTGATCCCGCGCGGAAAGCTGAGCAGACCGCCCCGGGCCTGGGAGACGGTGCCGCCCGCAAGGCTGTTGAGATCGACGTTCTGAAACGCGGTGAAGGCGAGATCGCCGTTGAGATCGGCCCGGAGCGGCGCGGAAATGACAACGCCGAAAATCAGGAGCGCGATGGTACGGAAGGATTTCAAGTAGGGGAGATGGAGGTGAATCATGACGATTAGGGATGAGAATCAGGCTTTAAAGCGGCTAAGCAATACTTCTTTGGTAAGACGTATGGCCTCCTCGCTCAGGTCATTAATTTGTTGGGCCAGGGCGAAATCCTTGTCGGTGACGGTGTGGCCGGCGGAGTGGGTCGAAAGGCTGAGATGCGCGGTGCGATAGCGGATGTCGATGTCGGGATGATGATTGACCGCCTCGGCGAGCTTGCCAATTTCGAGGACAAGCGCAAGTGCCTCGACAAAATCGGCACGCAAGATCGTGCGGGTCAGCGCGTCGTTCGCCAAAGTCCAGTTTTGCGGGACGGTTTGCGGCATTTGATCACGCTAGGGGCTCTCTCTCGCAGGGCAAGCCCCCACGTTGGGGCTCCTGCGGAGGCCAGATTTTGCGGATGCACTCGCCTTTTGTCCTATAGGTCCTATAAGTCACATCTGTCCTATTGCTTTACCAAACCCATGCTCGACGAAATTATCTCCCTGAAGGAACAAATCCTTGCCGCCATCGCCGCCGCGCCGGACGCGGACGCGCTCGAAGCGGTGCGCATCCAATATCTCGCGCGCAGCGGCAGTTTGCCCGTGCTTTTGGAAAAAATGGCTACGGTGCCGAAGGAACAACGCCCCGTCGTGGGCAAAGCCGCCAACGAAGCCAAGACGGCGGTCGCGGCCGCCTACGAAGCGCGCCAGGCCGAACTGACCGCCGCCGCCGAATCGGCCGATTTCGATCCGACGCTGCCGGGCCGTTACGAAGCGCCGGGTTCGCTGCATCCGGTGCTGCAGGTGCGGGACCGCGCGATCGAGATTTTCCGGCGGCTCGGTTTCGCGCTGGCCGACGGCCCCGACATCGAGAACGAGGTCTTCAATTTCGACGCGCTGAACACGCCGCTCGATCACCCGGCGCGCAACGAGCAGGACACGTTTTATCTCAAGGAAGACGGCCTCGCGCCGAGCCGCGGACTCGACGGCACCAGCGTGGGTGGTCGCCGCCTGATGCGGACGCAGACTTCCACGGTGCAGATTCACGCCATGCTCAAGCAGCCGCCGCCGATCCGGATCATCGCGCCGGGTCGGTGCTATCGCCGGGACGAAATCGACGCGACGCACGGCATGTCGTTCTTCCAGATGGAGGGGCTGGTGGTCGACGAGGGCGTCACGCTGGCCGACCTGAAGGGCACGCTCGAATATTTCTTCCGCGAGTTGCTGGGCGAAGACTTGAAGTTCCGTTTCCGGCCCCATTTCTTCCCGTTCACCGAGCCAAGCTTCGAGGTCGATTGCTCACGCACGGGCAGCCAGGTGAAGGGCAGGGAATGGCTGGAGATTTGCGGTTGCGGCATGGTCGACCCGGCGGTCTTCGAGCAGGTCGGCTACGACCCCGAGAAGTACACGGGCTATGCGTTCGGCTTCGGCATCGAGCGCATCGCGATCATGCGCCACGGCATTCCCGACCTGCGTTTCTTCACCGACAATGACGTGCGCTTCCTGCGCCAGTTCAGTACACGGATTGATTCGTAAAGGTCGCGGCGGTCTGTGACCGTCGCTGATTTTTCTCCTATAGCCAAAAACGATCGGCCATGACTCAAATCTTAATAAAGATTATTTCTTCTATCTGCCTTGCGCCAGTGATTATATTTCCCTGAACCATGGCCCGCAAACGCAGCTCTTCCCTGACCTGGAAATTCGAGCGCGGGTTGCGTCCGGAAGGCGCGGCCATCATCGCGGGCGTGGATGAAGTCGGGCGCGGCTGCTGGGCGGGACCGGTCTTCGCGGCGGCGGCGATTCTGCCTGACGGCTTGAAGCACGAGCATCTCAATGACTCGAAGCTGCTCAAGGCCGAATGCCGTACGGAATTGAGCGCGTTTCTCTGCGGCCACGTGGAAGTCCTTTGGGCCTTGGGAATTGCCTCCGTCGAAGAAATCGAGGCGCACAATATTCTCGGCGCGAGCCTGCTCGCCATGCGCCGCGCCGTTGCAGGCCTGGCGCTGCAGCCGCACTTGTGTCTCGTCGACGGCAACCAGAAAGCCCGTCTCCCGTGCCCGGAGCTCGCCGTCGTCGATGGCGATGCGCGCTGCCCCTCCATCGCCGCCGCGTCGGTCATTGCCAAGGTCGCCCGCGATCGCGCCATGGAGGAACTCGCCGCGCTTTACCCCGCCTATGGTTTGGAGAATCATAAGGGCTACGGAACCCCGGAACACGCGCGTGCCCTTACCCTTCACGGCCCTTGCCCAATTCATCGCCGATCTTTTAAGCCGATACGAGAGCGCTCCTCCTCCGCAACTATCGACGGCCGCGGAGATCGGGAATTATGGTGAGTGCGTCGCGGCCGCTTTTTTGCGCCGTCATGGTTATCGCGTCCTGACCCGCAATTACAAGGTCACCGGCGGCGAGATCGACCTCGTCTGCCGCCACGGCGATGTCCTGGCTTTCGTCGAGGTCCGCACCCGCGCGGGCGAAATGTTTGGCCGTCCCGCGGAAAGCATCGATGCCCGCAAGGAGGACGCGCTTCGCCTCGCCGGCCGCCGCTATCTGGAACTACTGCAAATCGAGGATGTTACCTACCGCTTCGACGCCGTCGAAGTCCGGCTCAAACCCGGCGTTGTGCCCGCCTGCACGTTGATACCCAATTTGTTTGCTTGAGATTACTATGCCTTCCTCTGTGTAGCCGCGCTCGTGAGAGCGCGGAGGGAGAAATAAGGCTCTTCGCTCAGACCTCCGCCGTCTCACGACGGCGGCTACGGGGCAGAGTCACCGCACGGATAGATTTGACGATTGCCCGCGAAGACGGAACACTACGCAGCTTATTTATGCCAACTGCCAAACCTGTCGTCATCATGGGTGCGGGCCCGGCCGGACTGACGGCGGCCTGGCAACTCATTCACGCCGGACGCGACGTCGTCGTTTGGGAGGCCGATCCCTCCTACGTCGGCGGCATATCGCGCACGGTCGTGGTCGAGGGCTTTCGCTTCGATATCGGCGGGCATCGCTTCTTCAGCAAATCGCAGGAGGTTAATGAAGTCTGGCGCCAAATCATGCCGGACGACTTCATCGATTGCCCGCGCCTGTCGCGCATCTATTACAAAGGCAAGTTCTTCAACTATCCGCTTGAGGCCATGAACGCTTTCACCAACCTGGGGCCGATCGAGACCGTCAACATTCTCTGGAGTTACCTCCGGGCGCGGATGAAGCCGGTCAAGCCGGAGCTCTCCTTCGCGCAGTGGGTCACCAATCGCTTCGGCAAGCGCCTGTTCGAAATCTTTTTCAAATCCTACACGGAAAAGGTCTGGGGCATTTCCTGCGACGAGATCAGCGCCGACTGGGCCGCCCAGCGCATCAAGGGCCTCTCCCTGCGCGAGGCCGTCATCTCCGCGTTCCAGGGCAAAAAAGCCGCGCCGACGGCCAAGACGCTCATCCGCAATTTTTTCTATCCGCGCCTCGGTCCCGGCCAGATGTGGGAGACGGCGGCGCATAAGGTCTGGGAAAAAGGCGGCGCCGTCTTCCTCGACCGCAAGGTTCAGACGATCCACTGGGATGAAACCGGCGTGACGCACATCACCGGGACCAACTCGGCCGGCGAGTTTTTCCAGCAGGAGGGCTCCCATTTTCTCTCCTCGATCCCGCTGCAGGAGCTGATGCTCTCGCTCGATCCGCTGCCGCCGAAGGAAGTCCAGGCCGCGGCCCGGGCGCTCCGTTACCGCGACTTCGTCACCGTCTGCCTCATCGTGAACCGCGCCGACGTTTTCCCCGATACCTGGATTTATATCCACGACCCGTCGGTCAAGGTCGGCCGCGTGCAGAATTACAAGAACTGGAGCGCCGCGATGGTGCCCGACCCGAAGTTCACCTCCCTCGGCATGGAGTATTTTTGCTTCGAGGGCGACACCATTTGGGCCGCCACCAACCACGATCTGGCCCAGCTCGCCATTCGCGAAGCGGTGCAGATCGGCCTGATCAAGAAGGAGGAAATCAAGGACGCCTTTGTCGTGCGCATGCCCAAGGCCTACCCCATTTACGACCAGCATTACCAGGATCACCTCAAGGTCATCAAGGCGTGGGTCTGCCAATTCGCCAATCTGCAGCCGGTGGGCCGCAACGGCATGCACCAGTACAACAACCAGGATCATTCCATGATGACCGCGATCCTCGCGGTGCGGAATATCCAGGGCGGCGACTACGATTGCTGGAAGGTGAACTCCGACGCCGAATACCACGAGGGGGAAAGCGTTCTGAAAACCTTCAAGATCGCATTCCGTTTGAAGAAGGAGGCGGCTTCGCAGGAGGAAACCGTCAAAGCGAAAAACGAGAATGAGGCACGCAGTTTGGTGCAGACCAAACACGCGCTGGCAACCTATCTGATTGTTAGCGTTACCGAAATTAAGGGCTAGACTATCGAAGCCCATGCCCGAACGCCGCCCTCCTCCTGTCCGCCTTGACCTGAAAGCGACGACCAAAAAACGTCCCGCGCCGAAAACGAAATCGCCGAAGCGCACCCGCACGAGCAAGCCGCGCACACCCCGGGACAATTCCACCCTGCTCTATTGGATTGCCGGCGGGCTCGTCGTCATCCTCGTCTTGCTCGCCGCGATTTACTATGAGACGCCGGAAATCAAAAGCTGGTTCGCCGGCGAAAATACTCCCGAAGTCCCGCCCGAGAATCTCCTGCCCCTGCCGCAGAAGCCATCGGCTCCGATTGCGACTCAGCCCAGCGAGGACGAAATTCGTCTCGAAAAGCTGAAGGAAAAAGAGGCCGGGGCTAAACTTCTGCTCGCGGAGCAATCCAAGCCCAAGCCGGTCGTTGCGTCGACGCCGAAGCCAGTCGCTAAGGTCGTCCCGCCCGCCCCGCCTCTCAATCTTCCGCCGCCGCTGGTTGAGCCGGTCCCGATTGGCGCGATCCAGGGCGCGCCCGCCCGCGCCTTGCCGCTTGACCCCAACAAACTCGACACCGAGCGCATCGCCGCGTACCAGGTCGCGCTCGAGCGCATCCATTTCTCGTGCGGCTTCGTCGATGGCGACCAGGGCATGCGCACGCAGCGAATGTTGCGCGCTTTTCAGGCCAGCCGCGGCTTGCCCACCACCGGCTTTCTCGATCAAGCGACGCGCGATGCCATCGGCGAACCGGGCGAGCCGTTTCTCACTTACACCGTAACCGCGGACGACGTCGACTCGATCATGCCCAAACCTGAAACGTGGATCGCCAAGAGCAAGGCGACGCGGCTCGGCTATAACGACATCTGGGAATTGCTCGCCGAGAAATTCCATTGCACGCGCGCCTACCTGAAGGGCCTCAACCCCGGCGTCACGACTCCGGTCGCCGGCACGGAAGTCATCGGACCGAAGGTCTATCCCGCCGCGCGGATTCCCCAGGCTGCGTCGCTCCGCATTTCGCTCTCGGACACCAGCATCGAGGCGCTCGACGCCAGCGGCAAGATCATCGCCTTCTTCCCCTGCTCGATCGCGAAGGACAAGGCCAAGCGCCCGCACGGGCTGCTCACCGTCAAGGTCGTCGATCCCCATCCCGACTACACCTTCGATCCGGCGCTTTTCGCCGACGCGGCCAAGGCCGAGGGCATCACGCACAAGATGGTGCTCCCGCCCGGCCCGCGCAATCCGGTCGGCACAACCTGGGTCGGCCTGAGCCTGCCCGGCTACGGAATCCACGGCACGCCCGAGCCGGAGAATATCTCGCGCACGCAATCGCATGGCTGCTTCCGCCTCGCCAACTGGAATGCGGAGAAAGTGCTGAAGATGGTCAAGGTCGGCACACCGGTGGATGTGGTGCCGTAGGCTTGTGTCCGAAGTTAATTGCTTGCACCTAATAACGCGCTGCGTTACTATCACGCATGATCCAGAGTTTCCGGTGTAACGAAACGAAGGACGTCTTTGAAGGTATTCGTCCACGTCGTCTTCCCGGCAACTTGCTGGCGGTCATGCAAAGAAAACTCAAGATGTTGGATGCGGCGATGAAGTTGCAAGAGTTGCGCGTGCCTCCGGGCAATCGCCTGGAAGCATTAAAGGGCGGCCGAAAGGGACACCATAGCATCCGGGTCAATGACCAGTGGCGGGTATGCTTTCGCTGGGAGGAAGAAGGCCCGTGCGACGTGGAGATTGTCGATTACCATTAGAAAAGAGCCTGACATGAAGAAAAAACTGCTTCCCCTAACCACTCCCGGCGAAGTCTTATACGAGGAATTTTTAATTCCGCTGGGAATCACGCAATATCGCGCTGCCAAAGACATCGGCATTTCACCCCGTCGCATCAACGAGATTGTGCACGGGAAACGCGCCATCACACCGGATACGGCCTTGCGCCTTGGAAAGTATTTTGGCGTCTCCGCTCAATTCTGGCTCAATCTGCAAGTCCGGCATGACTTGCAGACAGCCGAGAGGACGTCTGGCTTCCTCTCGCGCATTCAGCCATGCCCGGCATTGATGGCAGCTTAGGAAATCGAGCGCCGTCTCACAACGGCGGCTACGAACTTAAGCCTTCGCGGCGGCTTCCTTGTCGGCCTTGGCTTTACGGGCGGCGGTGGCTTTTTCCTTCTTGGCCACGGTCGCCTTGACGCGTTCCTTCACGAAGAGAGCTTCCTTGCCTTTGCGGCCACGGAGATAAAACAGCTTGGCGCGGCGGACCTGGCCTTCGCGTTCCACTTCCAGCTTCTCGATGCGGGGCGAGTTAAGCGGGAATTTGCGCTCCACGCCTTCGCCGTAGCTGATGCGCCGCACGGTGAAGCTTTCGTTCATGCCCCGGCCCTGGTGCGCAATCACGATGCCCGCGAAAATCTGCGTGCGTTCCTTCTCGCCTTCCCTGACGCGCGTATGGACTTTGACAGAGTCGCCCACGCGGAACGACACATGTTTCTTAATTTGTTCGCCTTCGATTTTTTCGATCAGTTTCATAGTTTTTGCTTGGGTTAAAATTATTTGCCGAGGTGATTGCGCTCCGCGACGGGATCATCGGCGACTTGCCTTAAGAGATCGGGCCGGACCTGCTTCGTGCGATGCAAGCCCTGCGCCTCGCTCCATTCCTGGATTTTACCGTGATGACCGGAAAGCAGAATCTCCGGCACGCGCCAACCCTGGAATTCCTCGGGACGCGTGTACTGCGGGCCTTCGAGCCAGGGACGCTCGACGCTAAACGATTCGGACTGCGTGCTCGCCTCATTGCCGACGACATGGGGCAGGAGGCGCACGACCGCATCGATGACGACCAGCGCGGCCAGCGCGCCGTTGGTGAGAATGAAATCGCCGATGCAAAGCTCTTCTTCGACGAGATGTTCGCGCACGCGTTCGTCGACGCCTTCATAATGGCCGCAAACGAAAACGATGCGCTCCAGCGAGGCCAGTTCGCGCGCCTTGGCCTGATCGAATCGAGCGCCGCCAGGGCTAAGTAAAATGACGCGTCCCGGCTTGGCGGCCTTCGCCTGCACATCCTGCACTGCCGCGAAAATCGGTTCGCACTTCAGCAGCATGCCGGGGCCGCCGCCGTAGGGCTTGTCATCGACGGTGTGATGCTTGTCGGTCGCATAATCGCGCAGTTGGTGCAGCACGATCTCGGCCTGTCCACCGCGCTGGGCGCGTCCCAGGATCGACGCGTCGAGCGGTCCGCGCAGGATCTCGGGAAAAAGGGTGATGACGTCGATGCGCATGAGATGCAGGGATATTTTTTGACGGGATTAACAAGATTTACAAGATGGGGAAGCAGGGAAAATTTAAGCTATGATTATGCGGAACAGGTTGCCTTTAAAATCATGTTAATCCTGTCTAAAATCAGTCAGGAATTCTCGACGACTTCGACGGCCAGATGATTGCCGGCTTTGTTCGCCGCGTTGATCACGGAGCGGATGGCGCTGATGGTGCGTCCGCCCTTGCCAATCACCAACCCGACATCAGCCGGATGCAGCCCGATGCGATAGCCCGTTTCCTTCGCCCCGGTGACCTCGGTAATCTGAACGTCGTCCGGGTTATCGACAAGACTGCGCACCACATATTCCAGGAAGTGTTTCATGGGTGCGCATTTTCCTCTGATTAGGCAGTGACGGCTTCTTCTTTTTCCGCCTTGGCCGCTTTCGCCTTGGCTTTCTTCAAGATGCTCTTGACGGTGTCGGAAGGGAGGGCGCCGAGCTTCATCCAATGAGCGGCGCGCTC
>Ga0209611_10009696_pt1 | contig 14460 bp, 7 predicted proteins | sample S1TSphgellanicum_3_FD_187693 | JGI IMG/M metagenome (GOLD analysis project Ga0209611, IMG submission 187693) | Host-associated microbial communities from peat moss isolated from Minnesota, USA - S1T2_Fc - Sphagnum magellanicum MG (SPAdes) (version 2) | ecosystem: Host-associated > Plants > Peat... | reverse complement strand
GGGCTTCCTCTTGGCCCGCACTCTTGCAATGCCTTTGCCTTGACTCCCGGGCTTCCTTCCTCTTGGCCCGCAACCTTGCAACCCCCTTAGCCTTGGTCGCGAGCCCAAAGCTAGGGTTGCGACATTGAGGTTTTGAATTTTAAAACTATTTCACAATAGTACGAAATTTCAAACCCAGAGAAAGGTTGCACAAGCATATATTTTATATACACCCACCTTTAGCAAACTTTTTAAGAGCTAATTTCCTGTTATCAAGCTCAACTAGTGTCAATCTAGAAATTGCCAATTATATTGACCCAAAAAAGTAGGATGAAAGTAACATGACAAAAGAAAAAAAATAAAAATCTTGCAACCACTTATTCCCATAAACATCACAACATTCATGTTGATTATTTCAGGCACCAACATGTTCACAATATCAAAGTTAATTGCCAATACCATTGCAAACATAAATTCTATATAGTTTGAACTGGGAGAATGTTAAATGCCAACACTTTTTAGACATTTTCTGCACAAACAAAGCTTGGTGTTACTCTCCTTTGAAAAAGATAAGCATATAAACAAAATATGTTAATATTTAATGGAATTGGGTTCACAAAACATTTCCAATTCCAATTTCTAGGGAACAATGGTTTTTTCTTAGTTATTGATTTTTGGTCATCTTATTAACAAATAAACAATCCTACTATTAAAAGTTAGGACACAATAGGATATACTAAAACTAATTAGGAAATATTGAATCAGAATTAACTACAATGGTATAGAAGTTAAGTACGGTCATATTTAGCCAAATGGTGATTTTAAAAAATAAATTAGCAAAACTAATTTAAAATACATTAGAAAAACAAAATTTTCAAAAAAATTTCAATTTTTTGTCCAAAGAATGAATATTTATTTATTTATTTATCTAGATAACATGAACTTGTTTAAAATGTGGCAATATCCCCAGTTTGAGTTTTAATTCAATTTAATGAAAAAGTCAATTGTCTAGTTAGGTTTCGATGATGATCCTAACAAAATTCAAAAACTTCAATTCAAAGACTCTAGAACTTGACCTAAAATCTAGACCTAAATCTTCCTAGATTTTAGAACATCCCAACATTGGAATGTATTTTGCAATGAAGAAAAACTAAAAGACTTTATTGACAAGACAGAACATGGTACAAGGTTGTGCTTGAGATGAGAGTGCATTATATACATCATAACTTGTGTTAATGAAATTGAAAAATGATAGCATTGGACCTCTACTTGTACTATCTCATGGAACCTTGTATAAGTTCAACTTTCCAAAAAGTTTCACCAAATAAAATTTCTAAAAGTTTTCATCAACTAGTTTTTGTTTAATTTTTGACATCTATTTTTTTGGTGGAAATATTACACATTTGAAGAATATTTTCTGAAAACTTCCTTTGGTACTTATTTTCTTTAACAAATCCTAAGCTACATCCGTAGTCCCTACCATGTTTTCAATGTGCTCTCAACACATTTGCAATGACCTTCCCACTGTGTTCCCCAACCAACTATGTGTTTCTTAAGCCATTCCCAATAGCACTAGCGTTTATACCATGTCCTTTGCCCCAAAAATAATAATTTACCCTAATATTGCTAGACCGAAGGAAGATCTGATATGATCTAGTTTGGAAGTGTCCCCAATGCGACATTGGTGATGGGCCAATGGAAGACATCCACCCCAAACTGAATGAAAAAATAGTTTTGGACCCATCCCCAACTAATACAACTAACAAAGAGGTTCACAACATCGACAATAGACAACCAACTCCTCCTTTTCTGTTTTTGTGCTTGTAATTTTTGTTGGTTTGTGAAGCCAAAAAAATTGTAGAAAATTAAATTGGACTTTGTAACCGGCTCAAGCAGGCTGATTACAGATAAAAGTCGAGTCTTGTGAGTGGTGAGACTTTTTCCTGTGACCAGCCTGCTCCAGCTGTGTTACAGGACATAACCAATAAGCCATAAGACATCATGGGGCAGAACATAATAGTGGATGGGCGGGGTTCCATGCGCTTGTAACCCGTGAGTATGCCAACAGCTCAATTTGAGCCTGTATTTGCTATTGTCATTGTCGTGTTGTACCTGTCTGGTTGACCCAGTACGGGGTGAATACGACTTGTAACACGCCAGCTCTGAATGAATGTGGCGACACCACATCACCCAAAAGGCACCACCCCCCCCCCACCCCCCCCCGGGCCCCATGAATGTTACTGAATGGTATTCAAAACAGAGAAAGCTCTTGACAAACCAAAACCATAAGGTACTGATTATGGGCTCCAGCGGTCATGCCTCAATGGTATAGCTGTCTGTGACCCTGGAACTTCAAAAAAAAAAGGTTCTGGGTTCATACCAAGTTTTGTCCTGTTCTTACTACTTTTAAGGAGAACCTCCAGTGCTGGTTCTAACTTTTTTTTTTGAAAGAATCTCTGGTTTCGGTTCAAAGGCTTTTACATTTTATTAGAACCTTTGGTTACAGACTTGATTCTTTACATTCCAAGACTCTTTGATTTTTATTCTTCACAAAAGAAAAATTGTAGGTGAGTTCAGTTCTCAACAAGATCCAACTCTACATACTTAAATCTAAGTCCAAACTTTTTTTTCCTAGGTAGACTGGCCCATCATCAATCTCCTGCCTATGACTGAACACTTTTTTATATCTTCATCATATGTGGTTCATTTTGAGTGATTTAAAATGTTATGAGAACACTATCTCAAGCTCTAGAAATCATCTTTGAAGTGCAAAGGAAAAGGATTATGAAAAAATAACAAAAAGAAAAATAAGCTTTCCAATTTATGAAACCCGTTTTTTTTCTTTTTCCTTCTCTTTGGACCTCTCTTACTTTCAAATCTTATAACTTTCTTATTTCTTATTCATTATAAATGATTTCAAATGCTAAAAAAACATCACCTAAAGTTCTACAAATCATCTTTCAAGTTTAATAGCAACAAAGCAAAATACAAGGAATTTTTTGGGTGTTCAGGAACCGGCCATTGTAGTGTTCAGTGGTTTGTTTTGTTGAGTTCAACCCTTTACTTTTGGGGCTTTAATTTTTTCATTTCTAATTTGTTTTCAACGAGTGTTAATCTGTCAGATGTGCCAAAAGGAGGGGTTCAAGTTTTTTTCAGACACCAAAAACAACAAAGCCTCCCCTTGGATCCAGCTTGCCGTGAACGCTTAAGTGTTTGGTCACCAGCTGATCTACCTAGTTACCTACTAGCAAAGTACAAACCCAAAAAAAAAAAAAAAAAAAAAAAAACAAAAAACAACATATGTCAACTACATGCCCACCCGTCTTCCCCAAAGGAGGAAAAAAAAAACATGCATCTTGAAACATGTTCCATAAACAACAAGTACATGCCTCATGTCACACCCCTCCCCCACCCAACCCCCAAATTAATTATTCAAAAAAATGTATTCTTGAATTCTTTTCTCCCAAACTAACAAGATTTAGCAACGTTCTATTTTGGGCGAAATGTTGCCAAGTGGTGAGATCCCAGTGCCCTATTCTACACACCCCTTGTGAAATCAAATAGATTTCTAGTGATAAACACCATATTTCTAACCCTAGAATTCAAGGCACATTACAAATTTGACTTTAAAAGGTTTGGAAATTGTCAAGGGGTTGATCATGTTCCATCCTAAATCACATCCATTTTTCGTTAATTTCATTGATGTTGACTATTAAAGGCTAGAATAGGTTTTAATTTAATTTTGGATCAAAACTATAATTAAAACATTGAGATTATGGATTTTCAAAACTATAATTCTCAATGTTTTCAATATTGGATTTCTCATTATTGAATTATTTTATCAATTTTACCTATCAAATGTCTTTAATGGTTTTTTGTTACCAAAAAATATTACCGGTGTACAAAGTGTATATTTTAAAACTAGAAAATTAATTGATATGGGTGACTTGCATTAAGGATTTATAGGTAGGATTTACTATGAATTTAGGAATTTTTTTAAGGATTTATCTGATTTTTTTAATAATCCACCATTTCTAGTTGTTTCAAAGGGATTATATGGGGAAATTGAAATGTATATTGTGTAATGATTTTTTTATTCTACTTTGGAATAAATAAAACTATTTTGACCATTCTCAAGATTTCATCTTTTTCCAATGTTTGTCTTTGTACTTTGCTTTTGAAGTTGTACTTGCTTCACTATTTGAAATTTGTATATTAGAAACTTGAATGTTTACTTGTATTTTTGATTTTTTTCCTTAATTCATGCGATTGTTTATCATTAAAATTTGCAAAAATGAAGTGTTCATGTAACTTGATATAATAATTTATTGCTTATGTAATTAATTAAGGGTTAAATTTGATAATTTATTTGGTGGTTGGGTTTTATTATTTAATAATGGTTCAATGAGTCATCACTAATTAATCATAACTTCAATTAATGCGCATGATTCACACATAATAATTCAAGAAGAAAATGTTTGTCCACATTAATGTGCATAACTTAGTGATGGTGACTTATTACAAAAGTCTTTGCACAAATTAATGTGTATGATTCAAAATTGGTGACTTGCTAAAAAAGTCATGCTAGAAATTAATGTGCATGTTGAATCACATGGTGAGCCATGTGATGTGTAAGACTTTAGGAAATTTTTTGTTTATTTTCTTTTTTATTAATATATAAGTGGGTGTTTGGGACCTTTGGAAACCCCTTCACTTGACAAAAACAAGTTGTATGAATGCAAAATTTTATAAAATAGAATTTTGAAAGGAATTGAAATTTTTGTTTTCAAAGGTTTTGGCAAAGTTTATGAATGTGTGTGAAATTTACGGTAAGAAAACAGTGGTGTGGCATAACAGTTATACATAGAAAATAGAAAAAGTGAAAGGATATTTGTGTAACAAAAACATATATTTCCTAGTTATGTAATAAACAATATCAATCATGATAGTTACACAAAGAAAAACAGTAGATTAGCAAACATTTTGTTTAAGCAAATACAAAGACAATTGATGAAATGGACAACCTCCTAGACTAAGGTCATGATGAGAACAATCAAGGTTGATCCAAATAGAAATGTTTGTCATTCAACATTAGTTATTGAGATTTTAATGTATCACTTCTTCCCTGACACAACTCAACAAATTCCATTATAAGAGGTACCCATTGGAGTATAGGATGTTTCTACTTCACGAGTCAATATTTCAAAATTGAAGGAGCGTCTACAGCAAATTAAATGACCTCTTGCTTCTTCCAACAAATCGCGAAAACAAATGTGAGCTAGGGAACATAAACCTATAAAAGATTCAAAGGAAGAGGAAGAAGATGAAAGACCTCTGATGATTAAAAGAAAGAAGTAGATGCGAAAAACAATTATCATCCCAAAAGTCCTAGCATCCCATACCATACCAAGACCACAACAACCTCAGGAGGAAGCACAACGACCTACACCAATTGTAGAGATTCCAAACCCAGAACAAGTGACCAAACAAGAACCACAGTTGAAAGGTCAAGTTGCTTAACAAGTTCCACCACATGCAAATCAAGACATACCACAAGAACACCAAAGGGAAAAATCTATATCTCCAAAAAGAAATCCATCTAAGTGGTTTCCATCACGTTTGTCATCTCCCTAACATCATTAATAGGAAGTGTAGTTACAACTAGAGAACTAACTACAAATTAAGAAGGTAGACCATCATTTTCAGCAAGGGTGTATGAATTAAGGGATAAATTTGGCACACAAGAGTGCAAGGCCATCTATAAAAACATCTAGGGGCACAACTCTAGTTTTTCAAACCCCACACACAAGAGGATCATTATGTCAAAAGGCAAAAGAGGATCTACAAATTACAAGACTATTCTAGCATGTAGCAAACTATAATAAGAAGATGGAGCAAACCAGAATTGAATTGTCAGGACTCAAATTGTTGCGTGAAAGGAATGAAGCAAAAAAAAAAAATAGTTAAACAGTAAAATTGCAAAAAACACAACAGGAGGTTCAAGATTTACAACATCACATTCGTGCAACTAAAGTTTAGATCTAGAAGACACTTTAAATCAAGGAGAAAAAATTGAACCAGTTACAAATGGAGCTTCTTATGGTGAAACAAAGGAAAGCAACTCTAAAGCAACTCTAAAGCAACAGATGCAGTCGTATAAGATAATCAAAGGAAAGAGGGATTTGTTAAAAGCAAAATTTCAAGACAAAAAGGATGCCAAATATTGGGCCTTGAAGAAAGAAGTAGACAATCTGGAGATTAGATTTGCAACTTTATAATGAGACAAAGAAAGTGTCCAATGATAGCTATAGATACAAGAGATGAAATTTTTTAAACTCAAGGAGGAGCTTTAGATTATTGTGCATCAACCGGATGAAGCTGTGAGGGAGGATAGAATCCAGGCTATGTGTAATAGGTCTATCCAAAAGTTGTAGCAAGATGCAACAAGGTTAAACAAAGTTGTGAACTCAATCACAACCATGGAACCATATCTGTCCAAGCACAAATTGAAAGAGTATGATAATTTATTGATGCAAAACACAATTTTAAGGACTAAACAAAAATCCTTACAACTACATGCTTCTAATGTTAACACCTAGTGGAACTTAGTTTAGGATATGTTTCAAATAGGTTTACAAACTTTGTTTGATGAGCACAAAGCAGATGGAGCTAGCTCCAAAAGAAGGCTTAAAGTGTATAGGGATGAATCACCTTTTGTAACTCTTGAAGATAACTTCAATATTTCAGATTTTAATCAATATGAAACAAGTCCAAGTGGAGAGGCTCAAAAAGTTCAATCAAACTCACCTGTAAATTTGAGGGGAGGAGATATTATAAAGGAAGTTGTGGATGAACAAACTATAGCACAAGTTGAAGGGTAGGTCTCAGCAAAAATCTCAGCAAAACCAGAAGCACAATAGATATCTACTCACATAGAATCACCAGACTATGCTACAATTATGGATGTCTTTCTAACTACACTATTTGTTATAGCAACTGCAACAATAGCAACTTCATAAGAGGAAGGAGATAATGGCCATACATAGACCATTACAAAAGTATAACAACAAGAACTATAGTAAACTCCAGAAACTGAGGAAATTCATGTAATGGAGGATTAGTAGTTTGTCGAACCACACAGTATAGCTGCAGAGCAAACAATTGCAAAATAAACAAGAATAAGGGATGGTTTATTCTATAGTTTCTAGGTTTTTTTAGTCTAAATATTTTTTAATAAACTTTTGAGGACGAAATCCAAAGTACAAGGGGGGTAATGTTAAGGGCAAGATTGTACTATAATAATCAGACCAAATAAGCATAAGGAGTAAGTATTGTGATGTCTATTCTGAAAGAGACTAGATAGGGCAGGTTCAGTAAGTACAAGGTAGGTGAGATTAAAACTACTGAGGTGGAGTTCAAATGGTGCTTTAGGTTGGAAAGTTGAGGATTAAGGAGGCTTTGGAATTTTTTTTTAAGGGTTAACTAGTTTTTTTGGGGATGTTCAATACTAGGAGTACAGAAAAGATAGGGAAGAGAACAGTTGTTAGGAATAGAACTATTTTTGAGGAAACAAAGAGTTGTGGAGCTATGAAATTGGATCTTTTGTTTTTTTTTAGTTGTTTCATAGGATCTGTTTTTTTTTTTTTTCTTATAGCAATATGAGCAGTAAACTGTGAGAACATTGTGACAAATTCATAACGGTGTAGATACTTGGGTTGTGAAAAATGTTTTTAAAACATTTTAGAATTTTCTTGGAATTCTAATACAAATTTTGTATAACTGAAACTGAATATGTACAAGAACAGAAAAACTGCAATTGAAACAATATCACTATATTAGGATTTACCAACACCCTACCTAGTTTTTTTGCAAGGTTTTACTAAAACTTAACTAGTTGTGTATGCCCCATACATGTTTGGTAAAACCTAAAATCATACATGCATGTTTACCATCTTAAGGCAATAATAATTTTTTGTAACATAAAAAGTAATAACAATACAAACAAATTAATCAATTAAAAATTAATTTCAGTATGATTTTTGTTATTAAATCTTCATCAAAGCCTTATTGAAGTTTTTAAAATAACATCAAATTAATTTAGAAGATTTATTTCTCAAAAACGAATTTTATATTAAATAATTTATTTTAAAGTTGACATGTTATTTTAATCAATTCTTGCATAATCTTTCAAATCAATCTTTTAAAGAATCTCATTTTAATAAGACTTAAAGAAATTAAAGCTAATTATTTGTATGTTTATCAAAAAAAATTCATTTTAAAAATTAGTCATATGAATTGTTTTTTACATTTCATAGTGATATGAAACCTCCCGATACAAAAAGGCAAATGACAACCCAAAAAAACAAAATGATATAGAGGCATGATTAAATCAGTTACTCAACATTCATATTTTAAGAAGAAACCAACAAGTAGATGGGTAGACTTCAAAACAACCCATCAATTGGATGGGTGCACCCAAAATCTACACACGTGCATCCATTAGCTAGGGGCAATAAAAAGTTATAATAAATAAAAAATTAAGTGAAGCTTGTTCAAGTAACAAGAAATATAATATCTAGATCCTACTTCCCTATGCTGGTGGGTTCAACTCCCAAAAGGAGCTTGTAGAACATGCTAAACATTTTGTTCAACACAAAACATCAAAACATGAATCACACAATTCAAAACATGAAACATGCAAGCCACAAAAAAGCAAGCCCGTGAAGCTCAAGGCGGGGAGTACATCGTCATGCCCCACAAATGTTCTACTTAGAATCAATTCCAATAATCAGGCTCTAATTGTCACAGACCTGTCATGGAATTTCTGAAATTGCAATCCTCAAATGGTTCTCATGAGAATGAAAGCAATTGGATTGCAGAAGTTCAAGAGTGGGGTTTCTTCATGATAGAAATCTTGTGAATGGTCAATTTTCCACAGGTCTGTCAGTAACCCAAGCTGACACAAGCATACAGAACTCAAGTACCTCCAGCTTACACTTTGCCGGCTGGGATGTCTGCACAACCAAAATGGAAAATTATGTACAATCTTGTCAAACTGTGATAATGACTCCCTACATGTAGGAATACCACAAGGAATGCAAGTAATCCTTGAATTGGTGAAAGAATTATGCAGAATTCATGAAAATTTCTCTACCACATGTTTTGGAATCAACTTGCTCAAAGTCTGGCATTGAACAATACATACCCAAAGGCTCTTGAAGATGTGGATAGCGTCCCAGGGTGCGTTCTGATTAGGCCATAACCAATGGACAGCTTCTTGCTGTCAAAGCAGATAGCTTGTTCCTTCTGTTTCTCATCCACATCATGCATTACAAAGTGTCAGGAATGTATCCTGCCTCCATCTGTCTATCCAATTTCCAGCCCAGCATATATCTCCTCTGTTTGTAGGTCAATTCTGTCTTCAGCCACAAAATAATGTGCCTTGTCTCTGACATCAATCCAGCAGAGTCCTGGCTCCTTTGTGAGACCTCTGTGGTTCATGATCTTTCTCACCTTTGCCACACTGTCCCACAAGCCAGCTGCAGCATAAATGTGTGACAGCAGAACATACATAGCAGCATTCTGTGGTTCCAACTTAAGACTGTATTCTGCAGCACATTCTGCTAACTTCACATGACCATGAAGCCTGCAAGGACTGAGCAAGGCTCCCCAAACTGCAGCATTTGCTTCAAATGGCATTTTCTTAATCAATTCCTCTGCCTCACTTAAATAGTCTGCACGACCAAGAATATCTACCATGCATCCATAGTGCTCAAGTACTGGTGTGATGCCATGGTCCTGATACATAGAATTGAACAACCCTTGGCCTTCAGTGACTAGGCCTGCATAGCTGCAAGCAGAGAGTAAACCAATAAAAGTGATCTCATTTGGCTGAATCCCTTCCTGTCTCATTTCTCCAAAGACTTCCAGGGCATCTTTACCGCAGCCGTGCTGTGCAAGAGCAGTTATCATAACATTCCATGAGACAATATCTCTTTGGGGCATGGCATCAAACACTTGCCATGCATCCTTAAGACTCCCACATTTTGCATACATGTCAACTAGGGCATTTCCAATCCAGGTATCACTGCCCAATCCAGCTTCAGTGATGTTGTGATGTATTTGTTTTCCTTCAGAAAGGCCTGTTTGACTTGCACATGCCTTAAGGATGCAAAGGTAAGAGATCCTATCCAGCCCCACACCTTCCCGTTGCATTCCATGGAACACTTCAAAAGCCTCCTCATTGCCTCCACATTTGGAATACATGCTGATAAGAGCATTCCCCACACCAACATCATCCTGAAGCCCAGATTTTACAATATGTTCATGGACTTTCTTACCACTTTCCAGTGTTGAGCTTGAACATGCACTCAAGATGTTCATGAAAGTGATCCTGTCTGGCTGCACACCTTTTACTTGCATATCGTGATACACTTCAAAGGCCTCCATCTCACACCCACACTTGACATACATGCCAATGAGAGCATTTTTAAGAGGAACATCACAGTCAAACCTAGATTTCCTGATATGAGCATGGACCTGCTTTCCCCAGTCCAATGCCATTGGGCTTCCAAATGCATTCAAAATACCAAGGTAGGTGATTCTGTCATGCTCCAGCCCTTCACATGCCATCTGGCAATATACATCAAAAGCCTCTTTGCTGCCCCCACACTTAACATACATGCTGATAAGTGCATTTCCCAACCGCACATCAGACTCAAATCCAGATTGCCTAATGTGGGCATGGACCTCCTTTCCCCATTCAAGGGCTTCTGGGCTGGTACATGCATTCAAAATTCTCAAATAGGTGATCTTGTCAGGAGCCAGACCTTGTCGTTCCATTTGGTGGAAGACATCAAAAGCCTCTGCATGGCCACCACATTTCGCATACATACTGATAAGTGCATTTCCCACACAAACATGAGCATCACATTGTGATCTAAGAATATGGGCATGGATCTGCTTCCCACTGTCCAAGTCTTCTGGGCTGCAACAAGCATTGAGGATACTCATGTAGGTGATTTTATCTGCCTCCACACCTTTCTGTTGCATCTCCCGGAATACTTCAAAAGCTTCCTCATTGGCCCCACACTTTATGTACATGCTGATGAGAGCATTCCCCACACTAACAGCAGAGTTAAATCTGGATTTCTTGAAATGGGAATGGATGTCCTTTCCCCATTCCAAAGCAGCTGGACTGGCACAAGCATTGAGGATGCCCATGTAAGTAATCTCATCTAGCTCCATGCCTTGTTCTTGCATTTGCCGGAAAATGTTGAGAGCCTTCTCATTGGCCCTGCACTTAACATACATGCTGATAAGAGCATTCCCCACACACACATCAGACTCAAGTTTGGATCTGATGGCATGGGCATGGACCTCCTTTCCCAATTCCAATGCCTCTGGGCTGGCACATGAGTTCAGAATACTCATGTAAGTGATTTTATCTGGCTCCAAACCTTTTTGTTGTAGGTGGTGAAACAGCTCAAAAGCTTCCTTAGCACACTCACACTTCACATACATGCCTATCAGTGCATTTACTAGACTAATATCAGTGTCAAAGCCAGAATTCCTGATTTGGGCATGAACCTGCTTCCCGAATTCCAAAGCTGTTGGGCTGGCACAGGCATTCAAAATGCTGAGGTATGTGACTTTGTCCAACTTAACACCTTCTCTTTGCAAATGGTGAAATACTTCAAATGCATCCTTACAACTACCACATTGAGCATACATGTCAATGAGAGCAGTCCCCACACGAACATTGGATTCCAACCCAGATCTCTTGACAAGGGAATGTACCCACTTCCCCCGGTCCAAAGCTGCTTGGTTAGCACATGCATTCAAGATACTCACATAAGTGATGTAGTCTAGCTTCACACCTTCTTGTTGCATGCCACTAAAGACTTCAAAGGCCTCATCACTACATCCGCACTTTGCATACATGTTGATCAGAGCAGTCCCTACACGTACATCAGATTCAAGTCCAGCTTCAATTATATGAGCATGGGCAAACTTGCCCCATTCTAAGGTTTTTGGACTGGAACAAGCTTTCAGAAGGCTGATGCAGGTGACTTTGTTCGGTTTCACCCCTTCTTGTTGCATTTGGTTGAAGGACTCAAAAGCATCCTTAGCAAGGTCATGCTTCACATATGCACCAATCATGGTGGTCCATGAAACCACATCTTTCTTCACAAGTTTGCAGAACACTTGGTGTGCATCTTCCACACTGCCATTGTTGGCATACATACTTAGCAGGGTGTTACCTACATAGACAGTTGGCTTGAATCCGCTTTGGATCATATGAGCATGCACCTTCTTTCCCTCTATGAGATCTCCCATCTCATTGCATTTTCTGAAAAGACTAGAATAAGTGTAGGCACCAACACAAATGCCTTGTCGCACCAAATTGTTGAGCACCTGCATTGGTCCTGGCTCTTTCATAGCTGTGTGTAAATCTGACACAGCATTCAAGGAAGTCAGTCTGAAATCCTCCCATAGACATGCCATACTTGTTCCTTTCCCTAAATACACCCACCCATCACCAAAGTCAGAAACAAAAAAATAAAAATCAGCATGTGCGTTGCCCAAGACTTGAGTAGGTACCAAAAAGTTTGCAAAAAAATTTCGCTGCAACAAAAGTCCTCTTCAATCTAAGCCTTTTGACCTCGTTCTACTCCCTGCCCTCAAATGGACCTAACAATTGGAAGGAAGCTCTTTCGGTGTGTCTACATTTCTACGGTTAGGGTTCCCATAAAAAGGAGTTCTACAATTCCTTCGCATCCAATTCAAATGTAAAACACGAGGAGAACTGAAAACGTACCTGATAATCCAGCAGCAGACAATGGATCACTGAACTGGCTGGTATCCCGTGTAAGCGCATGCTGCAAGTGAGGACGAGTGTACCGAGTGTAGGATCTGGCAGCAACCCACCATACCTTCATAGCTAAGCCCCAAGGAACAAGGCTATAATTGTTGTTCTGCGTGCAAATCGAAGAAAAGCTCGAAATTGCAAAGAAAACCACATGCTCCTCCGAGCTCCAGACCCTAAACTCCAAACCCTAATCCGTTAAAGCTGGAGAAAATTCGACCATCAATTTTGACTCATTGATGCTTCTTAGAGATCTTTTCCTTGAGAGTTTATTTTTCCCACCTGAACCTCTATAGCCAGAAATACTAGTACTAACTACTAACTTGGGCTGCGCACCGCTGCACACTACAATGATGATTAAGTGATGGAAAAAATTTTGATTTTGTGAAAATTAAGTTCTATTTAAATGAAAGTATGGAATGACATTACATGCAATTTGAATTAAATTAATTGGATTAAGGTTTGATTGAATTAAATTCAAATGAATTGAAGAGAAATGGGATACAAATTGATGTAATAAGTATTGAAATTTTGCTTGCTATTGAAAAACAATTTGTAAAAGGACACAAATTTGAAAAAACACATTTTCATTCCTCTTTACTTAGGAATTGGCTAAACAAACTTGAATTTTGAACTATCCAAATGATAACATATGGAATTTGAAATTGTCATACTTAAACCAATTCCAATGAATCATCATCACTCATTGTGTGTAATGTCATGTTCGAATTTTTTTGCCATAGTCCATTCATTCAAGATAGTTTGATTGAAGTCCATGTGAATCTAATTGTAGTTCTATAAGTGCATCCTAAATCACATGTGAATTCTATTTTTGCTCATCAATTCCATTATAATTTATTGCATGTCCTATAAATTAGTGGAGTTCTTTCAAGTCAATAAAACTCCATAAATATTCCCAAAGTCCATATGTAATCAAAATGAATCCCTATTAGTTCATTGCATTTGTAACCTAGTCCAACTTTGTTGATTATAAGTCTTATTAAAGTCTATATGAAATATAGATAGTTTAATTGAAGTCCATGCAATGTCGATGGATCATTAATGAAAATCCACATGATATTCCTACTTTGATGATGGAAGTCCATACATTGGCCATACATATTTGCTACTATGTTTTAAAACTTGATTTATTGTGTGGATTTTGTGATTTCAAAAACCTTTGCCAACATCAACAATTTCATTTGCTAGTATTGAACATCTAACCTTGATACCTACAAGATTTACCATTATGAAGGCCTCCACACCTATCCATAGGAGATTTTTGTGTTATGGTCTTAACATTAAATTAAATTTTATGTCAACCACCCAATGACAATAATGTTTTGTACCATTATATATATTAAAGTTACAGGTTGGTCTGTTTGTCTGTCTGTCTGTCCAGGCAGTTTTTGGGCACTGCCCGGACCTTTGTTTGTTTGTTTGTTTTTGTTTTTTTTTTAATGTGTCAGTTAAACTGCCCGGGCAGTTTCCAGGCACTGCCTGGACCTTTGTTTGTTTGTTTTTTTTTTTTTTTTTTTTTTTTTTTTTTTTTTTTTTTTTTTTTTTTTTTTTTTTTTTTTTTTTTTTTTTTTTTTTTTTTTTTTTTTTTTTTT
>Ga0209611_10009695_pt1 | contig 14460 bp, 11 predicted proteins | sample S1TSphgellanicum_3_FD_187693 | JGI IMG/M metagenome (GOLD analysis project Ga0209611, IMG submission 187693) | Host-associated microbial communities from peat moss isolated from Minnesota, USA - S1T2_Fc - Sphagnum magellanicum MG (SPAdes) (version 2) | ecosystem: Host-associated > Plants > Peat... | reverse complement strand
TCCCGAAATGGAGTCCCGAAATTGTCCCGACTGGACTCCCAAAACTTTGAACGGCCATAACTCCCGACTGTGGAGTCCGATCGCGACGAGGTCTAACCAAAGTTGTAGCCCTCGTCGAGATCTTTTCAACGCCATGTTGCACTCCCCAAGGCGACGTCGGGAAAGGGTCGATTCCCGACTTTTAGTGGTCGAGAGTCAAACTGGCAGTTTGACTCCCGACCTTTCTTTTGCCCATAACTTGGGCTGCAGATGTCTGAATGGCCAATGCGAGGCCATTTTCGATATCTACGTTTCAAGACCTTTCCAATGACACCAAGAACACCTCAATGCAAGGTGTTTTGGGCCTTGCTGTTGAGCTCTAAACATTCGGGAGTCCCGGAGGACTCCAAACCTCCAACTTTTCCAAGTGTTGGGCTTCACCCCCACACTTGGCCAAAGTGGGGTTGTGACACCAATTATCTTTAACATGTCTTGGGGGTGTTACGACCTTCAATATTAATGTTAATTTTGTTATCCCATTGTTATGCATGGTTAAGCGAATTCAACACATGTGTGATTGTCTCACCAATATTACTATCAACAATGGTAATTGTATCTTGATTAGTCCATTGGGTTTCCTTGTTCATTTGATTTGCAAATTTGGGTTTTCTTGTGACATATCCACTATGGACACATCATATGATGTATTTGCATGTTGCCTTTTGGGCGATGGCTCCACATTTGACTTTTGCACCCTTTGTCCCAAAAAATTTGGTGCACCTTTTCTATGATCTCTATTGTAACAAAGCCTTTGCAATAACTTTTTATGAATTTTCAACATACACACTTGGAAAAGAACATGTTTGCCATGGATTGGAGATTTTTCCAATGTTGTTTCTACTTCAACATCAACTTGGGTCCATAATGTCAATTGAATTGAAGAGGCATCATTGTTCTCAATCTATCGTTTCAACACCTTTGAAAGTTGGGCAATAGCCAAATTAGGAAGCACCAAAATACAAATTTGGGTTTATTTGTTTTTGGGTCAATGGGAGTGTTTGGGCATTCTTTAGACCTATGGTTAAAAAGTTGTAGCTTACTTGACCATTCTCCTCCACAATATACACATACTAGAAGTCAGGACAATCCTTGTCCTCATTTAATGGTGTCACTTGTGATGAAAATATCTTCAATAGAAGCCCATTATAAAGTTCAAGATTGACCCATTGCTCTATAAATTGAGTAGGTGTTAACTTCACATAATATTTTAACAACCCATCAAACTAATCTAGCCTTCCTATTTCCTTTTTCTTTATAGCCATATTAAAAAAATCTTCAAAACACTAAACTCTTCCAACTACCATAAAACTTTGTGCTACTTCCTATTGCAACCTAAACCCACCACCACGTTAAATGAAAATATTTAACAACTAATTATGCCCATAATTGTGCAAAGACATAATATACATCTCACGATGCTTAAGCATAATCTCTATAATAGAAAAACTCTTAAATCCTACATTTCTTCTCTACTATTTGGAAGCTTTCAAACTTTTAGATGGCTCCAAACCTTTTTGGTGAATTCTCAAGTTCGAACACAAAATTTAAAGTTTGGCACCCACATCATCATGACTATGCATTTGTTGTTTGTTCACGGCTATTACAATATCAATTCCCAAGTTACAACTCACCCCATGTTACATGCATTAGACTCGGAAAAGGAGAAATACCTAGTTGCAAACACTAAGATTGGTATATTTTGCACAAACTTGAATTGTTATATTTTGCGTAATGCCCTTCAAAGATTGTAACCTTGGTTGGTAACATCGAAAAAGAACTTGAAAGTGTGAAGACAACTTTTGCCAAACATTTACAACAAGGCACATCATGCACATCATTGTCTTCTTTCAAACACATCCAAAAAAACCTAAAAGCTTAAACACAAATTTGAAATGAAAACCTCAGTGAAGTAATTACTTGCAACATGATGATTGAACTTCTACCAAATATATTTGATCAATATGACCTAAGCATTTGTGGGAATGCATCTATGGTAAAAACTTAGACAAAGTTCAAACTTTCATATCCAATTTGTGTTTCAAAGGAAACACACCAAATGAATATCACTTGAAGGTCGAGGTGCTACACAAACTTGACTTCACCAAAAGCATGAAAAATCATTTGAAGGATCAAACCAAGAAGACAAAAAAAAACATCGAAACATGCAAACCTTAAAGCCAAATATTAGGAAAGCGCTGATGGAAGGATGATTGACCATTGAAGTGTATGGGGCATGGCATCCTATTCCATTGGATGAAGATGGCATAGTAGGCTAGGAATTCAACGTAACATGAGTATGTTTCACAGAGGAACCCGTTAGAATAAGGGTTTTGCCAAGAGAATCGTTCGAACCTTGAAAAGTAGAGGTAAAAAGAACGGGCCTGGCCAAAACATGTGAGGGAGTACTTCTGTACCTAACAAATTTACAATTTTAGGCCTGTTTAATAATTTCTTATTACATAGTACTACTTGCTTCCTCATGTGTGATTGCGATCCGACAAAAGTATTGCTGGACTGTACACAACTTTTATTATGTACCTTCCCTTGTCTTCATGTATAGGCACTTCCGAGGTTGCCATTTGTAGTTGCACTCTTGGAAAAATGCTCCAGCCCACCTAGGACAGCAGTAGCTATTTAATGCTAATTAATGCTGGGGATCCTCACAAGTAGTGTTTCTTTTTCATTTTTTTGATGTGACACAGGTGGTGATCATCCCACAAGAGATTTAGCATGCCTGGCAATGATCTCACAGAAGGTTTGGCTTTAATGGCGAAAAAATTTAAGAAAACTGTCAAAACAGTAAAAAACCAGCCAAAAAAACTGCCTTCTGCAGTAAAAATCTGGCAAAATTGCTTTGTCACTGGATGCAACCTGGCACCTTAAACCTTATTCAATAACAGTGTCAGGGATTTGGAGCTATAAACTCCTGTTGTGGTGGTTGCGCCTCCCAAGCTGAGGGTGAAATTCTGCCCAGGTTCGCCAGAAAAAAGAACACTGCTCACCAGTGGAAACTACTTGAGGAATTTGAATAAAATAATTCTGATCTACCATGCCTAATTTTGTGCAACATATGCTTGAAAAATCGCCTAATTCCTCAAAAACAATTGAACCTTTGGCACGACAAGCATGAATCCCTAAATGGTGCATATTGACTGTTAAGCATAAATCCTAAAACATCATATATGTCTGCAAGAAATAATATCATGAGGCCACAACTCTTCAAACCTAAACAACATAGGAGGAGAAGGGTGTGAAGGTACCATAGTTAACAACAGCAGTGCTTGAAAGCCGGTGCGTGGACCCTTATGACTGAACTCAAGTATGTAATGCCTTTGGCAATCTTTTTAAGACTATGACGATCAGAACTTTAAAATAAAAAGCAGAATTTCCTTCCAGAGAGGTGGAAGGAAATTTCACGATAATTTCACGAAATCATCCTGACTTCACGGGGATTTCTGTGATGCTCACCTAATGATTGGGTAGCTGCAAGGTTCCAATTACCATGGATCTGAGTACCCTACAAGGGTGCTTTGATCCCATTTGAAATCCAGATAGGCACCCATTTTATGCTGCTCATGCTTGCTCAGCCCGTGTTCATCAATAGGCCAGATTAGGAGGGTTGGCATTATTTGATAGGGTATATTGCAAGGGGGTCTCAAGCGGTTTTCTAGTGGCGCATTACACTGGATAATGGCCTCAAAACATAATTCTCATGCATAGTGGAGCTGGATAGTTCAGACCTACTTATTCTATTAGTTGAATAAGAAAGCCAAACTATGAGGCCAAGCTTCTCTACCCGGAGCCAATAAATGTTTGCCATGTAGCAAACTTTGTCAAAACCTGGTGTGTGTTGAGTATGATTGATCACTCTCTCTCCTCTTCCCTCAAACGTTCTAATCACTGCTGACCAGTGACTTTCTTCGACAAAATAAAGGCGAAGTATTTTTAGAGAATTTTGACAAAACTTTCAATATCATCAACTTCGAAACAAAAAGAAACCCTGCTGATTACTGTGGGGCTACTATTTGTTCAGGGAATTAATACATTGTGTGATTGCACCTGAAGACTTTTTGTCCATCAACTTTTGTTAATATTAAACATACATATTACGATTTTCTTTTTCAATTTTGTGTTATCTAATGTTTGAAAATTCCCAAAATTTTAGGAAAATCTAGTTGAATATAGACTAGAAAAACAAAAGAATTCAAAACGTACCCAACTTTATCAGTACCAAAAAAATGACAAGATTTGTGCCAAAACAGAAAAACACTGATGCATACGCTTGGAGTTTCTCATTGAAGTCTTGCAGTCATGTACTTTTTGGCAATGAATGAAGAAAGTGTTGTTGCGTGCAATAGGACTTAAGAGTTAAGTTCGGGTCACTTTAGACAAGGGTCCAAGGACCCAAGGACCAATTTAAAGCAAAATGGACCTTGAATTGAACCTTTCTTCACATTACAAAAAACACTCTTTCCTAAGGTAAATTGAATGTGTTTAAAGGTGTGAGGTCCAATTCGAGGATCTAACATAAAAAATGTGTGATTGACATGTGAGAGGATTAGTTCATTTTTGGTTTTTTTTTTCATTTTTTTCATTTTTAAAAAAATTTCTGTTTTTTTTTTTAAAAACTCTTATTACACACAATGGATGAGCAGAGGCACAAAATAGTAATGGCTCTTATTTTTATTATAGCCATGCATTGAGTGATTGCACAAGTGGTTGCATTGCAACGAATAGCTATTGGACAACATTGGAGTATGATGAGTGTAATGTTGCTTTTTATGGAGTTTGTTGACATAGTACCAAGAGTTCACAACATGTGAAGCTATAAGAAGGCAGTGGGATACATGAAAAATTAACTTTTGGGGAGCTTTTTTAAAAAGATGTTTTAGCAACAAACAAGGTTAAACTATGACACATTTCATTCATTGATTAGGGATGTGGGTCCAATCTTGAACGAAAAAATACACACTTGAAAAGAAACATCCCCATTGAAACTATAATAACAATGGCTCTTACATGACTAGGTAGTGAAAATTCTTTGCAAATGTGTGGAAAGGTTTATGGCATTGTAAAAAGTACAACATCAAATATAGTGAAAGAATTATTTTCAGCAATTAAAAAGCACTTGAAACCATTGGTGATCCCTAAATTGATTAAAGATAAGATCAAAGAAATCATTGCTAGTTTTGAGAGCTTGCATGGAATTCCATACATTTTACAGGCCATAAATGGTAGTCACACTCTAATTGTTGCACCTCAAGTAGAACCAAAATCATATTATTATTGAAAATGGTAAATTTATTCCACATTGATTCAAGGAATTGTAAATGCAAAGTGCAATTTTTGGGATTATGATTATGGGTGGTTAAGAAGTATCCATGACTGAACTCTTTTCCAAAAAACAAATTCTAGAAGCCATGTGATGAAGGACAAATTTTTACCTCATAAGTTGATAAGAGATGTTTATCCAATGTGGCCATGGTTTTATTCTCATTTTAAAGGTGAGAAAGATGGATTGCCAAAATACAAAAGACATTGGAATTTTTTATAATCTAGTACAAAACTATTAACAAATTTTTTTTTTGGAACATTGAAATGTAGATTCAAAATTCTACTAAAGATAATAGACATTCCATTATGCCACACATTAGACTTGGTCATGGCTTGCATATGTTATACAACATGTGCATTTCTAATTTGGATGGCTTTGACATTGATTAGGTTTTGGAAGCTCAAAAAGATGCACAAATTGAAGCAAATACAGCATTTGGGAACTTGAAAGGAGTTGATATTTTTAAGGTGGTTGAAAAAACAATCAAACAAATGAAAAGGTTACAAAATCTAAGGATGGTGGATGGAGATGATAGAAATGACATGGAGAACATGAACGACATGGAACATCAAGATGAAGATGAAGATCATGTGTTGACAACCATGGAAAATAATCCCACCAAGAAAGCAAAAAAAGAAAAAATCAAGAGGATGTTGATAGAAATTATGGCAATATAGAAAGTTTTAACAAAAAACTTCTTTGAATCCAATTTGAATAAAAAGGCAAGATTGCTTTCCCATATACATTTGATTATGGGTTAAAATGTGATGAGTGATTCATAAGTTCACATCTTATGTAACTTACAATTTACCTATGAAACATCCAATCTAAACATCCATATTTTTTAATAAAGCATTAGTTTCAGCAAATTGTTATAACATGGTTGTATTTTTAAAACCATGGTTGAAAAATGTTTATACACATTAAGCATTTATTTTTGGTTTTTTAAAAAAACTTCATCTAAGGTAAAAGGTTTCTCCATTGGTTCCTTATTACCCTCATCATTTGAAACATTATCAAAATATGCTTAAGATCTAGGCTACTTATAATTTTTTTCACTACCAAAAACATTCACATTTTTCATCACATTTCCACTTCAATGGCAGCAACTATCTAATGCAACATAAAAAGGACATTCATGACAATCATTACCTGAAATTCCAATTGCAATCCTGTCATTTTTTTATTGTTTATAAATTGCATTAAACTTTCATTTGCAAGCAATTGGAATCCTTGAGAATCCAAGGATGAAAGCCAACATTTGGGTGTGGAACTTCACCCATGTATCCACCATTAAAAAACAAACCAATTGAAATAAAAAATCATGAAATACAAGTTGAAAACAATCCTTGAAATTAAAAAAATCAGAAATGCAACACATGGATAAAGCAAATGAAAAGCATTTCAAATTGTCTGAAATAAAGATGACTTGGTGGTTAACTCCTCTGCCCTCCCCAAAGGAGATGAAAGTTTTCTTCTTTGAAATGGGAATTGGTTTAAGGATCTCTTGTAAATCCAAATCCATTTCCACTTGTGAAAATTGACACTTCAACCTTTCACTTTCTACCCCACCTTTTGATTCACCTCCATTTCTTGCACTTGGAAGGGCTTAAAATGCATTCCTTCTAGCAACCACCTTGTGAAGATTCACAAAACCAACCATGTTAACTTTAGAATTAGTCCAAAAAGGGGAGCTTGTGTGCTCTCAATAATGTTCTCAATCCATAGCATTTTTTCCATTTCATGAAATTTGAACAAGGGTTTAAAAAACAAAAAAAAAGAACAAAAGTTGAAGAAATGAGTAACCTTGGACCCTAGCTTGCACTTTGGTTCTCCAAACCATGAGCTCTCCTTGAAACTCTTTTTTCCCCATCCGGATTGGTTTTCCTCCAAAATGATGCCATGTAGGCTAAATTTGATTTGTCTTAGTCCTAGATCCTTGTCTAAAAGCCTTGGGACCAATTTAAAGCTCTCGACCAATTGGAATGCTGGATTTCATTGGACCCTTGTGTAAAGTGGCCCTTAGTTTGGTTTGTGACTACCCTTGTACCTTGGCCATTTCAACACAAGCCTGGTGAATAATTAATTAATTTTGAATTTTTCATTTCAACAAATGAAATATTCCTAAACATTCATTATTATCCTTCACAATACTTTTTGATTTGGAAGAAATAATTTCTGAAAATTTCAACAATTCTGAAAATAATATAATTAAGTGTCGAATCGGCCAAGGTACTAGTGTAGTGCCTACGAGTCTCTCTTATTTTGTGGTCAGGTCGGCTCGTCTTCTTAATTTTGCATTCATGTCAACAAGCAAGTATAGGACAATCTGAGCACAGCTGGGGATGAATTGTACCATGGCTACAGTTTTCACAGTTTTCTCAGACTGGTAAAAAGTGCAGCAAAGCTATGCAGTGTGCACGTGCCTGTAAAGAGTGTAATAAATTTGATCTGATCTAACTGGTGCTCCTCATTTCTAATTGGCCGATGATAAATGATTCGTCCACGTGCTTTGCTATTAGTAGTCTCTCACCTGTTTGCAATCCCAGTTTCAGTTTTACTCGGGTCGGTCTGGATGAATAAATTAATAACTAAACTTGATGGGAGAAAAGTTTTTGCAGAGTCACATGCTGAGCACCGCTGAGGATGCTCTAATAAGTGTACCAACTTCCAAGTATGGAACTGCAAGTAGGCTCTGCAACAGCAGAAAAAACAATTCCATTTCTATTCCTCCTCCCGGGCGTCGCACGTGTGAAGACAGGGTCTCTTGGTAGCCTTGGAACTTGTTGGGGGTGATTTTAATGGTGAACCCATACAACCCGTTTTTTGGTAAATAGAGAGAAACAGCACCTGAGTTGAGTGCGTTTAATTATAAATTTGGTCTTTCCTCTTTTTTTCAAAGGTGGAGGCCATCCTTGTTTTCTTATTATTTTTAGGCATTGTCTTCTACACTGCATGGAGAAATTTTTTATTTATGGGGGTTGGTTTGATCAACACATGTTATTGTGAAAACTTTCAAAAATGGATGTGGTGATGGGCTTAATACTCTGGGTGGATTTTTTATTTAATTCTTCATCTTGTGCTTCAAAATGGAAAACAATTCACTTGTTCCACAATTTTTTCAAAACACTATCACTCCCTTGGTCAACAGGTAGAGAAGAGTTGGATAGTAGCTATCATTTTATTCTTTTATTTTTTTTAATTTCATCAATTGCTCATGTGTGAGTATGAGCATCTATGGCAAAAAAAATAAAAAATTGAATTGAACATTTTGTGTGAAACTAACACTATATGACAACTGGAGAGGATAAATCTTTCAAAAACACTATCACTCCCTAATTCCAAAGGAATAGAAAAGTGAGACAATAGCTACCAATTTTTTCTGTTTTTACCCTCTTTTTTTTTTAGTTAAGAACACATTGCGAAAAGGGAAAGAACATCCACCACCGGAGCGCCCAAAGCGCTCAACCAAACCACTTAGCTAATAAAACCCCTTTGGAGGCCATCCAAAAACCACCCAATATGCTTCCCAATTCTCTAGCAAATAAATTGTTGACTGCACCAAACTTTATCGAATGACCTCAAAAACTGATGCTTAGCAATCAGAGATTTCATGACGATCCAAAGACATCTCTCCCACGCTACTCTATCGTAGTTTCCAAATGACGCTCATGACTTTTTGAATGAGCCATTTCCAGTCATAAAAAATCGCATCCTTCATCTCAATCCAGATCATCCTAAAAGTGATTCCTCACAACAAAGACCACAGCTCAGCCACTTCGTGAAACCGCCTCGATTCATTAACAGCGAAAATGCGACATTTTCAGTGCATTGGAGCAGTGTACCTGGACATGCTTTTACCTTTTTTTTCAATTCCATCAATTGCTCGTGTGAGTCTGAGCATCTACTGGAACCAAAAATAGTTGATTCTGACTTTCTCTGTGAAAATGGCAGTATGACAATTGGGAGGGGGTAAACTTTTTTCACATAACTTAGAATTGTCACTGCTTGGTTCTACCAAGGAATGCGACAAGTTTACTGTGAAAAATGAATTTTTTCACTGGAGGTAGTTACTTTTATCTGACTGTCGAAAGTTTTTTTAAAAGGGTGTATTCAAAGCTTGGAGTCTGGACTCCCACGGTTCTACGTGTAGGAGCCGGAACCAACCTGAGAGCCCCTTCTCTGCACCCCTCACAAATACTTCAACCAACAGACCCCGGGCTACAGCCCGGGCTTCGCTACCTCTGCGTCTGACACATGTGCACATGTACGTCAGACTACGTGTCCGTCAGCCCCTGTTTCTCAGACATCAATGTCCTCATGATCTGCTGCAACAGCTCTACTTATACCGCTTGCTTGCTTCCTTGCTGTTCGTGATCGAGGTTCTCGAGGTTGGATGTCTACAGCGATCCGGTCTAGTTGAGAACGTATCAAGCATTTGGGGATTAGCTCGTGCCTGTATCTAGTACATGAACAAGCTGGGATTTGCAGCTGCGTCGCAGTTGTGAGAGATATTTCCAAGAGAGAAGGAGTTTATAAGCTGAATCATGGCCGCGTCTTATAATACGGATGATGTTAATCATGTCACGAAGGAAGTGTCGAACTCCATACATGATGGTGCTGCTCCAGCCACGATCGACATCAGTACGTCGGCGCTGCTGCGTCCGAAGAAGAAGGAGTACAGCATTCGAATGGTGCATTTCAGTCTTGCATTCATTCATTTGGGGTTTGCAGGCCTTCAAATATTGGCAAGGGTGGCGTTGGTGGACGGTGTCAGCCAGTATATGTTCTCCATCTATCGTAACATCCTTGGTTTCGCCTTGATTGCCCCCTTGGCTTACTATGTGGAAAGGTCTGCAGGCAGCATATATTCTTCTTCCATCTCATGCTTATTTTCTCTCACTCTTTCTGGATTTCATAACATCCGAGGAGCGACTCTTGCTAATTTACCTTTCGCAGTACAACTTCCAATAGAAAATTTCGTGAGTTGAATTAGTTTGCAGAATACAAGTCGTCTGTTCTGATCAACCCCGATGGATCCAGTAGCTGGTACGAATATATACTGACGAAGTCGAAGACAGCTTTCCCTGCTGATCAGACTTGGGATTTGGTGTACTTGTGCTGCAGAGGGAAGAGGCCTCAACTGACATTCTCAATGCTCTGTAAATTCAATCTGCTAGCACTCACAGGGTGAGCATCTCCGAGAACTCATTGAGTCTCCAAAATAATTCAAAAGCACTGCAGCTGATAAGGCATTAATTCTAACGTTGTTGAAAGATCTGTTTTGTACGTTAAGATTCTGCAACCTGTGATGCTTTGTAGTTTCCACTACACATGAAGGACGAATTTTGTGGAGCTGGTGACGAGATCTGGAGTGCGGGAAGGGAATGAGAAATGACACTGTGTGGGTGGTGGTGGTGCAGGATCGTAGGTTCGCAACAACTGTTTCTGGCAGGATTATGGTTGACATCCCCCTTGTTCACTGCCGTTGCACAGAACCTGATTCCCATCTTCACATTCCTGCTCGCCGTTTCATTTGGGTAAGCGGCTGGACCATACGTTCACGGTTGATTCTTTCTCTTTAAAAGTTGTTTTTTTTCATTTGATACATTAGAGATGCCTTTAAGCCCTAAAGTAAAGGAAAGACACCATCAGTATACCCTGATGATCATGATCATGATCATGATCAGTATACACTGATTTTGGTCATTGAGTAGGGTGAGATTAGAAAAACAGTAAACAAATACGTTGCCATTAAAAACCAGGAGAGCAACTCAGTGGTAATCTGAGTTTCATCATGTCTTTCTTGTTTCATGAGCCCTTCTCACTGGTGTTGCATGTACTATTGCTATCAGTACTCCCAAATCTTGTGTATTAGAAGTATTGACGCTGTGTTTCTGGCATTTTATATCCAAATCTAACTCAAAAAAATTACTTTGCAGATAACAATATTTAAAATTAAAAGAGGAGTTCAGGAATGAAATGAGAGCCCAAAGGCAGGGTTACTTTTGCAAACTTCTCTATTGTTTCAAAAACACTACAAATGTCAAGAAAACAAGGATAAAAACTTTAAAAGTTGTTCATCTGAAGGACTCAGACTTGGGCATTAAATATATAATATCCATTTAAAATTTTCTGTTTGACATGATTTTAATTTGAAGTATGTATTGCAGAGAATTTTTAATTGTCGTAACAAATATTATAAAATGCGAAAGTTGGGGTCTCTAGTCCTTTTTATTAGACAGCTGAGTTTTGCAAGTTCCCTTTCATTAGAAATTTAAACCCGACATATTTCAAGACCATGATCACATTAATGTGCAGAAAGCGTGCATAAAAAGGGTGTCCATTTGACATGTTTAAAGAGACACATGACAATGTCAAGAAAACATGGATTCTATTAACCAGAATTTTATGTCCTTTTGACAAATTGCCCTGAACAGTAACATGTGGTAATTATACATGTACACTAAAAGTGTAATATATTACACCGTTATACATGTTGTATATAGATATTCTTTGGATGACATATGATTTCTGGACACGTATAATTGAAAACAGGGTTTCAAGTTTCAACACATGACATAATATGTCAATACTCTCAAATTGCAATATATATTAATTGAGACATCTCGAATATATACTCTTTGCAGAACAAAGGATTTCTGGGTCCATGGATGTAATTGGAATGACAATTTCTTGCCGCATGCAGGTTGGAGGAAGTGCGGTTTTTCAGAAGAGATGGCATAGCTAAGGTGCTAGGCACCATCATCTGCATTGGTGGAGCAATGACAGTGTCATTATACAAGGGAATGGTAATCATCAAGGCCGACAGGCTACACAGTATGAATCTTCTGCAAGCTGATCAGTACACTCAACCTTTCAGAAATTTGGCCACCATATATGGTCTCAGTGGTCCTCTTGTGGAGTACAAAATCAACAATTTTCATCTTGGTATCATTTGTCTGCTGTTGGATACCTTCTCTTGGGCAGTGTATCTTACTCTCCAGGTAGTCTACCTCTCATCCTATCTCTCTCAAAATCTTCGAAAATCATTGCCACTTTAAATACTCAATTATTGCATTTGTTTTCTTTCAATCTTCCGAAACCATCACCATTAAATTTACTTAAATACCGCATTTGTTTCTTGGGGTGTCAAATTTAGATTCTCATCTCCTCGTCTTGGCCACTATTCATGATGGGTGTGAATACAGATGCCAATTCTGCGAAAGTTTCCAGCACCAATGACAGTAAATGCCTTCACATATATGTTTGGCTTCATTCAAGTAGGTCTGGTGGGTGCTGTTTGGGAGGGCAACATCAAATTCCTTGACTTCAACCTTTCCTCATCAGGTCAAGTCATTGCTATCCTCTATGCAGTAAGTATCGATTCATTTAATTCCCTGAAACTCATAAAAAAACTACTCGGTTTGAATTTTGTTCACAGGCAGGTATCACTTTGTATGTTTTCTGCAACACGTGAGATAAAAAGGTATTTTGGGGTATGTTATAAAATAATGAAATATTGTTTAAATTTTTTGTTAAAATTGAGAATAATTTAAATATATGTCATAATTAATTATAAACTTGCACCTTATTTACATTCAAGTGAATTGTAATATTTTACTTCCTAATGAGTAAGTTGCACTCCATATTTTTTTCACACCATTTGGAACAAATGAAAGTGACTTGGACCCCATAATTTAGTTATAATTTAAGTGGTTTATGGAGGGAGCGAGGGACGGAGGATCACCAAAGGACTCGTAACAAAGTTCTGTTCATAATTTCATGTGCAGGGAATCATAGCTTCAGGTGTCAATTATGTTCTACAATCATGGTGTGTTCAGAGGGCCGGTCCCTTTATAGCTTCTGTCTACAACCCATTGCAGATGGTGTTTGCAGCCGCCTTGGCAGTATTGATATTGGGTGACACTGTGTTCCTTGGAACGTTAGTCACGTTCACCTAGCCTCCCATTACAACTCAATGAATTCCAAACTTATTGCAGTTTATTGCACAGCTTTGTACAATCACTTAGATTTGGAATTCTCAGTTCATGAAGCTGTAGGTCCAGGATGCTCATTTGGAAACTTTATACTTAAACAGCATCATCTCTGGACACATGCATTCAGCAAAAGTCTAGAAACAAAGGTCATGAAATTTCATGGTAAATTACCAAAGAAGTTGCCATACTTGTGTCTAGATCTAATTTATGCCTACATTGGTGTTTTGTTAAGCAGATTGCTTGGAGCTATCTTGGTAGTGGGGGGATTTTACATGGTGGTTTATGGCCAAGCATTGGAACGGAGGTTAAAGCGAGATTCAGCATTGACATCCAATTCCTTGGCAGATCCTGAGAAGAATCAGGTCACAGAATCATTTTACTCTAACCTTGAAAGGCCTCTTTTGGGTTCAAACCATTTACAGAATTAAAATCTCTGGAGTCATGAAGTCATGAGGATTCCTCAAATCATGGAATGTTTTTCTTCGTCCTTAGCTGATACACTCAACTTAAGGGCACTCAAATTATAAGAAATCTTGCAACCAAATAGACCTGGTATTGGAGTGTTGAACTTGGTAGAATTAATTTTAAATTTGTTTCTAGGTCCATGCTATTTGGCCATTACCAGTCAAGTCTCTTCATTAGATTTTACAACACTAATCTATTTTTAGATCAAAAGGTTTTCATCTTTGTACTACTGCATTACCTAGCTTTCCAGGTTCAGCACTGGGGTGCTGAATAATTATCTTATTTTTAAAAATTCACCTTGGCATTAAAAAAATATTTTATGAAATTTCAACAATAGATATAGGCAGGTTCTTTGGACTTTGAATCTCTAACATAATGAGACCTTTTACAACATTTTTGACTATGCAAAAATGGGGAGAAATAATGTTCCACCAAATTATAGGATAGAGAAATATTGTTGATCATTGGATACATGTTCTACAATGGCAGAGACCCTTTAAGCAAGAAGATTGTAGGTTTGCACCATTTTTCTGTATTTTTCCTTCCCTTACATAGTTTTTAAATTTTCAGCATTTCGAATAGATAAATTACTAAAAGTTCAATATTTTCAAAAATAGTTTA
>Ga0209611_10009694_pt1 | contig 14461 bp, 16 predicted proteins | sample S1TSphgellanicum_3_FD_187693 | JGI IMG/M metagenome (GOLD analysis project Ga0209611, IMG submission 187693) | Host-associated microbial communities from peat moss isolated from Minnesota, USA - S1T2_Fc - Sphagnum magellanicum MG (SPAdes) (version 2) | ecosystem: Host-associated > Plants > Peat... | reverse complement strand
TGGAGGAATTTTTTCCCTGTTCTTTTTTGGGGGTGTTGTCATGCCATTAGGCCAGGCCAAAAATAGTGACATAAACACTTTTGGAAACAAAAGTTCCATGCAGCCAATGTTGGCTCAGCATGGACTCATGAGGGGTCCAATCTTTTTTCTTTCTGCGAAGGACGGGGGAGGAATCTTTTGCCTTTTCACAGAATAAAGGATACCACATTGGAAACAGAAATAAAAGACAAAAATCCCCCCAACCCAGAGCCAAAGAAACAGAACAAAACTAAGCCCCTGGAGTGCGTGCTGAGCATTCTCATTGCCTGCCTAAATTTCCGAATCTGTTGATAACTACTTTCAATGTGGGTTCGAATCCCTTTCGAAGAGGCGGGTTCAAGTACAACGTAGATATTTTAAAAGCTCTTCAGATGTGGGGTAAAGTCTCAAGATGGGGCCGTTCCCAGAATAACCTGCCCATTTAAACAGGGCCAAAGTAGTCTGTCTCACGTGGGTACGAAACATGCCAGTTGTAGTGCACCGAATTATTTGGGTGAAGTCAGGACGGCCCTTATCCCCTAAAAGCCTAGAGGCTACAACGTTTTGAAACTCTTTTGTAACGCATTTCCATAGAGAAGTTGTAAGGAATAAAGTATGCATGGATAACATCCATATGCTTGAAAATCAAAATTCAATTTTTTAATTTTCAAAAATGAGTTTCAGATCATTTAAGTTTGAAACTGGATTATAATACATATTTTGATGTAAGCTCGTGAAATTGAATATTATTGGCCAAAATAAATATAGCATAGAATGATGGAAAGATGCAAAACAATCTACTCTGGAAGTGACCAACTGTCAAAAATAATAAGTTTTCCAACAAAGGAATTTTTTTTCATCATAACAAGTTTTGGGCTGCTATCAACACTGTGTGATACTAGCCCCATAATGGTACATAGGGTTCTTCACACTTTTGATATCATATCCATAATGGTATCAAAGCATTTAAAATAATGGTAAACATATGGCATGATATATATAATTGAAGGATATGAAATGAAAATGTAATGGTATCAACATACATCTTATGGACTTTGATATCAACATCTAGATATATATAAATTTTGGCATTGATAATTTCCCCATTGATGATGCAATTTTTCACATAATCGTAAACATGATCAACTACTACAACGCTAACAAGTATTCATTATTCAATTGCAAGTCCTTAATCCTTCCATATCAAGATTCAACCGAAACTAAAACTTGTTCAAGGCAATTCAAAACTTTCAAAAACACAAGACATGATCAACAATTGAGGTGTTCATAGTCCATCATATAGAACCTTGTTCACTTGTAAAGATGGTTGCATTAAAAAACATAGTAAGTATTTGCTCAAGGTTATTCAAAATTTTGACAAAAGTTTCTAAAACACATCATAATGCTCATAGGCACCTACAAGTATTGGATATCCAAACCAAGTTGCAGTTTACATGAAACTTCCAATGCACTTGTTTTTTCAATCGTGGCACCTAATGTTCAAGACAATCTTACACTTTGTAGAAATGATTACATAATCAAATAGAGCTACAAGCTACAACTCAAGCACAAAATTTATAATGTTTTTGTTTTCTCAATCCTTGCACCTCATTCCCAAAATAGTCATACACATGGACTTAAACATTTCAACTAAGGTAGAATTCCCAAGCACTAGAAAATAATTTAGAGGTTTTGATTATCAAACCTTTTCAAGCTCATCTTCATAATCATCAAGTTAGTCCTAAGAAACAAATAATTCCTCCATTCCTTTAGAAGCAACAACACATTACATCTTCATATCACTTGGCCAATTTTTCAAGATAATCACCAATTTGTCCAAGTTTTACATTCACAACTAACATTGTCACAAACTTGTCAATATTTTAGTAATGCTAAAAATGTTTTCAAATTTTAATATGAGATCCGAAATACTCAAAACTTGCCAAGCAAAGAATGCAACATTAGGAAGGGTTTTTTCATCATTGCAAAGGCCATTGATTTCCATCTTCAACATCTTCTTCTTCATCCAAAATAATATAAGACATTGAACAATTATGAATTCTTTTCCTTGTTGCAAAATTTTATTGATGACGTGTCTTGGATGCATTTGTGTGAAATTTGTTATTGGATTTAGTTCTTCTACCACATGAACATGTATTGTACCTTGTGTTACTTGTTGTTCCTTTGCATCTATGGAACAAATTTGAATTCGGGGCCCTCTAGGCATTGATTTTAATGGTTGGTCTATTGGAAAATACAGAAAATAGGCTATTTACATTTAGAAAAATATACTTCAAACCTACTTTTACAATGTGAAAATTTTAAATTAATGCATATGAAGAAATATCTTGTTAGTAATCATTCAACTAAAAGGATTGCATGTATAATAATTTTGTGATGGGTCTTGGTTCTACCTTTTGTTAGTTTGACAAGTAAATTACCAAGTACATTTAACATGCTTTCACCCTCAAAATAGATAAAAAATGAAGAAGATATGGGCATTGAAAGTAGGTATTTAGATCACTCAAATTGAATAAAAAATGAATAAGATATGACAATCTAAAATAATGGGTCATTTTTGGAAGGAAACACATTATCTATTTTGATAGGTTTTATGCTTCTTCTATGTTGTTCCTTTACTTTTGGAGCTTAAAGAGATAATGTAAAGCTTACCTTGACATTCCCATAGCTTTTTAAATCATTCAAATCAAATAAGAAATGAAAAAGATTTATAAGTCTTTAGTTGTAGGCCTATGTGTGTTGTTAATTAGGCTTGTCTTCCCATGGTGGAAACTAAAATATTTGTCCCATATTGTTTGGCTTCCATTTCGATAATCCAAATTATATAAGCAAATGCACTAGGATGATGGAGAAGCAAAGTAAACATGAAAATGTAATAACCATTTGGGATGAGCATATAAAAAAGGCCCAACTTTAAAGGCTAAGTTAAATGAAATAGGACTCTATTTGTATTTTAGGTATAGGCCTAACCTAATGCCTATGTTTAGCTTTAGATTAGGTGCTTGGGTCTAGCTTTAACCTAAGCTTAGACAAAGGGGCCTAGGTTTAGACCTAACTCATCCCTAGGTAATTAGGTGGTTGCCTATGATTAGGCACCACATACATTATAGGCTTAGGTTATGCCAACTGGCATTAAACTATTGGTCCACCCCAAACCCTATTAAATTACAACACATGTCATCCCGCCATTGGCCAAATGCATTAACCATCATAGTTGTAACACGGTTGACCTCTCGACTTAATCTTTGCTATGGCCAATCAATGGTGGAATGCTTTGGGTGTGCCACATGTCACCACATCATTGGTTAAATTGACATAGTTGAAATGTAGTAAAATTACAACCGAATATTTTGTTGACGTGATATGAAGTCAAAAGATGAAGTTCATCCACTAGTTGAGGGAAATTGACAACATCTCATGACTAGGTTGGTAAGATAGTTTGCAATTAGAATGGTTAATGATGGCTATTAATGTGGTGTTGATAGGTGGCAAACACTTTCAACTAGAATGTCATTTTCGACTTATACTTGTTAATTTTTTTGGTTTGTAGTTGAGAAAAGTATTTTTCAATTGTAAAAAATACTTTGCAACTATTTTTGTCACCTTCAACTATGTTTTATAATCAAGATGTAGTTGAAAACATAGTTGCAAAAGGGGGGTTTTCTACTAGTGGGATCCAATAACGGTATATAGCAATGATGAATTAAATATTTTTTGTTTAAATCTTTGCAAAAATTATCACTAACATTTGGCGACCATACTGGGGAACTAAAATTCTTCAACATGGAAAGTCTTTTAAGTATTCAGAGAAAGTGAAAAGAGTAAATGGAACAAAGGAAAATGGAGATGGGTGAAGTAGATTTAGGATTTTGTTTATTTCATGTGCTTGTTATGTTTCTACCATGTGGATTCTTAGATGTATTAGGAGCATCAAACTTATAAAACAAGATAATCAAATTACGAAAAATGACCAAATTTGGAGTAGAATATGTGGTAGTGTACCCAAATTGGTTCATTCAATATGAACATGATATGGCTAACTTTGTCATATTTCTAGATTATTATCACAATGTGTATGAAGGATGGTATGAGTGTTGATAGATTAAATGAATGCCATCAAAAGAGAGAAAAAATGGTTAAAAGAAACAATATTGGTCAAAGAAGGAAAAACAAGGTTAATACAACATAATAATTATGGATGGACTTTGATAAACTACTTACACACACCAAGAAATAAACCAAAATGTAGTGAATGGAATTGTTTCGTGAGAAGATTTTTGAAATTACTAAAAAATGTTCAAAAATTAATATTAAAGAAACTACATGGGGGTATTGAAGTCTAGAGTATTCAGTAGAAAACATTGACAATTGACACTTCAAAATAAACTAAGTATAGGAGGTGGTTGCTAGTAATGGTATGTTTACTTACTTTAATATTAATCAAGAAAATCACAGGAACTTATCACAATATTAGTTTATTCAATAAAAAAGAGTTTACAAGACCAAACATCAATGCTTTAATAGAAAAATGGATGCCTTGTGATTTACTATGGGCTTTTAGATGCCTTAATTTTGAATATGTGTTGACATTAAGAGGCAATAAAGAGTATTGCTATGAAGAAATAATGTTAGAAATTTTTTAGTCAAGTTTATCATTACCAAATCTACATGAAAAACAAAATTACGTTGAGAACAATACAAGAAATGGTTGTAAAGAAAAGATAGCAAAATGTCTAGAGCCTATGACAGATAAAGATAGAAAATGAAAAGAGCAAAACAAATTGAAAGACTAAAAAGACAATTGTGAAAAAACTAGAGAAATGACCATTTTAACTCAACAAATAGATAAATCTATTAAATGGAAAGCATGAAAACCGATTTTTAGTCCAACAAATACCTATCAATCACCTGAACCTTTGGCAAAGGGACCTACAATATTAGCAACTTAAACCATCATTGAAAAAACCTTGTTGTCGCCCAGTGAAGAAACTAAACTATTTATTCAATCTAGTTCGTCGACTACAAAAAATGAAGAACTATCAATTAAAATTAATATACCAGAATTGGTTACACCATATTCAACTTCAATGTGTTTAGAATTCTAGATTGGGTGGCAAAAGAAGGATGGCCATTAGTATCTAAGCGGAAAATTAATGACAAATTGCTAGCAGAAGTTAATAATATCAACAAAAGAATAGTAGGGTGGAATTTGTTCAAATTATTTACTCAAAGCACAAATTTTGTTAGAACAAATATTTGACCAAATGTGCATACAACATTGACAAAATAGACTAGCATACTAACTATGAACGTACCTCCCATCATGGATGTCACATTGCTAATGTTTTAAGAATCCAATTACCAAAGTATCATGATAAGGATGATCCGATATTATATATTCAACAACTAACCAAAGTATGTGTAACCAATGGTGAGGACACAAACGATAACAAGATATAATACTTTCCAAATTCTTTAAGAGAAAAAGTTACCAATTGGTTTATTAAATATGAAATTGCACATCCAACAACAACATGGAATCAAGTACAACAAGCATTCACCAAGTCAAGATATGTTTCTTGGACTTTATATACTAACGATCGAAAATCACCAAGGCATTTATGGAAATTGGGAGAATCTTCCGAAATATTATTATAGTTATAGAAGTAGGGTTTTGGGGCTCGGCCCTCACCACCCCCATGAAGATGATCTATGGGGTTCATGACAACGCTTGGCGAGAGTAGTATTCTACAACTAATAATTCAAATTAAAGAATTTTTCTATTTATTAAATAAAACCTTACATGATTTAGTGAAATTTGAAATGAAGGGCAAGTTGTAGCAACATTGTGTTATGCACAACAAAAAAAAATCAATGGAAGACTATTATGATCGATTCCTATGACTATGTGTAGTTATTCCACAACAACTTGATGATATTTATTTTTGTGAAGCATTTAGAGAAGGATTACGGACCAAAGTAAAAATGCTTACCATTGATATGCCACAAAGAACATTGGGAAAAGTAGCAAAATTTGCAATAACTACGGAAGAAGAATTACTAGTAAGATGGAAGAATATAGCAACATATCGTCAAGCTAATTTTGACAATGAAGAATTAGATGATTTAAATGAAGAAAATCACCATAAACCAAAAATATGGATATTAAAGTACAATTTGATAGTATTAAAAAAGGTGTTTATTGTTAGAAATGTTGTAATGAAACACATTTTACTAAAGAGTGTAAACTTTTACATAAGTTATGTCAAATATGTAAAGCAATGAACATAATACAAATCATTGTCCAAGCAAAATATTAAGTGGAAGATGTCCATCAAGGGAAATTGTATTAGTACATGTAGTGCAAGTTAAAGTACTAGTAATTCAAGAACAATAGCAATAAAGTTATGAAGCACCGCCACAACAGAATCGATTTGGTAATCAACAATACAATGGATAAAATTTGCGTGGACAACAAAATCAAAACAATCAGTATAATCAACATGGTTATAACCAAAATAATGGATTTTGACAAAGAAACATAAGATGTTTTTGTTGTTGTAAAGAAGGACATGTAAGGAAGGATTGCCCTATTTGGAAGAAAGTTATGGAGGAAACATTACTACAAAATGTGGGTGTAGTTCATTAGTCCCTATTCACTAAACTAGTGAATTCAATGCTTCTTCACTAATCTTTGTTCACTACAACTAGTGGATTCACTCAAAATCTAGTGAAGTCACTTGGCATATAAGGACACCTTTTGTTGTAGTGAAGAAAACAAAAAGTCTAGACCAAAAGTTGGAGTGAATGTGGCTATGGTCAACTAGGACCAACTGATATTCGATGTTTTTGTGACCACAAAAGGTCAAAAGGTTCATATGCCTAAGGAAAAAATTCCTGAGAAAGAGCTAAGTCCTATGAAAGAATAATGAACTAAATGGAATGAGAAAAGAATGTTCTTCAAGATGTAATAAGAGAACTACAATCCATAGAATAATTTGAAGACAAATCGTTGGAGTTATTGAAATGTAACAACTTTGAACCCGCCAAGTTGCAACTAGATGGGTTAAACAAAGATACCTCATTGGGATGTTTTTGCCCCAAGGTGATTCGCCAAATGGAAGTTGGTTGGTAAAAATGACCAAGGAAGGATATCACGTAAAAAACCATGCCAAGATGACACAATTAGGCATGGCAAAGGGAAAATCAAGAAAAGGTGTCAACATGACACAAAAGAACAAGTCGACAAGTGAGGTCGACATGCCACAAATGCATAACTTGACAAGTGAGGTTGACATGATTGGGAAAACCAAGTCAACTATTGGAGTCAACATAATGGATTAAGACAACTCATCAAGTCTAGTTGATAGTGCTAGAGACGAGAAGTTCAACTGGAAAGATGGTATGAACAAGCAATTAAAGACGATTAAAGATATTATTATGCAAAACATTAATACCCAAATGAAAGGCATTGGTAAATCCAAAAGACAAGAAGAGATGTTCGAAGAAATTATTAATACAATCGGGATAACATCTAAGGAAAATCCAATATGGTTGAAGAAGAATATAGAACTTTTTTCACAAAAGAAGTTGGAAAAGAAACCATTGGTGGAAAAGGATGAAATTTAGAATTGTTGTGAATTAGGAAACATCAAAGAATTACTAGAAATGATGTGAATTTAAAATTGGAAGTTAAACTAGGACAATTATTGAGGATTTCTCCACAACTCAGGTTAATAATGGATAATTATTTGTTGCAAATGAAAGAACCCCAAGTGACTAATGTATGTAAAATAACCACAATGAAAATTGAAGATTTTGATGACATAGTGCTAGTAATTCAAGTTCGAGTAGGGAAATTTGGAGTCTAAGATGTATTGTTGGATGGGGGGTTCAGTGTAAATATTATCTCGGAGAGTTTAAGGAAGGAAATCGGGTTGAGAAAACCTCTACTAGCTTCGTTTGTGGTAAGAATGGTTGACCAAAGGAAGGTCTAACAGTTGGGCTTGATTAAGAACTTGAAAATCAATTTGGTAAGCTTTGTTTATAAAATCTCAATAATAGTACTGAACATGGAGAATGAAGTGAAGCACATTCCACGCTTTTGGGAAGACTGTGGTTAAAAGAAGTGAAAGTGCATCGTAATTGGGGTGATAACATCCTTATTATTATTTTTGAAGACAAAACAATCACGTTTAACACTATTAAACGTGTAAATATTAAATCATCACAACAACCCAAAAAATTGGATAATGAATTTCATTGGGAAGAAGGGTTTTTTGAACAAAAGGAGGGGGAATTGTATAGAGTAATTCTAGAGTTACGGCCTATAGGAAAAGTAATGCCTAAAGAATTATACTTCTTACTTGAGATCGATTATAAAATGCTACAACCAGAAGAGAAAAATGAATATCTAGTGTCTTTTTATGAACACTAACAAGTGAAGTATTAATTCTTGATGAGATAGTAGATATAACCATCAAGGACAAAAAAATTGTTGGTTGGATTATATTTACTGAAAAACAACTTGCAAAGCTAAACTTGGGAAGTGAAGAAAAACTTTGAGATGTATTAATTAGTGCAGTTTTACTAATTACATTTTAGTATCAAGTCAAAGACCTATTAATTAATTATAAAAATGTATTTGCATGGAGTTACAAGGAATTGAAAAAAATTCTTAGGGAAATCTGTGAACATAAAATTGAATTCATGGTAAATGCTCAACCTATTAGACATAGGCAATACAAAATGAATCCAAATTATGCCTTGAAAGTTTGAAAAGATTTAAATAAGTTACTTGATGTAGGATGTATTTATCCAATCACTAGTACATAAAGAGTTCAATTCCATTAATGAATTCACTAGGTTTTGTAGTGATTTAGGTGAATTTTGGTCCTAATGAATTCCTAGCAAATTTGTTAATTGCTTAGTGATTGGGGACAAGTTGATACAGACAAGTAAAATCACTATTAAATTCATTAACATATGAACAACTAGGAAATTTTGAATATTTTTATTTGATTCAAAATATTTAATATTAATTATTTAATCCAGATTATTTAATATTAAATATTTAATCAATATGATTTAATATTAATGATTTTATTCACATTATTTTATTTAATTATTTAATTTATTGTGTACTAATAATTTAATTCAAATTATTTTATTCCTTCCTTTTTTAAAAATTGAAATTTTCAAAAAGATTTGAAGCTATTTACCTTAGGTAAGTTGAAAATTAGCACCTACTTCCTTGTGTGGGTATGCAAATAGGTAGGAAAGGGAAATATAAATGGAATAAATAACTAAGTTTTTTTTCTTTTACTTCACAATTTCCATTTAAATTCAACCGTTTCTTCACTCATGCCAAATTGGCATATGCATTTCTATGTGATAAGTCAAGGGAAAACATGTTCTTTATATAGCTTGTGACATGAGATTCAAAGACAAAACATATGGGTTTAACCTTTTACTTGCACCTTAATTTTAAATTGACATGCAATTTAACCTTTTCCAAAAGCCAACTTTAATTAATAATATCTTGTTCATATTGCATCCAAATAAAATGATTTAAATTTCATTCTAGATTTTTTTCCAAAATATCCAAAAAAATAAAAATAAAAATTGTTAACAAAATAATTGAATTAAAAAAAATTTCATGTAAATCTTGCATTTCAATACATTTCAACAACAATGTTTTGAATACATTTTTTTTCTTTAACCATCATATTTTTTTCATATTTTGTCCAAATGAAATAAAATTAAAAAAAAGAATTTTTTTAGTATTACATAGTACATTTTAATTACGAATTTTGATACAAATAGTTCATAAAATATGACATATCAACATATAATAATGTTATTATTAAAACCTTTCAATGTTACATAGTTTACATGTTAATTTTTATATTATACTCATTTTACTCAAAATTTTTTAATTAATATATTATATAATAAATAAATATTCGGTTTGTGAGTATCGACAAAGGATAATTAGCTGTTTTCAAATTTCTAAGAACCAACATTGTGAGAACTGATTTAAATTTTTTTTTAAAATGTTGATACCCTTGTCCAATGTAGAATTTTTAAAAATGTTTTTTGGGGAGAACTAGAATTTTTGTAAATTACTTTGTGAAAACCGAACCTGGCAGGTATCATAAAATTGTGATACCCACCCAACATTAAAAAAACAATTGTTTTTACAATGGCCATTGGAAAAATAAAGGCATAAACCATAAAAAAAGGGCCAGAGTGAACCAATATCCACAGTACACCATGAAGGATGGATGGTAAGTGGTAAAGAAACAACATTCTGCTAGGTTTTAGTTCCCTAGCTAACCATAGTGGTTAGTATAATTGCTTCATTTGCTACCTACCCACTAACAACTCACATGTGGGTAGTTAGTAGGTAGGTAGTAAAGACAACCCTTATTTATGTATAAATAATTTACTTACCTAGTAGTGACTTATTTCCTACCTACCTATACATATATACAAGATTGATTTCTTACAAAATGGGTTACTAAGTTTAAACCAAATATTAATTCAATTGAGGTTTATCTATATTGGGTCATAATAGGCATCCGATAGATGATGTGTTGGTGGGTGTTGGTTCATTTTGTTGTTGTTGAAGGAAATTTAACAAACTCAAAAAGAAATTGCCATAAATTAATCACCATAAGTTGAACAAGACCATCATAACTATATGCAATGCAAAATGTGTGAATTGCATGAGAAATATTATGAATTTTTATACTTTGTTTTCATGTATTTCAAAACAATTGAAATAACCCAACAAAACTTTATTTATAAACACATAGCAGATTTGGAAAATGTTTAAAGGAATAAGAAAAAAAGAAAAGGGATAATTTAAACGATGTCAAATTAGCACCAACTAGATGTCATAATCTCTCCATTTCAACAACCAATTGTTTATAACATGTCAACCATGGTGATGGGGGGTGTGTCCTTAAGGGGTGGAAGTTGGGAAGTAGTTAGGCTTACCACTATTGCTTGACTTAAGATGGAGGATGCTTACATTCTTTGCAATGTAATTGAATTTTTTTGATGAAAAAAGTAACCAAGACAAAAAGAGGAGGGCCTTTAGGTCCTTTGAAGCTCCAAATGTCATTGGCACAATCATGTAAGAACACATCAACTTGTTTGTGTAGACATCCAAATACCTCAATTGCCGAAGGGAGGAATTGATCAGTGGGGTGTTAATCATGATAACCCCTTTCTTTAGCTTGAGTTGCAATGAAGGTAGTAATTCCTTGAATTGCGCAAGATTGGGGAAATAAATCCATTCATATTGGGTTGATAATGGTAACATTAATTAGAGTGTGATCCCATCTTTATTGAACACAATGTTGATTCGTCAACAAAAGGAATTAAATGTGGCTAAGGGAAGCACATGTAATTGTTCTCATCCCATGTGGAAACAATCATCTTGCATAATGGTAACAAAAGTGTTGCAAATTGCATCATGGGTTTTTGTGCACTATGTAAGAGGTGGATACACATAAGGTTGATGGGATGCATGCGCATTGAAAGATATTTGTAATTGAAAGATGTGGTAATTTAAGTTGTGGAAAAAACTAGGGAAGATAATTGAAAGGTTGGGAACATTGGTCGAACTAAAAACCAAATGCCCACCCCAAGGTTAGAACATCATAAAATTCGAGCATGATGGGGTTTAAATATTTTGTTAGAAAACATGTTGGAGAAAGTATGATGGTGCAAATGTTCCAAGATGGAATCTTGAAGTTGAACCATTTGTTGTTTGATGAATTGTTCTAAAGAGGAAGACACACAAGTTGGGGGCAATAGAAGGTCGCATGCCACCTTGAAGTGTTGTTGGAAAGGGAAGGTGTTATTGACTTGTGCAAAGGTTTCAAGAAAAAAAGGATGTTGATTAACCATAAACTTAACAACTATGATTGAAACTATAAAGGCCCAACTCCCTATGTAAGTTATGAGGGTGATGGTGGTTATTGGTATGAATTTGATGCCATCGAAAGTTAATGGGAGAAAAAAATGTTTACAGGTTAAAACTCTTTCTGGGCTATCAAAGGATTTTGGACCTAAGAGGCATCCAAACATTTGAAGGAAGGCCAAGTTAAAACAAATAAGGAACTTTATGAAGGTGGAAGAGGGAGGTGTGCATCATAAATAGATACAATGGTTGTTGCATGAAGTAATGAGTTAAAATTCCAAAGGCTACTTGAACATCACCCATTTTAGGGAAAAGGTCGACATGTTAAACATCCTATAATAATGCATATTTGATGAAGGATGATGTGATGATGTAGTGCTCAATAGATATGTCGGTATTTTAATTCTTTTAGATGAGGTTAAACTAGGATGGGGTGTCAAAGTTAGGCGGTAGGCCACAAGGGGACCATGTGACACATTTTTGAAGTTGGATAGAAAGACTTACAGCATGGAGTTCGATCTGGAAATGTTCATACACATGATACAATTGAAGGGGGACCTATGCTGTGAATGTCATTTATAATGAATGGAAATAGACACGAGGGGAAATAATTAATTGTAGAAAATAAATACCTAATAGTACCCTTCTTGGGTGTAGTTTGATGGGTTCCCATGGTAGATGGAATGATTATGACATTGCTTTCACATTTATGTTGATCGTAAAATAGGGGAGACTCAAATTCATAAAATACATGAACAAAAGGGATAAATTGTATGATTCCCACCTATTGCATGAAGTTTTGGAAATTTGACCTTTATCGTGCATTCCAAGGTTGGTGCTTATAACTATCGTTGTCACCATATTCACAACACATAATATAAAAATAACTTAACTAGTACACCACATCCAAACTTGTGACTAAGGTTGCTACATTTGTATGGTTGGGGCACTTGCATTCACAAAAATGTTCTACGTGGCCAAACATGCATTTGGGACCTTCACAACCGTAGAAACAACAAATGCAATCTCATTAATCATTACCATAATCTCATCGCCATCAACCTAATCTCACCCAACAACAAAAATAAGCATTAGGTATAACTTACCCGCACTAAACCCTAATATCTATGTGTAGGCAAATTAAAGGTCAAGCATGGCCTATTTAATAATCATAGTTAGGTGGTGACCTTGTCCCATACCTAGCCATTAACCACCACAATTATAACATTTGGGTTCACTTTGTGTTGCAATAAGCACATGTGGGAAGGCTTGTAGCCTTTTATTTAGAGTTTACCAAACAATATGCATAAATATGCAAGAGATCATCACACAAGATTGTGTTTGCCTTGTCATGTAGCCCAAAGGTACACAACTTGACAAATTTCCTTACCCTTCGATAAAAAACTAACAATCCCAAACATAAACATAGGAAACATGTGGAAAAACCCACAACACAAGGGGGAGGAACTTTTTAACATAGACATGCCTCCCCCCTTGTAAAATCTACTTGTAAACTATGACAACAATTATGCAGAAATTCAAAAGTTAATGATGTGACTTGATGGTGTGGCATTCCACCACTTGTCGGTATCAGGAGTACTTATAGGTAAGTCACCCATGTGTTGCTCCTATGTTTTGTGCCCTTTTGTGCACTTCACGCCTCCTTGTGCTTTTCACGCCATACCACCATAAAAGGGTTAAGCAATGGCCCTTTGCCAACCTAGTTGAAACCTCCTAAAATGATAGCCTCCTTCACCATAAGAGTGATGGTAACACCTACAACATGTGTTGTATGTGAGAGATATCAATTTCTAGGATTTTATGTGAAATGAATCCCAAAAATAGGAAAATTAGTCTTTGGACTCTCAAAATCAGAATCTCCAAAGAGGTTGTAAGCCTATTATTATGTAGAGCTTGCTAAGACAAATATGATGATGTGAGAATTGTTGAAATTTAAGCTTGTATGTGGAAGATATGGTTCATTGAAAATCATAGATGGATGAAAAATCATACATCCAAATTACGGATGGAAACCTTCCACTCAGATGAAAACTAAAAATTAAAAAAAATTAAAAAAAAAACTTCTTGACATGTGTCAAGTTCAGATTAATGCCGAACCTAATTATTAAGTTCAAAAAAAAAAACTAAAAATAAAGCAGGTTCTGATTAGACTTGAACATGGCCCCCTACCTAAACCTATGCTTAGCCGCGATGTAACCTTCAAACCTCAAGTTTGGAAATTCAAAAAAAATTAAAATAAAAAAACAAAAGTGGCTTGGGGTGGGTTTGGGTTGGACCACCTTGGCCTTATTTGCCCAGGCTTTGCCCGAGCTTGGTGGGCCATGGATGCCATGCCAAGTCCGTAAGCCCAACTCACACCTTAGTTGAGCTAAAGTTTGGTGATAATGGCTGTTGGAGCTTTGTTCATGCATGAGCACAATGGTGTGGCGGTTGTGTGTTCTAGTAGCAATTCGACTTGCCAAGCTA
>Ga0209611_10009691_pt1 | contig 14466 bp, 12 predicted proteins | sample S1TSphgellanicum_3_FD_187693 | JGI IMG/M metagenome (GOLD analysis project Ga0209611, IMG submission 187693) | Host-associated microbial communities from peat moss isolated from Minnesota, USA - S1T2_Fc - Sphagnum magellanicum MG (SPAdes) (version 2) | ecosystem: Host-associated > Plants > Peat... | reverse complement strand
AAAATGCGATTTTTACTTGAGGAGGGGAAATTTCATAATGTCTTTGATGATAAGCCAACAAAATGGCGCATTGCAAAAAAAAAAAGCATCAAAAGATACACCCACAACTAATCACCTAATATGACTTTGCAAGAAGATATGGTCATTAAAGTATATAATAAAATTATCTATAAAGTAAGGAAAACAACACTAAAACCCTGAGTTTGACCATAAATAGGGTGAGATTCAAAAAAATAAACACCTACCCAAAAGAAAAACATTAGCATTTGGTGAACTCGATTTTTGTAGTGAACTGAGTTTCACCCTGTCTTTCCTTTTTCTTTAGCGCCTCCAGCGTTCTGCATATATTACACTGGTGAACTGAGTTTCACCCTGTCTTTCCTTTTTCTTTAGCGCCTCCACCGTTGCTGCATATATTTCACTGACCCTACTTGTAAAGCTACTATAATTAGTCTTGAACCTTGTGCATTACATGCTAATTTTCAGCATTTCATTCCCAGATTTAATAAAATTCCCTTACTTTATGGATACCACTAAATGAAGGGCTTGAGGTGAAAGGAGGCCCAAAGACAGGGTGGTGACTTTACGAATAATTTTAGTATTTACACTTACAGGCCCCAAAACACTTTCATAGGGGTGTGTAAGTGTATTTGACAAATATTTACACTGGCCTTGTGTAACTGTAATATATATATATATATATATATATATATATATACACTGCAACAGGATAAGTATAAGTGTAAAAAGTTTGGATGTGGAAGTGTAAATGATTTACACTTACATGGGATTTACATATCGTATATATCATTATTGACACTTACATGCACAACACTGGTTTAGACAAGAGTACATAAAAAATGAGAATTTCTTTTACTTGGTTCAAGTTTGAGGTACCCACAACCATATTCTCTCTTGTGTTGGTAAATAGTTCCAATATGAATAACTTTTTTATTTTTATTTTTTGGATTCAAGATTTAGAACCCAATGTACACATTGCACCAAATGTACAATATTATGTTTCACATCTTTGGATCTATTATAATCAAGATTAAATTGTTGGTTTATACATTAAAATTTGTGGTAGATTTGTCTAATGTGATAAAAGGTTCAACATTTTTAATCATGCATCCAAATGGCTACCAAAATGAGTTGCTAATTGTGAAATGTTTTTACCTTGGCATGTATCAATGTTTTTGCGCAAGAAAGGAGGTTGTTCAATTTATGTGCTTCTATTGTGGATCATAATCCACAAGTTTGAATCCAAAATATGAACTTTGTGGTTAGTCACTTGGGGAAGTTATTCTTTGTTTTGGGGAAGGTTTTTCTTTAATAATTTATGAAAATGCAAGATCAATCTATGGTTACTTCCATGGGGAATAAGTTATTTTTTAATAATTTATGGAATGTGTGAGATCAGTTTATGGTTAATTTTGGAAAGTTATTTTTTGTGTAATTTATGAAACATGTGATATAGAAGATGAAATTGATGAGAGTCATGTCAACTTGGAAATTGATTTTGTTGCCCTTGGTGTTATCAAGCCTTGAATTGAAAGAGTCAAATGGTATTGCATAATATTGTAGAATTCATGTGTTTTCAAGCTTGGAAAACCATATTATTTATTGAATGAGTTGTCTAAAGTTGGATCAAACCCTATTGATTATAATTATTATTGCAATGATTGTGTATTTTATTTTACATTTTATTTGTAAGACTTGGATGATAATATTACAAAATCTATGAACACCTTGAACAAGGTAAATTTTATTTCCTCATGGCACATACTACAAAACCTCTTGGGGGAAATCATCTCCATTTTATTCCAAACAACATGCAAAATAATTATAATAATTTATAATTTACTTAAATGTAAATAAGGTGTTTATAGTTTATTATGAAAACATATTTAATATATTTTAAATATAGCTAGAATATAAATAAAATATTCCAATGACAAGAAATGTTGAAGAATTAGCACATGGGAAATTTTGCATAATTTTTTGTACAATCATCCCCATACAATTTATTTTCTTGAGAAATGTTTCTATAAATTTAAAAAAATTCTCACCATCTTTAGCTTAGAGTCCATTCAATAATACACCATCATTTGGAGAATTTAATACTCTTTCTCCCCACCAATTCTACATTCAAATTATATCATTTTTTACAAAAATCAATCCCATTAATCTAAGCTCTATATTTGCACCAAACATCTTTAGATTTCAATGCTAATTTTTTAAAATCGATTGTGATGATTGTCATCTCATCCCTAAGAAAAAAAAAAATTCATCTCTCTAGTTTTTCAAAAAACGTGAGTAGTAATCCACATGGTCATCTAATTAAGCTTCATGTGCAAACAAGTGTTGGAGTTGTCTCATCTCCAACATTAATACTTTCATTATTAGATTAGTAGTTGTATTATTGGTCATTATTAAAATCTTCATTGGTATTGCCTACAATAAAAGAAGGGCTTGTAATGATTTATCCAAAACACAATCGAATCACATGTTTCATGTCATCCCAATCCATGGGTTCAAAGTTATCAAACAATGTAAAATCCCATTGAAGATAATCTTGAAAGACAATTTTCCAATTTAGATTCAAAAAATTTAGAAGAAAAAAAAATGTTTCACATTCTTTGGAATTGAAAATGGTTGGTTGTCAATCTCCTTTAACATACTAACATAGTTGATGATATCTTCGCCCTCTTTGAATTTGCATCTAATACTAAAATCACATGTACACCTTTTGGCATCAATTGCTTTTCAACATGAAAATGTCAATCGGAGGCCCTCACTACATAGTAAGTCCATGCATCATATTCACAACCAACTACAAAAGCAAAAAGTTCCACCATGTTACTAACATTCCTTCAAATTTTAGGCTTAACCTACATACATATTTGTTTCAATTGAAACATTTGTAATTCACAAATTTAAAAATTACTCAAAAAGTTGTAAATATTTTGTCAAGTTCATTCTATTGTAAATTTACATTTTCAAGAGGACCACAAACGAAAAACATTTCACCTAAAATATCATATTTTCATTCATTCATTCATTTCCTCCCCAACTTCCTTTGTTGCCATCACAATTGCTATAATTCATTTTTCAAGGTTTTATATTTTGGAAGGGCATGGCGCTTGCATGTGATGAACATTCATCCATCTCTTGTGATCATTTTCATTCACCTTCTCATTTTCACTATAACTTTCCACCAACTTTTTCATTTGTTATGTAATATAAAACAATAACAAATTTAGTTATTACAATGCCATGTTTTATTGGCCTAAAAATTTCTTCAACCTCATGTTACTTTGTAAAACCTCCCTTAACACCTCCCAAAACGTTTTTTCAAAAAATCAAATCCAAAATGGGAAAAAAATGAAATAAAAATAAGTTTTAAAAATTAGGAATTAAATTGGTGTGAGATTTATAAATGAATTACCAATTGTGCATGGATTTTGTCCATCTTTCCAAGCCCAAAGAACATGACCATCTAAATCTCCACTAACATCATGGCATAAACCCATTATTTTTTACATGAAATAACCTTCAACCATGCTACCTTTAGATGTGATTATTGTTGAATGAAATTTTTCAATGTTTTGAAATACCCATCAATGAAAAACATTCATTAAGAACTTGCATTCCTACCAACTTCACTTCTTGCACCAAATATACCCAAAAAAATTATTGGCCATTGGTAAATGAAGTTCAAAATTGCATATGTAGAAGAGTCATCATGTCAAATGTTTCTTTTTTCATCATGGGGAAACTCCTTTGGTAGGCACAAATTCTACTCAGAATTGTTCTTTACCTACTAATAAACAATATAAATTGTACTCTCAAAAATACTTATAACATATATAATCTGTGGTGTTACTCATTTTATTTTTTCTATAGATTGTATTCACACATGTTTTTATTACAATTAATATTTTCTTATTTCCCATATACTTTATTATTCTTTATAACCAAAATATGTGGTCAAGATTCATAATTTAGTTAAAAAACACAATAGTTTCAAAGTAGTATCACTATTTTTTTTTATCAATATTCTATTGTTTTCTTTACTCAGAATTGAATATATCAAACATTTGTAATATAAAATGTAGAATTTTAAAATGAAGTTGGAAAATATGTGTTCATAATCTAATAGTACTCTAAACCACTTACTACGTCTCTATTCTATTCTCGAGCAACTTTCTAAATTTCTATGTGTGTAAAAAATAATTTCCAAATCCTCATTAAAGTTCCATAATTACATCATGAGTCTTTTCCCCCCAAAATTAATTTGAACATCAAACTAATGAAATGTTTTCATCCTATCCAACTAACTAGCCATCTTCATCTTGTCTTGTTGAATCCCCACCATTTCTCATGGTAACATTCTACCAATTGTTGAATCTTTGCCATTCACCTAGTGACATCCTTCCATTCACCTCTTTGGAACAAATCTAGCAAATGAGTTGTGCCAACTTGTAAATTGAATCCATGATCCCTAATGTCATCAAACAAATAACTAAAAAAGACAAATGATATTGGATGATGTTGTAAAAATCATGTGACTTCAAACTTTTAAAATAATATTCTTTTTTAACAAGTTGTACAAAGTTGCACTAAATTGTATTGGCGTCTTGACAAATTTAAGAACTTCCAAAAGCACCTTCCATTTTTTTTTCCTACAAAGTGCAATGAGTTGCCATGTACACAAACTTGCTTATGGCATTGGGTTAAGGTGTCCAAATAAGCTTCTTCATGTTGGATGCACCCAAGTTTGTTTTAAACATTTTAATGGTGACTTGCATACATTTTTCACAATGTGCATTGAATCAAGTAAATGGTGAATGAATAGCTTTGGCCAGTACTCAAAGGTATGAAATGCAAAAAAAAATTAAATTAAATGTACCTGAAAAAATTACCATGATTGGATCCCCTAACCCTATGGTCTCCAACACATGTTTCTAATGAATTTCAACTACCTTCTTCCATAAGGTTGCCCACACATTTGTTGTTGTTTGTGATGGTGGTGGGCAATTTTCTTCAAGGCCATTCAATAAATGATTTGATTCATTTTGAAATGGATGATCCATTGATAAGAATATTTTGTGTTCATCAATAATAATCTTCTTTAAATCTTCAAAGTACCTTGCATTAAATCTTGACCCTAAAATATCAAATATTTGTCATGATTTCCTTAGATTAAAGTTTTGTTATGTAATGATTAATAAGCTTGTTGAAGTTCACTTCATTATGTTGAGATTTGATAAACATTTCAATGTTGAAATCATTGATTATTATCATCGAATATAATGTTTCCTTTAAGTTCAATTGTTTTTAATTAATTATAAATGAACTAAAATTAACAATGTTGAAAGTTTGGATATGGCCAGGCAAAAGTAATGGACATTTCTTTCAAAAAAATTCACACTTTATCTTATGTTATGGCATACTAACAATCATTGGAGAAAGCACAACCAACTTGCAATAACCTTGAAAAATTTCCTCCAGGCTTAAAGTTTAATAACAAACAACATGCTTTAAAACATTAGTCATAGCATTCAAATTAGAACCTTCATATTTAACATAAGCAATTATTTTCTTCCTTAGACAATATCGATCCAATAGCTTTGTCAAACTTATTGTTAATGCATGTTTTATAATCTTTGGTGCTTCAAATAGTCTAATATTAATTTGTTTTGGTTTTAATGCCTTCCAAAAAGGAAAAAAAAAAAGCAAAAACATCATGAGCTTGATGAGACATCCATAGATTAGAACTTCTTGTTGTAAAGATACAATCCCCCAACAATGGTAAAACACATTTTTGCTTGCATTTTTCCACCAATTCAAGCAAAACTTCTTGAGAAAACTATTTTTTGGATGGAAACATCAATCTTAGACATAAATGCATTATAAATCTTTTTAGCCATACACTCTCAACAAATTACATTAGAAGATGGGTTTTAATAGTTAACAATGTTACATCCTCCTAACCTTTTTTTTTTGTTGAGGTTCATCTTTCTTTCAAAAGGGATTGTGGACCTAAGAAAAACTTGAAATTGAAGTTGTAAAAATGTTAGGTCTCTTTTAAGTTGATTGTTTTGTGATTATTATTCTACCAAAACTGTTTAGTTTTTTTAAAAATTTCTTTGGAAGCACAACATAATCAAAATCCATATGTTTTTTTAATGTTGTTATTCCATTGTTTTTAAAGTATGAAATAATTCCTTTCTTTAATTGTGTTATGGAATTTGTTATTGTTATTTGATTATTATAACATACATGGCATCACATTAATTGAAGAACTTTGGCACCATCTTTAATTTAATAAAAAGACCAAGACAATGAGTTCCAATTATGGGGCTACAATATATTTATTTGCTCATGCAATTTTGCTAATATATTTTTTGTTTTTACATATGTAGTTTGTGACATTCTAGTTATTTTTGTTTGAGTGTTTGAAATATTTTCAAATCTTTTTTCAAATGGTTCATTGTTCATTTCAACTTCATTATGAAAATATCCAATGATTTATTTTCATTCCTAGATGATTGTCCATTTTTTTCCAACAATCACAATAATTTTGGCCAAATCAAGGAGGGAAATAATTAAGTAATACCCAAAAAATGAACAAAAAGAAAATGTTTACATGGATACAAAATTAGTTCAAAAAACAAAATGCTCAATCTTTTATAATAAGGAACCTTCGCTTAATAAACTTGCAGAAACACAACCAACAAAATTTTAAACATGCAAAAGCAAGAAATAATGATGGGATTTTTTAAAAATAAAAAAATAAAAAACCCCAGAAAAATAACAATTTAAATGATATTACTTACCAAAAATATGTTGACATGCTCCAAAGCTTGCAAAAAAACACTATAATGCAAATTTCAAGAGAAAAATGGAAAATCCAAATGTTTATTCTACATATACATGAAAAAATGAAAAAAAAATCTAATGAAAAAATCTAATTTTCCATATAAAAGAAAAAAACATGAAAGAAAAAAAAATGTAGTAAAAAAATAGTGAAAAAACTAAAAATTGTTATAAAAAAATAAAGAAAAAAATTGTGAAAGAAAAATATATAAAAGGAAAAATAAAAAGAAAGAATAATTACAAATAAAAAATAACAAAGAAAAGAATAATTACAAAAGAAAAAAAAGGTTACTTCAATGGAAGTCAGCTTGAACTATAGTTGGCCTCCCCGCTTTTCGTTTTAAAACCTACACATATAGGTAAAAGGGCAGTATTACACAAAAGGAGGCAATGAACAAAAAAAAGGTGACAAACAAAGAACAACAAGTTTGGTAGGTACTTTAACATGTGACATGTAGGTGAGTAAGTGATTCAAGTATGTGATGAACATGTGACATAGGCATGTGATGAACATGCAATGTAAATGGCACATGCAGACAACGAACGATGAATGACGAACATGCAAGTAATGAGAATGTAAGCAATGAGCAAGCAAATGGACACATAGGCATGTAATGAATGAGCAAGCCATGAGGAAAAAGGTGATGGGAGAAAGCGACGAACTAAATATAGGCATATAAGAACAAGGAAAATGGGAAAAAAAAGAGAAAAAAATGTAAAAAGAAAGGCAAATTATCAAATAAAATGCATTAAAAATTTTAAAAACACAATGCACAATTGAAAAATAAATTGTTTCTATAGTTTTAAAATGTGAAAAACTCTTATTCATGGACAAAATCACACAAAACACAAAATCGAACGAAGTTTGAGCTTGGACCTCTTTTATTTTTATTGAAAGAAGGGAAAAAAACAGTTGAAAGTTGAAACCTTAACCACATTAAACTTTAACTTTTAGAAGTAGGTTTAGAAAATTCATGGAATACCTTGTGCCCCCTACAAAAGGATTTAGAAAAAAATAATCATCTGACACCTAACATGTACTTTTTAATTTACCGTATACAAGGATGAGATTCAGGATTAGGTTTAAACCCAATACCCTACCCATGTATCAAGTTTTTTTAACAAAAAAAAACTTAGTTAGTTCTCCTAATGCTTGATAATCAAGCTTGATTAGAATTCGATCAATTCATAGTGAGAATCGAAAAACTTGAATTTTAGCCTTGTGTGAAAAAAATGATAACTAATAAAATTCAAGGTGAAAAATGGCCTCAAAATGGAAGCAAGCTTCACCCAATTCTTGAGAGTTGCCCAACATTGAAAAAGACCCATAATCAAATGTCAAAATGCAAATTAAAATATATTTGAATATTTTATGAGGTGGAACATATTTTGTATCAAGAATTTCATTTCAACCATCGTTAAAAAACTTATCACAATATCAAAGTCTTTCAATCATATCATCACCAAAACACACGAATATCAAGGTACATCATGTTATGTGTGAATGAAATTGACTTGGGCAATTCAATTCACTCTGAAAGTTTGCCTTGGTCCAAGTGTACCAATTGTATTGTTGAGTAATTGACCATAATTCAATATTCTCTCCATTTTGAACAATATTTCTCTAGACTAGATACATTTATTCCATTATATGTTTTCAATATAACATTGTAGGTTGCCTAATACAAAATTCTAATGAAAATTATTCAAAAGAAGAGTTGGCTTGTCAATAGTGACAATTCAAATATAAATAATTATCAAATTGCATTGAAACAATGAACAAAATCAACATGTGTGTGCAACTAACCTTTGGTGATGATGAAACCATGTGTTGCATTTTTCCATGAATGGTGATAAGTTGGATGACCCAATGGTTTTTCCACATTCCTCCACTTTGAATCTATTCTACCTCTTTTTTTAGGTTGCAAAGGGTGATGTGTACAAATGATAGAAGATGGAATGAAGCCCTAAAATCCTCTTTGAAAAAATTGAAAGTCCTTCAAGTCTACAATACAAATGTTATTATGAAGCTCAATAAAAGATTGAAGAACAATATCCTGAATTGATTTTTGACAATCTATGTTGTAAACACAAATTAAAGATGCATAAAAAGAAGGCATATATGTGAGTTCTTAGGAGACTTGAAAAAGGAATAAGGCTTGGCTTTCAACTTTTTGAAGCAAAAGGTCTAGACATGGAGTTGGGGGAAGCTTAAAACTAGGGGTTTCAAGTTGAATTCCGTGAAAGCGAAATAATCAAGAAAGACCACCATTTCAGTTTCCAATACATTACGCCTTCTCATTCTTTCCATCCTTGTGATAACCAGTCATTGACAACAACCAAAGATAGCTTTCCTTTTCTCAAGTCTTCTTTTCATTTGGTAGCCCCTAAATGTAAATTGGGGTAAAGAAATCTTCTATCAATTGCATAAATTTGATCATAATGAACCACCCATGTACCAAATACCATACATTGAAAGACCATTATAACTTAGGATAGCTTTCCATTAGGATATTATGATTATAACATTACCACTTTACGTTTTATTTTTTCAAGTACCTTTGCTTTCAAGTGACTCTACTAGTCCAGCATTGACAAAATGCGAGAGTTGTGAGAGTTACCAATCAAACTGTAACTCACCATAAAGTGACATTTGATTTGATTTTTAATGGGAACATGCTCCCAAGGTTCCTAACATTGATTAACTACATATTTTCAAAGTAGTTGTAGCTTTCCAATGGAAAGCACTTGTCCATGTAGCAAGAAACAAGGCCTTATGTCAATGTATGTGTGCTCCCATTGGCCCACAAATTCCAAAACATAAAAACACCCCGATATGTCTCCCTCTCCACACATGCTCCAGATTCATACATTATGGAGTTGGAATCTCCACAATTTCTAGAGAATGCTCACCCTAAAAAACATACTCATATAATCCCGTTACACACTACACTAGGTAGCTGCATAGGTGAGGGTAGAGACATAGACATGTTCTTTCGTTAAATAGTAGCCTTAACATGTTGGCAGGCAAACGATTTCTTTCTGATAATGTGCAGCAAGACAGATGTCTTTGTGCACCTTCTTGATTAAGAAGCAACAAATGCAATCAGCAATAAACAACAATCAGACAAGACACCACGGAATCAGAGAAGAAAACAGTCCATCACCAACAAAAATATATTGTAACTGAACAAAGCTATGGAAGTGGCTCCATCACCAGCACCCTATTATGAGAGTTGAAAGAAACCCTCAGTACCAACACACAGAATCCAAGCGAACAGGCCATTGCTGAACCTCAACCAATGGGGTTTCAGCCATTGCTGAACATAGGTCCCATTAGATGATAGCCATACAAGAAAACAAGCAAAACTTGTGTTAACATAATGTCCCGCCACTTCCATCCAGCATCACATCATGATAACGAGGAGAGATCGGAGAATTTGAGTAAGAAGATTAGGGTATACAACAAGACTAGGAATGCACTACAAAGAAGAAAAAGATACCCCATTCCAAATACAGGGCAAGAATTACCTATCCTCATCACATTTTCAGCAGAGAGCACACATAGAGCTACCAAAAGTTAGTCATGCATAAGCCTGTCACTTTAAAAGCTTCCTTCATGTAGGCTAAAACACAGAAGACAGTTACATTTTTCGCTAGTGAAGCCCAGATAACAAATGTTTCGAACACAATGCTAACAATTCCACCATGAACTTCCCTAATTCACAAGCAGCTCAACTATCCAGAATCTAGAAACACACCAGGTCGTCAACCCAGAGTATCATTACCCAGTGAAAAACAACAAAGCTATATCAGTTGGCACACTATGTCAAAGAATTTTACAATGTTCCATAACATATCTGACACATATGGTCTAGAGAAACAAATCTGCAAATTCTGCAACACAGAATAGATACAGAATGCTACAGTTTTCAGACCACAGCAGAAAGAAAGAAACCTTTCAGACCATCCCAATCAAACCACAAAAAGAATTCTTACTTGAGGACACCCCAAGTGAGTGAAGCTTTGATCTTGCAAGTCCACCAAGTTAGAAATGTGCACTACCAGTCAAATGAAAAAGCAAGGTACCATGTGCAAAGGATTGGAGTAATGACAAAGCTGCCAAATGAAGAAGGGAACAACCCTACCAAAAATATTTCCAGACACTGTAGAAGGATCATCAGATCACACACATGAATATCATTTGCACAGCAGTTGAAGAAACCACACTGTTTATGGGCAAGCAAACTTTTGATATCTATTTTCATATTCTCTCATCATCAGCAGCAATTCACTGCCAAATTTTGAAGCAAACAACACACTCTGATGCACAGCTTGGAATTGAAGCTGCCTCGAATCTGGTATTGTAGGTATTGGAATACAACATCTAGCCAAGCGGCTTTGGCAACTCCAGCATCAGTACAATCTGTACTACATACACCTTTCTTTCATAGTAGAGCTGCCAGCTAGACTTTTTCGTGCTCCACATTTGGAGGAAAAAAAACAACACAACATCCTGGAAATGTACAGAGAACTTACAGTGTTAACTACACATTCTGATGTCTAATTGCCAAAATGGCACCCACCGTCTTTATATCACGGTTCGTGGCTGTTGAATCCGGTATGTGTGGCTCTTCCTCGGGAGGTTGACATAGTTGTTTGGAATTTTATCATGATTCTTCGATGGCTTGCTCCACTGTGTCTGTGGCTTCTGCACCTTCGTCAACTCTTTGCATGCGTTCACATTCACTAAGTCTATTTCGTCGTCACAGAACACATCTGCAGCATAAACAAACCAAAAAAAATAATCAAGAAACCAGAGCCAAAATCTGCAAAAACGTATGTCAAGCGAAGTAGACAGACGAACAGCATGGCAGAAAGGAGCTTGCCGTAATATGTTATCGGCGGGCACTACAGAGCATCTCCGGAGCCACTGGAGGAAGCCAAAACAAAGCTTCGTAAAAAAGTGCGGCTTGACTTCTACTGGACAGAGAAAAGAACCAAAAAAAAAAAAGAAAGAGCTCAGGAAAGTCCAAGAGTCCTACCGTCCTCAATATCCACATCCAATAACTCTCGAGCAGCTTCCTCTAGGTGTAACTGATCCTGATACTCCAGAAACTCTTCAAGATCGGCAAGCTCTTCAAAGTCTTCCGCAAATTGGACTTGCTCACCATCAGAACCGGCAACCTTCGAACTCATCCAAACTTTCCGGAAAGCAGGATCTGTTTCCATAAGTGTCCACCACTCCGACGAGAAGTCGTCGGGTACAGCAGCACGGTAGCTTGCGGCCGGAACGAAAACCGGCGCATCCGGGTTCAGATTTGATCTCGCTTTCAAACTAGAAGTCTCCATGGCATCCACTCCGATCTCTCCGCACATGAAACTGCCGTGCTTCCTCCTATTTTCTCCCTCCAAAACATACACAAATTAAGAACAACAGATCTACTACTATTCCTTCCTTGAAACACACGACACACCTTTCTTCCACTTTCCTTCTGCCGACAAACCCCAACAAGAAGAGCACGACAAATTCTTCCTCCTCCGCTGCTGGAAACTCCTCCAAATTACACCACCACTCTGGTCAAGAGGAATAGCTCATTTATTTGGGCAATAACCGCGTTTGTTCTTCGCAAAAAATCAACAACGCGTTGCGAAACAGCGTTTGCAACGAAGAAGTAGAAGAAGAAGAGAAGAGGCAACAGCAGCGTTCCTTTATGAAGCAGGAAAAGTCCTCCCGAGAGCTTCACCAAAATTACCACAGTGAATTCCAGAGTTAACCGCCCTTTTTTACCGTTGTGTAAGTTCACTTTTAGATCACTCAACCTTTAAGTTAACTTACCCCTATTTACTTTTTACTTTACATGCCCCAGTGTGTGTGCGTCTTTTTCTTTTTTTTCATTTTTGTGATATCCAAAATTTGGAGAAATTAAACTTTCCCAAAATATCGCAAAATTAGTCAATTTTAGGCTAGAAAAAAAAAAATCAAATTTTTGGTCGAAAATTGGTGAAATTTTTACCCTATCAACACTGCAAGTTACATTCAGGATTTTTTTTAAAAAATTTTGGGGGGGGGGCAAGTTTTTGAGGTAAGTGGCTTGGGATTCATCCATAAGAGAATTTAGCCAAAATTTGGTTACAAGTGAGAGAGAAAAGTAGAAACATTTAGGATTTCTCTTATATTTTGCCAACATTTTGGAACCTATTATCTAAATATGGCAACTTTTTTTTTTAAATCATAAATATGATGGCTTGGGCCCATTCCGTTTCAAGAACTAGAATTCTACTCGTTCTTAATTAATCTGGGGTAATGATTACGGAACTCAAGCAGTTCTAGGAATTGGGGCCTGCACAAGGCTCCCGAATCAATCCTACCTCCTCGGCAAGCCCCCCTCATTCCGCGAACAGCCTCATTCTTAGTCCTTAGTCCCCACCCTACGTGCAAATTGAGAACTTTCGGTTGTGGAACATGTGTGATTCTCGGTCATTATATATTTAAAACACGAACTTATTGTGGGTGGCTTGAGAAAAGCAACTTTCGGAGATTTAAGAATTTCCTTTTTTTCTCACGGACCCTTGTGAGCCCCTTTCCTTATGCTTGGAAGATGCCTCCTAATTTTGTCTGGCAAAATTTCGCCATGTTTTGAGAAATAAATTGGGAAAATTTTGTTTTTCTATTGTAAATTCGACTTTGAGGGTGGGTGGAGGGGGGGTGGGTAAATATCGCAAAAATTTCGATATGAAGAAAAAAAGAAAGAAAATACTGGGTGGGGTGCTCGATGTAGATAACATTATTTTTTGGGTCCATTTTCCTCCTCCACACACGGAACGAGATAAATGCAGCTTTGATATGCAATATAACTGGGGCATGGGGGTCCAATCAGGAGGAGCAAACATGATAAATAAATTATTATTATTATTTGGTCTCTTAAGATCTAATGCTGCCATCCCCACTGGAAATACTGGTTATGGTTCCGGAACAAGCCCCTCTAGAACCTGCCACCACCACCTGACAGAATAGAAGCTCACTCTACTGGGCTAAACCTGTTCCCCATGTGGAACAGGTCCTACCAGGCCCATTCCATACTGAATTAATCTGAACCCATGGAACACCTGTACTGGGCTAAAACTGTTCCCCGTGTGGAACAGGTCCTACCGGGCTCATTCCATACACCATTACTCGGAACCCATGCAACACCAGTACAGGGCTAAACCTGTTCCCCTTGTGGAACAGGTCCTAACTGGGCTCATTTCACTATTCTGTAAGAGGCTCGTTACATTCCAAGGTGGAACCGTGCATTCCATAGTAACTTATGGAATCCATTTTTGGGTATATACTATTGAGGCTTTTTTGCAGCCCTTTTTTGTTTTCTTGGGTGGGACAGGCAGCCCACCTACCAGTTTCACTTTTAGTGTCGTTCGTTTGACCTGTAATTTGAATTGACGGTGGGCTTGAGTGGGCCAGCACCCACCAGTGCACCATCCAAAAAATCCCGTTCTGGGATTTCATGGATGGGATGAAACTGTCCCCCAGGGGTCAGTTTAGTTGGTCAGTAGTTTTTTTTTTCCCTCGCTCTCATTTTTTTA
>Ga0209611_10009690_pt1 | contig 14466 bp, 15 predicted proteins | sample S1TSphgellanicum_3_FD_187693 | JGI IMG/M metagenome (GOLD analysis project Ga0209611, IMG submission 187693) | Host-associated microbial communities from peat moss isolated from Minnesota, USA - S1T2_Fc - Sphagnum magellanicum MG (SPAdes) (version 2) | ecosystem: Host-associated > Plants > Peat... | reverse complement strand
GCACTTTCAACAATATTCTAATCAACCATTGACAGTGGTGGTACCAATGTTTTTTTTTTTTTAAAGTGACCAAAATGTGGCCAGATTTTGCCACCCTTGATCTGGCCATCTAGCTCCCACAAACACTAAAATTTTGGCCCCTTAATTTGGGTCTGGCTACTGCAACACTAGAGTATTGGGTCCTGGAAGAAAACACTGATTTCACACACATGATATTCTTATGTAATATTTGAACACCTTTGAATTAGATACTTAGATTGAAAATTGGCAAAAACTTGAAGACAAACTCAATCATGAGAAACTTTACCTTAAAATTGCACACAAAACACACAAACACACACACACACACACACACACACACAACAATATATACCTAACTAGAGATCTAGAAGAGAGAAGCTGAACTAGATCTACTAATTAGTACATAGTCTGCAGAAAAATGAGTTCTTATATTCCCCTTGACTTTTGCCAGAGGCAGTTTATATGTGTACATAGATATATATAACCTCAGAACTACCCCAGATCAAGCCAGGTCTGAAATGTATTATACTCTGGCAGACAGACAGACACTTGATTTTATAACTGTGCCGAGCGAGTGGGCTATATTGTCATTTCTGCGAAAACCCAATTAAGTTAAGTTGACCACAGTAATGAAAGATCCAGAACATTTGAATGTTCTGGTAGAGATCAGGCGAGATTTGAAGTGACATATATTATTGGCAAGAAGAAGAAGAAGAAGATCCAGAACATTTGAATGTTCTGGTAGAGATCAGGCGAGATTTGAAGTGACATATATTATTGGCAACAAGAAGAAGAAGAAGAAGAAGAAGAAGATCCAGAACATTTGAATGTTCTGGTAGAGATCAGGCGAGATTTGAAGTGACATATATCATTGGCAAGAAGAAGAAGAAGAAGATCCGGAACATTTGAATGTTCTGGTAGAGATCAGGCGAGATTTGAAGTGACATATATTATTGGCAAGAAGAAAAAGAAGGAGATCCAGAACATTTGAATGTTCTGGTAGAGATCAGGCGAGATGTGAAGGGAGATATATTATTGGCAAGAAGAAGAAAAAGAAGAAGAAGAAGAAGATCCAGAGCATTTGAATGTTTTGTTAGAGATCAGGTCAGATGTGAGGGGGACATATATTATTGGCAAGAAGAAAGAAGAAGAGAAAAAAACAGGAAGGAATCTAGCTGAGGTGACAACTATGGTAGTGGATTGAAGAAGAATCATCAGCAACAGGGTGGGGCCTCGCAGGCTGTAAGGCCTTGGCAGTCGAGGTAAGCTTCGGGGATGAACCCACAATTGCCGCTGTTCAAACATACGTATTCCCAGTTGGAGTTTCCATCGACGCTTTGGCCGCCGGTCTGGAAACAACGCACGAAGACGGGCCACTGGGCGTAAGCGAGCAGTTGGATGGGCGGACCGCATTTGAAGCTGGGAGCTATTTTGCCGCAAACCTCGCAGTCCAGCACCGTCACATTGGGTCGAGAAGTGGGATGATAGAAAGGTTGATACGGTTGTGCTTGTGCCACCTTAATCATCGTCGAGTGGTATTGCCCGCCGGACGATGATGATGATGTGAAGAATATGATCGTGAGCAGAAGAATCGCCATGGCTGACACATCGCGCTCCATGAAAAGAGAATATCGCGGTGTCCTCCTGGGTAAGTGCAACCAACACATGAGATGATGAAGAAGAAGAAGAAGAAGAAGAATCCATCCCATTCATGGTGTCAATGACGTTGTATCTCTGATAATACTAATATTATAACAATTGTTACTGAGCTACCTGATCCCTACCTACCTACGTCGTTACGGATCACAATATTCTTGTTAGACTTCTTCTTCTGTAGAGACTCCAAAATTCCAACAATTTTTTATAATGGAGATTTCAGAAGGAATCCAACAGAATTATATTTCAACTCCTGAAGCTGCAGCTGAGCCAGTTTTTGCAGATCCAAATCTGATGATACTTGAAGATCTTCACACTGGTGTTATCTAAGTGATGGCTGCATGATGAGCCTGAGAACTATGTAAGCGGCAGATTAGTTACATGTGTGTATCTGAAACTTTGATCTATGCCAGTTTGAGTACTGATGAGATTTCTGAAGAGGAGCTGATAGCGCGAACCAACCGGCAATCTGCAAAGCACCCTAGATAGCTAGTGGGCTGCAAATTAAGTACAAAAAGAAGAGCTGCATAGAGTAGACACAGTGCCGCGACATACTTCACTGTTGTAGTTCCCGACATGTTTCCCGTCTGATCGCGTCTGATCTCCACTCCAACACTCCTAGAAACTCACACTAGTACTCCGCTAATGTGCCACAGCAACCCGATGGCTGACTGAACCCGATGGCTGACTGACTGGCTGGCTAGCTAGCTGCCTGCAGAGATCTCAAAACTGTTGTTGCAACTGCTGCACATTGATTCTTCAAGTCCCTCCCGCGGCTGGCCTCCAACTCTAGTCTAACTCTACGCACCTGTTCCAGTGGATCACCTGCACTCTAGAGCAAGCTTCTTCTTGTAGCCACCGCTGCTGTTGCTGCTGCTGTGATCTTTACTTCTTTCAAATGCTCAAATTTCTCTGACATCAGAAACCACCACCCACTAGGCTACTCACCACCTTCACTAAAAGCAAAATTAGATCATGCCTAGAAATGGTACAAGACTCAAAGCTCTAGTACACCTTTTCTTGCACTCTCTTGAACTGTCATGATTCTTTTTCTTTCTTCTTTCTACACACACTAGGCTACGTGTACGCTAGTATAGTAGAAAAAAAGTCTTGAATCTTTTACAACAAGCCATCACAAACACGCTGGCCCTGCCAATAGATAAGATTTTGTACATCTAGCTGCTGTGTCCACACTCTGCTGAACACCAAAAAAATCCGTTCCAATTTAAACAGTCTAAACACTTTCACCAAAAAAACCGGTTCTAATAAGGTCAAACTTCCAAAAGTTGGATCCAATGCCATAGTCCCTGTCCCTGGGGGCAGGGCCCAACAAACACTAGGAGCTGGCTCCTTAGCCTGGGTTTTATCTAAAGGATTTTGTGATATAGTAGTCAAAGGATTGGGAATCATCCAGAAAACAATTTAGCCAAATTATTTGGCTATTTACTAGATATGAAAGTAGGAAGAAAAAAAAAAGAAAAAAAAGAGTTGTTTCTAAATTTTAGATGGCTATATCCCTACTGGAACTTATCATAAGAAAATTTGGCAATTTGAATTGTTTTGGGGGGTTCAAAATCCGGCAAAAGTGGGCCATTTGTTGTTCCATGGAAAATTAACCTTCAATAATTGTTAGCTATCCTTACTGAATTAGCATTATAAAGATATATCTGGCGATCTTCTTAAAATTTGGTCGAATTATGGCTATTGAAAATCTCGAAAATCAGTTGAATTAGTATGCACTTATATAGCCAGCAAAAAGAAAGGCTGTTATGATATACCACTGTCCACAGGGGAGCTCTTTACATATTGACAGAAAGATGAGGACAAAAACCCTGCCTTGGCTAAACTACTATTTATTGCAAAGACAGATAGCCTAGTCAGTCAATCACAGGAAAGAAAGGAAAAACCAACAAACCAAACCAAAGCAAATCAAACCAAAAGCAGCTGAGCTGACAAGATCAAGCCAATCCAGAATGAAAGTTGACTTCATTCAATAATTTGTATGTATCCAGTGCTTTATTTTTTTTCCATGTGAAAAGCTGCAAAACTCAGGGACCAAGGGGAATTGCTTCTATCTACATTCTTAGGAGAAGTGAAAGTCAACTAGTATGTGACAATCTCTCTCAATGTCTGTCTGGGCTCATCTCATCATCATCCTGGTGATCAGCTGATGCAGCAAAGCAAAGGAGTTAAGCAGGTGGATAGCCCTAGCAGAGCTGTGAGCTGAGTTTTTCTCCTTTCAAGTAGGTATATCTAATATAATTGAATTCATGGTTCTTCCATCCAGAACTTGCTGGATTCTGTTTGTTTCCTCACTGGCTATATTACTAGCGTGTATACTGTTTGCACCTGGATTATTATTATTATTTTCTCAAATTTTGTGATGTAGTTAGTTGAAGGCAAAACTCTCAACGCAAAAATCCAATAAAAGATCGATGGCCAGAACCATCACATCACAGGGGAGACAAAAAGGGAAGGCCAAAGAAAGGTCAAAAGACGTACAGCCTGCAGGACCCAAAAAAAAAGGAGAGAGTTAGTCCCTCTTGTGGTAGGAAGCTATCTCACTCACAACCCTCTAATGTCTCTTGCATGCAAATCATGAGATCTAATAGTAATGAGATTTAACAAGCATCACTTGTCAACGCAATTTTTCTCTGTAATGTCACTTGCATGTAATCATGAGATCTAATAGTAATGAGATATAACAAGCATCACTTGTCAACATAATTTTTCTTTTTATAGCAAAGGCTAGTAAAAACACATTGAAAAGCAATATTAACATGTTGCCTAAAAAATTGAAACAAAAAAATAAGGATAAATGATCTCCCAATCGTCTATCATTCGTGAAAGTGACAATCATCCATAAAATGATGATTGAGCTAGATTTGATGATAATAAAATATGAAAGTAAAAAACAAAAATTAATATCTAACTATAATTTTTAGATACTTGCTAGAACTTAAGATAAGAATCTAACAATTTTTTAATGAAAAAATAGATTATTCTGTAATCCAATTTTATATATATATATATCCATTTGATGATTTTCTTTTTGTTTTTTTTAAAGGTGACTAGAACCAGGGGTTAATCAGAGTTTAACTGGGTTAATACGAACTGAACAGGAACTGGGTCTGATTTTGATCAGGACCAGAACTGGAACCCGACCTGAAAATATTTTATTTTGAAGAACCCGATCCAGAACTAGAGTCCCAGTTCCATTTATGTGTGGAACCAAATCCAAAAGCCAGGTGCAAGTCCCCCTTTGTACAAAAATGAACACTGCCCTGTATAGCTATTGCAGCATTGAAAATAAATAAATGTTTAATAATGCACACTTTGAGATTCATACATGTGATAATAGTATTCATCACTCTAATTATTCAAAAATAAAAGAATAATTTTTCTCTGCAATAAGGAGTAAATAAATAATAAAACATGATAGAAATTGAATCTTTACCTAGATGTATATGCAAAAGGACCCATTTGTCTAAATCTCGAACTCGAAGTTGAAGGATGCCATTGACATTAGAAAAGGACAATGAATAGTACCATCTCACCCTATCCTTTCATTATTATTAAGCAAGCTCTGGTAACACTTTACAACCACACCAAGCTGTAAGGGTAGCCCCAACAGTGGTGCTCAGTATGTGACCCTGCACAAAACATTGGTTTGGCTCAGCAAAATAGTTTTGGCCTAGCATTTTTCAATAGATCTGTATGTGACCCTGCACAAAACATTGGTTTGGCTCAGCAAAATGGTTTTGGCCTAGCAAAATGGTTTTGTGACAAAATGGGTTTTTTTTCCAATTTTGTGAGGTAGGTGGTTTGGCTATCATCCACAAGAGGACTTAGCCAAATTTGGCTATACTTCAGGGAGGAAAGCAGAAAAGCTTGGGAATCCTGTTATAGTTTGGCAAAGTATTGTCAAAATATGATGATTTATTTGTTTTAAATCCTCATAATATGGTGAGTTTGGGCTGAGTATGAGTGGAGCTGGATTTTAGGTACTTTTTACAAAAAATAGACGCCACTGCTCTGATGTAGTAGCCCAAGTGTAAATGATTTACGCTTAGAATGGAAGGGATTATGAATTAAAAACTCAAGCAACTTTTTTTTGAAGCTTCATCATCAGGGAAAGCTTCAGCTTCATCATCATCATCAGGGAAGCTTCAGAGCCGAATCATCGCACTGGCAGTTGACCAGCAGCTTGATTTAGCATTGCCGAAAATGGGTTGATCACACACACTGCCATAAACAGTTTTGTAAGAGATTCCATTGAGTCAGAATTTTGGCTGCAAAATTGAAGTGGGGACCAAAAGAAAGAGGCATGATGACTTGTGGAAGTATTGAAGTGAGGGCCAACAAGGGCCTTATGATTTGTGGACTAGGGGGAGGGGAGGGGAGGGGAGGGGAGGGGGTGCCCAGAATTAGTAGAAAAAAAGGAGTGAAGTTCTCACATACTCCACTCTAGTGTGTGCTAAACACCAGTGTTGTCAGCTTCTTGATTTCCAAAGGAACCTTTGATCCTGATTTTTATTTTTGTTTTTATTTTAATGGAACTTTCAATCTGGTCTTGAGATCAGTTTCTTTAAATTTCTAAAATTTTGGGTTATGGTCATTTTCACAAATAATTTAGAGCCAGATCAAATTAGGACAAGGTCTGGTTCTCTTTTCATTACACACAATGAAATCAAACTAAATAAAATTTGTGTGATATTAGTCTGTTCAACTGGTACACGCAAATTCAAAATAGAGATTACATAATATTAATTACATACAACCGAATATTTTTCTTCTCATTTGAGGCTACTAGAGTAATTCATAATTCTTCAAGCACACTCATGTTGTTGTTTCTTTCAGCATTTCAAGGGTTACAATTTGACCTTCACACGTAAACCATTATGATAGAGTTATGCATAACAAAAATTATATGACACTTACAAATTCAACATGAATGAAAAATAAATCGATAAAAAAAAGTCACTATATATATATACTCATTAATATAACATTGGTCAGATATATATTGGTACCATTATACCAGGACCAGGCTGGTGTGTTAAAAGATCAAAATACCCAAACTAACATTTATAGGATAGTGATCAACACAATTAAGAATAGAAATCCTACCCAAAACCAATTGAGGTGAGATAACAAGAACCCAAGAGGCCCAGCAGGTTTTCAAATGAAGTTAGGTACTTCATTTTATTGGGAAGAAAAAGAAAAGACAACAGATATGAGTTCGTCAAGTGATCCAGCTCCAAAGTCCTCAAAAGAGGAAAAAAACCAGTCGAAAAGCTGCAAAACACTTAGGACCCAACCAGAGTTGACATTAGCCTCCATTATCCAAATAGGTAAAAAGCTGCAAGAGTTGGCTCTGAGTTGACATATTTGTATAGATCTCTCTACAATAATAGCACCTAAGATGGGGCCCTTTCATCACTTATGTATGGATCCTCAATCCTGGAATAGTTACAAAGTGGAATAGTCAAGAAGGTGAAGAACAAGCAACCTACACTGATATCTTCACCTCCTTGACTGAGTAGGGCCTTGGTAGCTGCTACATTTTTGCTCAGGACACGTTGAAATTGGACTTGGATACCCTAATTTAGTCTGAGAACTTATATTTTTAGTAGCCTACTTCTCAAAGCATTTTGGGGTTTTTGCCATACTCTACCAATGAAGATAGCCTACTGGTTAGGGGTTTTCTTTTTTCACTATTGTGGTTTAGCCATACTTGCAACCATTGACAGTTAAAAAGCTACTTATCACTACAGTGTTTTTCTACTGCGACAGAAAATGTGCTTGTATATTTCCATGACATGTAATTATAACATGTGTTAGGGGCACGAACTTGTCCATATGAGAAACTCCAATTTCTGCAGCTGCTCACCACAAAAGTAAGCCCCACTCCCACTAGTTGTTGTTAGAAGAGGAGCTTTCATAGCTTGGCCAGATGCCTTCCCTGTGAGAGGCAATTGACAACAATAAAACATTCTAGAGAAAATTGTGTCAGCAGCAACAGGGTGCAGTTTGATGTTTGGAGTCAACAACTACAGCACCAAGAGAAAACTTAACAACAAAACCCTAAACCCTGCTATTGTAGAATGAACTGTAGAGTGAACCTCTCACACACCGAGCATGAAAAACCCATTTGGTGTCCCTTAAAACTACTCCGGTTCATCATACATCAGCTCTATGGATCTGAGTTGCTTGCTTAAATGCTCATTAGAGCTCCAGAGATGTAAGTTACAAATAAAAGCCAATCTATAGGCTCCATTGACATCATATTCTGACACCTCCAAAGAAGACAAAACAACTCGTTTCTTACATCAACACCATGCACATTTGAACAACCCTTGCAGGTTTCAAGCATTAGCACAACTGTTGCAAGACATGAAGATGTTGAGACTAAGGCAAATGAATGCCAGAAGGGCCTGTGTTTGCAGCCCCATGTTGTGCACGTTGTGATTCATCCCTGTAGCAAACTTTCAGAGCTTTCTTAGCTGCCCTGGCATCCCGCCTCTGCTCCTTCACTGCTGCCTGTGCCCATCAGCAACCACCATTACTTTCAGTACATATTATGTTTATAGGACATGTGGCAGTTTTTTATATCCACAAGCAGTCCAGTTGCCATTACATGTCTGAGACTGCAGAGAAATCTCCACAGTAACACTCTGGAGGTAACTGTTATGTGTAGTTCCAGTCTAACCAAAAACAAATGTAACAAGAATTATTGCAGTATCAGATGACCATCCCTTTCATATGAACAGCAGTGACTAGTTGCCATTTACCCTCCACTGACTTCATGAGCTTCCAACTGCAGCCAATAATCTGCTCAAAGTCTTAGGCAAAATAATTGTTTCAGGCGAATCTCTGTCCTGAGTTTGTCACATCTCTGGGGGAAGACTCTGTGATGATCTCAACTAGCACTAAGATAAAGACATTAAACTGCCAATACACAATACAAATGTAGAGCTAAGTAAGCGATAATAATCAACCTTGCATTCACCTTAAGTCTGAAGAAGAAAGTAAGCTCACCAGAAACTTCTCAATTTTCAGTAGACAAACTTACATTGCACAGAGAGATGTCAGCTACGGCATGAACCTATCAGGATTCAGCTGCCAGTTTAAACCCAGTGGATTCAATTGAGTTCAACCAATAACAATAGATTCAAAATGTCAAAGCAATGCTGATCAGAAAAAAAGTTCAAAAAGTGAGAGTGGACCTTGCGCAGTTTATGCTCCTCTGGGGTTTCTCCAACACGTGAGACAGGTTTCTTGCTCCCAGACTCTTTTTCTCCTTTTCCTGTCTTACCAATTCCCTTGAACTTCTCACCAATTAAGGTAGATCCAGATTTTTCTGGCAGCAAGTCTAATGGCAAATGGTGCCGGCCTCTTAGCCGAATTACCCCTCCATTAGATTCCTTTTCTTCCAGGACCCTGCCCAGAGTCAGCTGCTTCTTGCTGTTTGACTTACTTGGAGCCAGGATCTTACCAGGATGATTGTCCAGGTTTGACAAAGTGGACACAACAGTCTCACAGTCCCAATTGCTGCGCTCATCTTCACTCTCCTCCTCTACGATAACTAGCTCATCTTCTGAAGTATCACTGACTGGAGTCGTTTCTGCAGCCTTAAACTTTCCCTCCAACTCTTGTCCTGTGCTATTATGTACACTGAACTCAAGAGCATTTCTTGTTGTTTCATCATTCTTGCCATCACCATCATCCAAACTTGCATGGGAACTCTCTTGACAAGCTTCAAGCCTGATCCCCAAAGCTGGACCAGAGGACTTTGATGGCCTTGATGAAGTGGTCTCAGCAGGGGTCTTATACTTGTCACCATGGATGTTTGAGTCAGCTAAGAACTCAGAAAGTACATCATCAAACTGGGAGATATCAGCATGCCCTCTGGCTTCTGGATCCTCCTCATCAAAATCCCCTGGAAGCATATCATCATCGTACTCACGCAATGCAAGCTTCCCCCACACACCAATCACACAGTATCCAGCATTTCAGAAAAACTCTGATGAGTACATTGCAAGCTACTAAAACAAACTGAGGAATACCATGCAAATGTAGAAAGAGACTCACAAATCACTTATTTGCAACAAATGTCTGCAGCAGAAGGAAGTCGTTACAAAAGTTCAGGGCAAACCCTACTGAATCAAACTGCTCATCCAGAAGCCGGATGCACCTTTGTCGTGTTGTGTCCTTCCTGGCTATCTGATGGACATCCTCCTCATCGTCCTCCTCACCATCCTCCTCATCTTCTGTCTCCTCTTCCACCAACTCCCGATGAGCATTGCCATTATCTGCCTTGTGAATACCCACATCTTGTCGTTGCAGAATCTCTTGACATGTGGAGTCGTCACCATCAGGATTCTCATTAGCATGTATCACAAAGTCATCTTCGAGCTCATCACATGAATCAAACTGTGATCCATCATCACTGTTGGCCAAGGCTGCCGCTACTTCAGGGTCAAGGCCTTTTTCCTCCACAAATGCAGGGCGTCTGAGGGGGCGTGTGCTGGATCCAACTGCCTCTATCAGTCGCTGCTCGTCTGTTGTCTCGTCCACCAAATTCACTGCAACTCTTGATGAATCATATACCTTGACATCAGTACGAATGCGCTCGAGCTGGAGGCGATTGGTAGGCACAAAAGACGCTCCAACCCCTGCAGCTCCGATTTTGCGCATATGCTGCAAGTAATCATATCCATCATCTGGAAAACCAAGATCGACAAGCTCCTTTCTAACGTGATCAGGTAAAGCAGCACCTCCTCTTCTGTACCTAAACCTGCTGCTGCTGCTATTCGCCTCGCTCTGGGGCCATTTCACAGCTGTCTGGAACTTGTGAGAACCGCTCTCGCCACCGGCTTCCTCTGTATCTTCTTCCTCCGCATCTGCAAACATGGACAAATCTTCTTCTTCTTCTTCACCTTGCTCGCCATGCGCATACCCATGGAGTTGGCTCCGTGGATCCTCCTCAGAAAACCCCGGAACATGAGAGAAGCCTCCGTCAATCCGCGTGAAGATACGTCCCGTCCCCACGCCGTCTTCGTCGTTCCCATCGTCTGCCGCTTCCTTGTATACCAAAGCAAAAGTGGCCGACTTCTTCTTCTCAATGAATTTCTTCTTCTTCCCCATCTCTCTCTCTCTCTCTCTCTCTCTCTCTCTCTCTCTCTCTGACACACACAACAGACACACAACTTCAACAACCCCCTTCCATTCTTCAACTCCTCCAATTATTCTCTTTCTTCCAACAAAAACACCATTATCAAACTCTTAGCTTCCACGCCACAAAAACACATCAAGATTTTGAGAGCGCCAAACCCTAACCCTAACCCTAACCCTAGATGTTCACCGGGCAGAGGAATATCAGAATCCATGAGGGAACGGCATCCCTTGCAGCGTAGACGAGAGGTTGTGCGAGGTTGAGGATGTTGGTGGTTCCGGTTTGTCGTCTACTGTAGCTTTGCAGAACAGGTCTGACTCCCGAAGATTTCATTTTCTCTGTTTCGTTTTTTCGTTTTGTGCTCATCCTGAAGATTTCTTGTCTTTCCTTTGTGTCTGCAGCAATTTGTTTGTGGCAACCCATCCTACCTCCACACACAGGTTCGCGGTGTTCTCTTCTCTTTTCCCTCCCTCTGGTTTTTTTTGCGGTTTTCGGAATCTAATGTTTCCCGGTTCGTGGGATCTGCTTTTGTGCGTTTTGGTGGAGGATTACGGGTCTTGTCAGGCTCTGTGTGTGTGTTTGTGTGTGTGTCTATAGCTACAAGGTATAGGGTTTCTTGTTCTTCGACTTCTCGTGGCTTATGCATCATGTTCCATAGTTTTGCTTTCTGTCTTGAAGAAGAAGAAGTTTACATCTATCAGGGCTAGAAAATTCCGAGGGTTAGAAAATTTGATAAGGGTTTTGGTTTTGATGAGTGGCTTTCCGGTTGTTTGCAAACTCCCGGGAGGGAGATATGGAAGGCATGTAGTCATGGCTGTAGCAGTACCGTCGGTCTCGGATACCGTGAACTAGACGTTGTTCTGGTTTGAAAAGCTTGAAGAAGCCTGGAAAATTACTCACCCAAGTCTTCTTCCGTTGTGTCCAGGTGTGTCTGAAAGAAAGAGGCAGCTTTGGAGCTGGGAAGTCGGTTTTTGTAGGAGGCAAAAATGCAGATCTTTGTGAAGACTTTGACTGGAAAGACTATCACTCTTGAAGTTGAAAGCAGTGACACAATTGACAATGTTAAGACCAAAATCCAGGTGCAAAATCAATGCCAGAATTTGTCAGGTTGAACATTCTCTGTTGCAAAATTTCTTGCTTGGCCAGGAAATAACTGCCTTGTTGATTGTTTGGTTGACTGTTGTCGTCTTTCTACAGCACATCACTTTATATGCGAAATGTTAACCTAGAAGACCAGAGCTCTTGTATATCACCATTGCATACGGATATTTGTCTTCTTCCTGATCACTTTGTTTTTCTCCCTGATCAAAGTGATCTGAACTTGTGCATTCTTCAAGTTGGATTTCTATGGATACTGTGGTTTCATGTGTAGATGTAAACTGTCAGAAGTCATACAATCAGGTTGAGTTTGAGGGTTGTTGTTGTCCTTGTTGGCACCTCTAAATGAGATTGTGAAAGGAAGATCACATGTTTTACCAGAGAGTAGAGTTCCAAGAGACAGGTCTTTGTTTTGTTCTCATACTTTTCTAGGAACTATGGAGCTGACATAGCTGAATTTGTTGGCTGCTGGTCCATGCAATCTCCAGTTTTACGACTGGCCATATCATCAAGCATCATTTGTTTGGCAGTCTTTGTCTATGCAATTTGTCCTGGTCTTTGTGATTCTTTAAGGGCAGTAGTTTCATCATCTTTGTCAATCAGGTCTCAGAACCATGTGTGGTCATGTATGATTGCTCATCTTCCTGATGAGAAGTTTCATAACCATGGTCATTGTTTTTCTTCTCGTACAGGACAAGGAGGGTATTCCACCTGATCAGCAGCGACTAATCTTTGCTGGAAAGCAGCTGGAGGATGGGCGCACACTTGCAGACTACAACATCCAGAAAGAGTCCACACTCCATTTAGTCCTGCGATTGCGTGGTGGGACAATGATCAAGGTCAAGACCCTCACTGGAAAGGAAATTGAGATTGATATTGAGCCCAATGACTCAATTGAACGCATCAAAGAACGTGTGGAAGAAAAGGAGGGCATTCCACCTGTGCAACAGCGGTGAGATTATGTACATTGGTTGAGGTTGCTTTGTCTTTGTTGGAGCAAGAGTTTGACGTCGTTGTGGTCTGTAGACTCCTGTTTAAGAGACACTGACATGGTAGTAGAATACAACCCAGCCACCCACAATGGAATGTGGATTGCATTGCCTGTGATTAGGCCTTCTAATGAACATTGTGAATTGGTGCTGGAGGGGCAGTCTGATATTTGCAGGGAAACAGATGAATGATGAGAAGTCTGCTCGGGATTACAATATAGAAGGAGGTTCAGTTCTTCATTTGGTGCTTGCACTTCGTGGGGGCTTCTAAACAACACATGCTTTTTCTTGAGAAACTTTTCTCTGGAAACTACCATGCTTACTATGCGACAATCTGTTGTTTCTCAATTAGATTTCTGAAAGTACTAAATCTTAGTTTGTATGTAGAGGTTGGGTGACAAATCAGACCATAAGGACTCATTTGATTTTGAGACTTGATCTTGATTTGGAGGAATGTATTTGTGATTGTGCTCGGTTCCATTATTCTTGTCACAGCCTGCTATTGTCTAACAGTGGGAGCTTGGACATTCCTGGTTGTAAGAAGCTTGGGGGGCCAAAGAACATTTGATTGAGAAACACCAGTGAAAACAGGTGCCAAATAGTTGCTGACAGGAATGTCATTCTTTGGTTATTTCTACTTGGTGTGAATGTCAGTACTGCATTATAAAAATGTGGAATGGTAGTGATATGTGTATATTAAGGGTTTAAGCTGTACTAATAAAAAAAGACACTAGCAAATGAAGGCTTGCACACTATGCCAAGGCCTCAAATCCACTTGCAATTGAAATGATTTGAGATTGGTTGGTTTGTTTTTTGCAACTGAGCCTGGTAAGGATGAGATATATAAAAGCATTTATGGTTTCTCTCACCCCTATGATCATCACTTGTCATTTCATTTTTTGAGTTAGAGATAGAGATAGAGGTAGTTTATTCATTCTCTTAGTTTATTCCTTTTTATTACTTTCATGTGAATCCAAGTTTAAGGAGGAGGTGTAAGATCCATGCTCTTTAGGGTTTAGGGTTTAATGTAAGGTTCCCTCACAATAATACACTAGGAAATAATTCCTTTTGAGTATTTTTTGTCATTGCTTTCTTGTTTTTTAGCATTCTTTCTATTGGGGTAGGTTTAGGGTTTAGGATACATGTTGATATGTGATGTGTTTCCTAAACCCTCTCATTGTCTCCTTTGTTGTAGTGTTCAATTGCAATAAATGAAGGTTGGCAAGTTTACATCAGTGAAATTGTTTTGGTGAATTGTTGCAAATTTGTGACCTGAAAAATTTGATTTCAACTTATATAAGTGATTATTTAGTGTAAAAAGGACCCAAATTTGCCAGATGTCGAAAAACATATATATGCAAATTGCTGTTTCTATAATAGGTTCCAGTAGTAGCCAAAAATATAAAGAAATTTTTTTGGCACCCAAATTTGGTTAAATCTTCTTGTGGATGATGGTTGTCACATAACAAAATTGACCCAAAAAAACACTGATTTGTTTTGTAATTGATTTTTTTTTTTTTTTTT
>Ga0209611_10009689_pt1 | contig 14467 bp, 16 predicted proteins | sample S1TSphgellanicum_3_FD_187693 | JGI IMG/M metagenome (GOLD analysis project Ga0209611, IMG submission 187693) | Host-associated microbial communities from peat moss isolated from Minnesota, USA - S1T2_Fc - Sphagnum magellanicum MG (SPAdes) (version 2) | ecosystem: Host-associated > Plants > Peat... | reverse complement strand
AAATGGTTCAATTTTCCAAGGGCCCCAAGTTTGGGGTGGAAATGAATGTTTGATGATAGGCAATTTGACTAAACAATAAAATGGCCATAACAAGTTTGGTGATGGGGTGTGTAGGACATGTTAAATAACACACAATTGGCCATAAACAAGGATTAGGGTTTACAAAAATCCAATGGAAAAATAACAACTACACATTAATTAAAAAAAGGTTTCCAATTTCCCCTCAAGTCCAAGCACATCCCATTCCTACCAAAAATAACATGCCCAAATTCACAAGACTATGGTGCAAGTTTGGATACATAATTATATCTTCCAAATTCACAAGCAAAATTCTTTTAACATATTAGGGCTTCCAAGTTATGAGAGAGATAGTGTCAAATCTTTCATCAACTTTTTGAAAGCATATGGGCTAGACCAACAAAGGTCAAACAACATAGAAAGGTTTGTAAAGAGTTTAGATTAAAAACACAAGTCCTAACATATCAACAAGAGCAAAAAAGGCATCTTAGAATAGTAAAAAAAAAGCCACAAGACATAGATCAGCAAAATCAAACATTAGACTAATCAAAAAGGATCTATAAAAGCTTGAACATCAAACTTCAAATCCTAATGTTATCAAAAAAATTTAAAAATCAAGATTCAGAAGTGGATGTAGAAGGACAACTAGGAAAGGCAATATATAGTTGAATTTTGTAACCAAAAGTTCATGAAGTTTCCATATTACCGTTGGGTGTAAAGTTTCATAATTCAAAGATATAATTAAAATAATCATTAAAGAGGTGGATTTCATCTAGCTCAAAGAAATCATAATTTGTTATACACCTACCACCTACACAAAAACAACAAACCATAACTCAATTTGGGATGACTTTGTGTAGTTTTATCAGGCCTCATAAATTTGTGCGTTTGCACAAATCAAACAAAATAAGTTAATTTGTGCGCACCGCCTCGGTCAAAGTTGTGCGTCCATGGATCTTTATGATTATGACACCCATGGGGCAAGAAAGTGTCATTTATTGTTGTAATGCATGGATGGGCAACAATCGGTGCTTACAAGATCAAAATCTGATTCATTTATTTACACTAGAATATTCCCTACAGCGTTAGATCGGTCATGGATGAGCGATTGTCATCCTTTTCCCATTTCAAAATGGAGAAATTTGACTCAATTAATGTCATGTTCGGGAACACCATCGCTAGCCCGTCATAAAATTGGTGCAACCGATTGAAGGGGATGCCGATCTTGTCCCACACCCCATTGAAAGACATCGTGTGCTTGTACGAGTCAATGATCTGCTTGACATGCTAATTGTTGTTGTACCACCTGATCAAGTTGTGCTATTTGGCCTTGATCTCGTCGATCTCCTCTTCGGACCAAAAGCGATCAAGACATGGCCAATACACATTTAACACGTCTGAGATGAAGTGTCACGATGCCACCTTAACAAGCTCATGCAACATAACAAACGACACATCGAGCTCGTTTGCATTGTTGTTGTCATCCCACTCGGCCTTGACACGGTCGCACTCAATGACAATGAACACAACGAACCGAGCAATCTGTAGCACCACATCCTTCTAGTTGTCCTCATCAAGGCTTGTGTAGCACTCCTAGCTGAATGACCCCTAATCTTTAACATGCTCAATGATGTGCTAGTGATCCACGCACTAATCACCGTCAACGTAAAACTTATTTTCAATGTCCTCCTCGTCGTCATTGATTTCAATGATGCCCTTGATTTTGAACATATCAATCAACAGGTCTTAGAGGAGCTTGATCTTGATCTTTTGTTAAACGATGATGAGCGATCGGTTCTGCAACTGAATGACAGTCTTGTTGATCTTACTAATCATTGATGTGACGATGAATGTGATCGTCCACCACTTGGTCGACAGTGACTCAAAGTGCGCATGGGTGTCCGTGTGCTCAACGATATGGCATTGACGCGAGATGTAGAACTAGAGAATGCCATCGAGGTGCGCCCATCGATTCATATCCTTTGGGCACATATCGCCGTTCATATCCATGATCAATTTCTCTTGGTGACGCACGCACCACTTGTAGACAACCTCAATCCATTACCCATCTTGAGGTAAGGCAACCGCATTTCTTGATGACAATGTCAATATGATGCGGCACACACCGAATGCACAGCATCAGGAACCTAGCGACTTGCTCAAGGTGAGTCACGACACCCGATCATTGTGTTCTTGCCATCGGTCGACACGGACATGAGCTTGGCACACCAAATTGTCATTGCGCTACTTAACACATCCAGGAAACGGGCTATCATGTTGAAAATGTTCTCGACAATGTGTTGCTCAAACATTGGGATTGCGACCAAGTGTAGATTGGATAGGACACCGCTGACACAGATGTGGATGTGTTATGACGAGCTGCTATGATGCGTGTTGCCATCCCCGATGACCAAGAATGCCTAGATTGACCGGTGCAACAACAATCCATGATCTTGTTCAAGTTGGTGGTGACCAGAACACGAATGTACTAGCCGATGTTATGATCATTGATGCCATAATTGTTAGTGTGGGGCAGGTATTTGTTTTCTTACCAAGTATTAATTGGGTATGAAATTCGGTATATGCATATATACCCATTGGGTGTTATTTTTTCAAAAACATGGACCCCCTCCTACCCGACATTTTTTGTTTGTTAACACTCGTCCCTTGTCATAACTAGTGATTTAAAAAATTTAAGTACCCATAACCGGACCCTACCTGGGGAGATTACGAGTATAATGTGTCTTTCAAAAACCCAAATCCATATCCTTTTCATATTTGGAGGAGGCTGCATTTAAGGTTAGGGTTAGGGTAGTTCATTCTTGTTTGTGTGTCGTTTGTGTGATGAATCCTTGTAGTTTGCATCATTTCATGATGTTTCGATTTTTCCACGGTTGCCACTTTTTGTCTTTTGATGTTTGTAACATTCACATCGCACTGCCAACTTACACATTTATGTTCATGAATATGTCTAGGAGCTTCTAGAGGCGAATCATGAACATGAAGCAACACCAACACTTAAGTCTCAACAAGCTCAACCAAGGTAAATTCTTTCTATTTTCCTCTTTGTTATGCTTTTGCTCTCTTGTTGATGGTTTTGCCTTGTGGTGTTTGATGAATTCTCACATTCACACACTTGTTGCTATTGTTGTTGATTTGATTATGTTGTCCAGTTTCATATTATCATCTCTTTCTTTTGTCAATCGTGTCATCAATTGTGCTTTCATTTATTTTATTGTGCCATCACCTGTTGCTTCATTACTTTAAGCTAAAACCATCATGGTTAAAATGTGAAGCTACATGGGTGGCATATTCAACTTTGATTTCTCACATTCACACGCCTATTGCTACTGTTGTCTCATATTGCATTATCATTTCCTTTTTCTAATCGTGTCGTCCAACGTGCTATCATCATCTCCTTTTTTGTGCCATTGCCTTAAGCCTAAGCCTTGAGTTATAATCGTCATGGTTGAGGCATGAAGCTACACATTGGGTGGCATCTTCGACTTTGTTGTCATTGTGGAACTGCAATCCCTTTCCGTATCCTTTAAAGGCTAAACATGTATCCTATCCCATTCTTGTTGTCGTCTTGTTTTTGTTACTATAATGTTAGGGTTTACTACTTTTGTTACTATAATGCTAGGTTTTGCTACTTTGATGGCTTATTTTTCAATGCCTCACGACATCAATTCCACTATTGAAGTTTTTCCAACATCTATAGGATATGATAATAGCTATAGTGTTGGCAATGTGTAACCTTTGCACAAAACTAGGTTTGAGATGGAGATTCCAGCTACTAATGGTGATGTTGATGGTGTTGATTTACAACATGTTGAAGCACATTTGGAAAACTTGTGAAAATAGAGATCGGCTTGGAAGTTACACTATCACAATTCAATCACATGGGCATTCTTCAAAGCAATGATAATCAACCTATCAACCTTTTTGAAAACCAAATTACGAGATGCATTATTTGCCATAGTGAAATAATTTTTCTTGAAATCTTGTCCATGTGCACAAGATGTATGAAGGGCCTCATTGCACTAGAAGAAAAATTGTCTTTTACAACTTGTTTTTTACAACTACAAGTGTTTTATGCAACTAAAAAGTCCAACTTGCAGACATGTGCAAGTACCTTAACTTCTATTGTATCATGCAATAATTTGGTTTATTAGAGCCATTTGATGGTAGTTGTTTCAGGCATGCACTATCGAAGGTTTGTTAGTATGTTACTATAGATGAAAAAATGTCTATTGGTCTACCTTCAGCATCCATAAAGGCAACACAATCTTCCTTGCAAAAATGCATTACCTAGCCCAAAAAGTCAAGCAAGGACGCATAAGCATGGGACAAAGTTTGCATTCAGTCAAGGTTGCAGCCCATATAGCTGAACACATCTATGAAAACAAGGTACTTGTTTTTGTATTTATGCTTCTTGATTGTTTTATGCTTATGCCTATCAAGTGCATGATTGTGCCTTTTTGTTTTTGTTATTGATGACAAATTTGCAATCCATATTTTATTCTTCCAAGATGCCCTAACTTTTCGAAACACCATTACACTATGCTATAACACACAATTTGTGGCATTACAATCTCATGTATCATCTCTAAGAACATGGGCCATATGTGAAGTTGTTGTGAAAATCATTCCCCAATTGTCAATGGTTATGTTTTGAACTAAAGTTGAGGACACTGGTTGCTCTCAGATGCCTTGTAGTTTGTTATATCTAGGTGTCAAGATATTCGAGAAAAATTAACATTCCAACCTATTCTTCATAGCCTGGTGGAAGAGGATTTTTTTGATCATGAGTTAAAGTAGTTCAAGGTCCACATGAAACGACAAATTCTAGAGGTTTTCCTGCCTTTTATCTCCTTTCTACATGCATATGATAGGAAAAGGGGCCATAACATGTTGGCTCTAATGCTTGATCCAAGGCTTAAGAACATGAGGTTGATTATTGTTTTTTTAGGTCATGAAAATGTTGTTATTGTTGTTAAATATGATCAATAACTCTTGTTGTATTTATTGACATAAACAACCAAGTTCTTGATGCTTGTTAGTGTTGAAGTTGAAGACTTGGAATATTTGTCCATAAAAATTGGCCATTTGATCCACGGATTGGTTATTTGAAACACATCGATGTTACATGTACATGTGAAGCAAAATCTAATTTGATGGCAAAGTTGGAAGCTGAATTTGAAGACTAAATCAATGATGAAGATCCCTTGGATTTGCCTTGTGCTTTTTAATTCCAATTGTTTCCTATGTGGAAGTGGCTTGTCCATGTTTTGTGTTAGGTTGAAAATGATGAATGGAAGCATTTGTCAGGTGTTAAGTTTTGGTAGCTCTTCTATGATTCCATTCCATTATGCAAGTGCTTTGTAATTGTATTTGCCTTTTCAGTGATAATCAAACCCTAAGGCTTAAGTGGCTTCTGTCATTATTTCTTTTATTTTCGTGTCTTCAGACCTAACGCTTAAGTGTCTTTGTGTTTTCAATCCAAAGTTCGAAGTCCCTTTTGTCATCACTCCTATGCATATTTGTGTCTTTTGTCCTTAGTTCAAAGCGTTTTTGTGTGGATTGTCCTGAGTCCTAAATGTCTTTTGTTAATAGTCTCTTTTGTTTTTATGTTTTCTAGGATTTTATGTTTTTTATCCTAAGTCCATCAAACATTCTGCCAATAGTTTCATTTGTCTTTGTGTCTTCTAGGGGTTTTCTATCCTAAATCCATTGGGCTTTATGCCAACACTCTCTTTTGTTTTTGTGTCTTCTTATGGTCTTCTGTCCTAAGTCCATTGGGCCTTCTACCAATAGTTTCTTTTGTTTTTGTGTCTTATAAAGGTCTTGTCTTATGTCCAAAATCCATCTTGTCTTCTATTTTTATGTTTTCAATGTCTGAGTTATGTTTTCAATGTCACTATGTTTTTTAGTGTGTTTGTGTTTTCAGTTAGTCTTAATGTAATTGTGTGAGTCTAATGTGTGTTTGTTTTTTACTTATCCAAGTTGAATTATGTGTGTGTGAAGTCAAGGGCTATATGGAAGATGGAATGGAAAGGTTTAGAAGGCTTGCCTATGATTTAGAAACATCAAACATGATAGAAATTCAACCTTCACATTCTGATTCACATTTTTTGGAGTTTTTAAAAGGTTAATCAATTGTTGAATTTCAGTTTTTTTAACTTCAATGGTAACCATGACAATCATGTTTGAGATCTTTTTTTGCACTATACCTATAAAACTTGTAATTGTGTTGCCTTTTGCAACTTGAAAATCAAATTGTTGCCATCTATTCTTTGAATTTTTGTGGGGTTAATCAATAGTTGGATTTTAGTTTTTTGACTTCAATGACAACCATGAAAATCCTTTTTCTAGATTTTGTTTTGCATTCTACCTTCAAAACTTGTAGTTGTGTTACATATTGCAACTTCAAAACAGAACTTTTGCCTTACTGTGAATTTAAAAAAAATAAAGATTAAAGACCCAACTTGTTTTTTAAAAGGTTTTTCTAGAAACCCTGATAAAAAAACCAGAGTGTACTCATTTGGGTTTCTATCAAAGAACCGGGCTTTATACTCGATTAATCACTGCCTTTAACCCCCACCCCCACTTCATAATTGCCCCTCATTGGGTTTCTAAAACTTAGACCCAAGCGATTCTTTATATATTTTTAAAATTGAACCCTGATGATTCTTTGAAATTTTTATTTTGAAATGCCTAAACTCGACCATTACCAAAAAAAACAAATACCCACCCCACACTGGTAATTACCCATTACAATCTAAAAAATGACATAGTGAAACATCTATGGGCTTGAAAGGGCAATAGTACATACTAAAATCAAATTTCAATTCATTAGATATCAAACATTTCTAAAAACCCACATGGCTATGGTGAAATTTGTGGATTGTTGCATCCTTCAAGTTCATGAATATGCAAATTTGTTGGTGAATTATCAAATGCTATTAAATGAACACAAATTAGAATGGTTCATTTTTGATGTCACAATGAGAGTTTTTGTGATGTGAATATAAATAAAATGATTAATATAAATTTTACATGTTTCAATTTTTCAATAGGGACTTAATTTGATATTATTAACTTGAGTATGCATATGATGCACATATTTGCTATGCATAACATAGAAAATTAAAAGATATATATAGTCTTGTAAATTGAAACACATGGATTGGTCACTTTCACATCAATTTCATATATGGATTTCAAAATGGTCCAATGATTGATATTATGATTGTTAGGAATTTCATTTTAGTTAGAAGGTATATATCAATAAAATCAAAATTTAAGAAATTTGCAGCATGTCAATTGGAAATTAGTTTTAATGGAGTTTTTGGTTTTTTTGTAAAAACAAGAGTCTTTTCAAAAGTCCATATCACTATGAAAAACTATTCATTTTTATGTTGGGTTGTGCACACTTGTATAAAACAATTATATCTAAGGTGACATAAACATAAATGAAAAACAATTGTTTGGAATTGATAGATTATTGCTATTCAATTATTTAATCCTTCTAGGGTTCAAAAAATAGAATGGAAATGGATTTTGGGTGATGTATTCAAGTCCAAATTTGTGAACCATTATAGCTTGCATTCACCTTGAATCTTATTGAAAATCATTACCATGTGGGGTTGTTAGTCCTAGAATTTCCTTGAAAAGGTTTTTGCATGTCATATTTACTTAAATTATGGTGGTAGTTTGAAGTCTTATTTAAAGCTTCCTAAATTCTTTTCGTCTTCAAAATTTGTTGGCCTCCTTTAAGACAAGTTCAAACTAGGTCATTGTGCTATGGTCCTACATGATTGTTGTTTTTTTAAGTGTTGCATTACAACAAATTGGCTAATTTGGCAACTATCCATATTACAATTGGCTATCACATGCCTAAGCCATGTTTATAGTGGCTTTTGCACGAATTCACATTATCATACCTTAAGCTTCACAATTGTTTTTTCTCTTCATAATTTGTAGCTTGTGGCCCCTTGTGGCCATTTGGAACTTGAACTACCATTAATGGTTTGTGATTCTAAGTTCTCTAATTCACTCTAAATATCAAAATCATCACATTTTTTGACAAGGGCAAGTTGTTTGAAATGAGTAATCTTCTTCACATTCTTTCATAAATTTTCCCATCTAGGAACATCTTATAGTAATGAGCTAATAATGTATGAAGACAAAACTTTGATTATTGGGGTCCTTTGATTTGAGTAATTCTAATGAAGCAATGGTGGTGCTTTGTGAATATGGGTTTTCAATAGAGTTTGTTTTACATAAGGAGGAGACCGTCTGTCTTCTTTGCTCATTCTTTAGATTCTCGCGTTTTCACCCCCATTCTTCTCGCTCGGAAAGATATTACCTAATTCTCGCAAATGGGTGCGCAGATCGACGTCAGAAATTAATATCTTCCAACCAGATTCGGTTTTAGGGTTAGAAGCTCTGAAGGCGTGAACAACCCTTTTGCGAAGGAAAACGAGTAGAATTGTGCGTGAGAGAGCTGTGCGATTTTTACCATCATCGTTGCAAGAATCAAATATAGTTGCGTATTGGGTGTGAAGAAGGTACGCCATTCTGTTCTGTGCAATTATTTCCGGGGAGCGGATCTTTTAGGTTTTAGGATGGTTTCAACCTGTTGTAAGGAATTGGGTTCCGGGATGCTCAAGTTAGCTGCTGGAAGAAGAGCTTGTGATGTGGTTGTCGACAATTGATGATGATGATAATGATGATGCAGCAGAACAATCGAACAACAACAAGCTTGTTGTCTCCATGGAGCATTCTTCTTCAGAAGATCCAGCATTGCAGCTTCCGATCGACATCAGCTACTCCAAGCTTGCTGGTTCTGTTCTCTAATTCCAATTACAGATTCCGCCCCCCTCCTGAGTTTTCTTTTCTTTTTGTGTCTTGCACTGTTCTTTGAGGATATGGAAATGAACCACCAAATAGAAAAAATTCCAAAGAGTTGGTTGGAAGAAGTTCTCATGTGAGCAAGAAGAATGGGATGGGGGGAAATGTGGTCTCTGATTCTCAGATTGGTTAGTGGATCGGCGCAAGATTCCTTCAGACTGGAGAAAGAAGCTTGCATCTCTACAAACACGAGTAGCATCAGCATTGTCCTCATTGCTGCCTCGCAACTCAGATCCATGGTTGCAGAGCCTTACAGCAGAAAGTAAGTTTTGTGGAATGAATGAATGGGGTTTGTTTGTGTTCTTCTTATCTGTTTCTTTCTTTCATGTCTACCTTGTGTAATCTGGAATCTTCATTGCAATTGCAACACAAGTGTCAACTGCTTGGTTGTTGTTGATAGTTGATACTCCACAATTTTGGAGTCATCTGAAAGAAGGTGAATGTGGATTTTGATTTGATCATTGTTGGGGGTGGGGGAGCAGACACTGGCTACTTAGAAGCTCGGAGAATCAGAGATTTGCTATTGCAAGCCAACCCAGAAGCTCGCAATCTCTTTGGTCGACTTTCTGGATCAGCTGTAAGCTTCATTGTTTGTGGGCTGAGTAAACTTGTGTGATAAACATGTTACAAGTTATTTTTGTGGGTGATATATCCACTTCTGATTGAGGAGGAGGGGTGCTCATGTTTGTTGGGAGACAGGGTGAATGGGATGCCATTGTGAAAGTCTATGAGAAGGAGTTGCTGTTTCTCGGAGAAGCAGCACAGCTCATGGTGCAGTATACCAACTACGAAATGTAACCACCCTGTGTTATTTCCAAGCATTCCAGATCTTTATTGTTCAAGCCATCCCTGGATTGAAGATTGCAAAAGAAAAAAATAGAGTTAGTTACAACATTGTATTCATTCAATGCAACTTTGTTTGCTACTAGCTTGTTAATGGTTCTGAGAGGAAGTCATGTGCCTGAGGGATTTTTTCATGTGGAACTGTTTTTTGTGGAAGTCCTTATCAAAAGAAGCAAATAGTGAAGGTTCAACAGCAGCTGACAGACATGGAAAGGAAAGAAGCTGAGTTCAGGCGCAATGCAGCTGCATCAGCTGTTAAGTATCAACAGGCTTGTCAGGAGCTTGGTATTCAGGTGGGTCTATATTTTTTATTGTTCAAGAGCTCATCCTGAGAGCAGCAGCTCCTTCCCATGAATGTAAATGTGTGTCTTGGGACAGGTTTCATGCTTATTATAAAGCTTCCTGACACTAATTGGCAACTGATGATGACTGATGGCAGGGCAATGATGTTAGAGCAGAGCTGATGGCTCTTCGCAAGTCCCTCCCTGCAATTTTCACTGAGGTTGTGAACGCCATCTGTAGTGATACTGTGGGTGACTCTTTGGAGCTATACCAAGCTTTTGTCTCTTACGCACATCAGGGACCTGAGTCTGGTCTTGTGTTACCCACACTTCGACAAGTTCGTGATCATCCACCAGCAGCTGCTGCTAGTGTCCCTGATAGAACTGAAGACAACAAGGCTTCTTCTACAGGTTTACTAGTAATGTCAGAGTCCTCTCCAAGTCCTGAAGAACAAGAAGCTCTTGAGCTTAAGGGAGACATTGACTGGAATATTGAGGATGTTGACAGTGGGAAGGTTGACAAAGGTGATGCCTCAATCAACTGGGATATTGGTCATGATGCTGGTGTCAAGATAGCTTGTGAAGCTGAGGAGGGTGGTGGTGGTATTGATTGGGGCATTGAGCAGCATTTGATTACAGACGAGGCTGCAGGAACAGAGGCAGACAATGTAGGATCAGATATCAATTGGGACATTGGCATTGATACACTCCCTTCTGGAGTAACCTTGGCTGCTGAATCTGCACAATTACTGGAAGGCTCTACAGATGGGGTCATTGTTAAAGGAGGGGATGATGATGAAGATGGGGGTGGAATAAACTGGGACATTGATGTTGATGATGTTGGTGTAGATACATTGCAGTCAGGATCTGAAGAAACTGGTAAGGTCTTGCCTGTCATCCAGGACTCTAGAATCGAACAGGAGATGGGAAGAATAGGATGCTTTGTACAGACAGAGTACCGAAACAGGCTTTTGGATGATCTATGTGAGGTATGTAGATCACACCCTGTGTCTCACTCACATCGTATCTGGTTGCTGTTGTGCACATCCAGTGTGCAGCCTTTATATTGTCAGAAAGTCCCTATTTCCATTACTGGGGATCAGTTTGCCTTTTGCACATTTGAATGGTGTTGATTCTGCTATTGATGATTTGTTGTGGATCTTTCTGGGGTGTGACCTTTTGTATGAGCCAGCTGAGAGCTTTTGTCAAGCAAAGGCTGGAGGAGATGGGCAGGCATGATACAGCGGCATTGCAAAACCAGGTGCAGGCTGTGATGTCACCTGCATGTACACAGCATGGCTCAGACACACTGCTTCTTATGACCCTGCATATTGCCACTGCTCTGGAGCTTCTAACTGCACGGAAAACGAGGGACCTCAGCTTGCTAGTTACATCATCTCGGTATGTATGTATGGGTTCACATCATTTCTGTTTGTATCTCTTTCCTTTATCATGTGCTTAATTTGCATCAGAGTGGTGAGGATTCTCAAGAATTTTTTGGATTCTTGCAGGTTTTTGGACCGGTTAGAAGCATCATTGCTACTAAAGAAGCAGAATGAGCTAAAGCTTGTTGAGAGCTCAAGAGATTTGAGTCAGAAAAGAGTCACACTTCGGAACTCGCTAACCCTTTTATGGCCAAAGCAGGTATATCCCCTTCACATCCACTTTGATAAATTCCTCAAATAGACCACCCAATTCTTCAACATTGGGTGTCACTGTCTTTTTATTTCTTCTCCTACATGTGTCTTGTTGCATAATGAAAGTTCTTGCAGATGCAAAGCATGGGTCTTTGTAAGCTGAGAGGTTTGTTTTAATTGATTGTGGAGCAGGAGGCAGCAGTGACAAGATTACGAGAAGTTAAACAAAACACAGAGAAAACCATTTCCTCTCTCTATGATGGGCGACCTGTAAACATCATTGGTGACATAAACACAATGCTGGGACCACTGTAGGATCTGTGATCTATGTTTGTCATGCCTGGATGAATTTCCCGATCCTTCACAACATCATCTGCCAAAGCTAAATTTGGACATTGCAGCTGGGTTCCACAGTATCTGCTTCTGTCAAGTGTTTTTTGGCAGCAGCTTTGATTCTCACTGATATTTGTCACTTAGCAGGTTTCATGTTCATTATTAGTGGTCTGTTTTTTGTCCTTGAAAAAAACACAAGGTTTTGATATTTGTGTTGGATTTGTAAACTGAAACATTTGGAGCCCAAAGCCCTTTGTTTTGAATACTGGATGCAATCTGAACAACTGATAAAGAGAAGAGTTTTCAAGCCCTGCTTTTTTGGCTTTCGGTGTAAATGTTCAGAGTTTTGGGTTTTCCTGACAGCGCATCCTAGCTCTCATATGTGCAGTGATGGCTTTGATGATATCATCTGCCTTATGCTGCTGCAGCTCTGCTGCGAAGTACTCTCCTATCTCGCCCCTTTACACCTCCACCCAATTCAGGCTCCAGCTCTTCCAGTCTCCTTGCTTGTAGACAAATCTGTTTGTTCCTGATATTCCTGATTTCTACAACTTTATGTATCTAGACGAAGGCTCTATTAGTAGTGGGCATATTTTGTAAATCATTTTGTGAGCATAATTGTACTTCTAATGACTTCTCTTGCAGAATTTCTTGGATTTAGCACCTGGTATACCAAAATTTCAAAGGCCTGCTTAAGCATGTGTAGCATGTAACAGGGTTGGATTTCAAATTTTGCTTGTTGACTGTTGCTATTAGGCTTTGAAAATTGCTCATTGATGATGGCTAGTGCAAGCAATTGGTGTGCATGTTGGTGGCTGCTTTGAATGATCGAATTTTTGGAGGCGCTAAGTGAATGCACTGGAAGTGTTGCTATTTGGGGAGTAGTGAAATGTGTGCTGGGCAAGGAAGGTTCTAGAAGGCTTTCGGTGAGGAGGGAGAAGGAGAGGGTTTGGAACTGTCCTTTTGGGGCTGCGAAGAACCAAATGGTTGGAGACGTGTTAGAGAAACATTTTTAGCAGGGGGAGGGTGGTGTTAGATAAAAAAATTTGGACTTCTCAAGGGCTACTAAATCATGTTTGTGGAAAACACTAAGATTTTAAGGCATTATCTCCAAGGTAGATTAACAAACACATTTTTTTGGTTGAGAGTAGTTGGAGATTGCAGTAGGGATTTTGACATTCTGGATTTGCATGGTTAATCTGATATTGAGAAATTTGGAGAAGCTTGGAGATTTTGAGTTGTGAAACTCTCTGCAGCACCAATTTCTTCCATTGCTTGGGTGTTGTGGAACAAGTAGTTGCACTTGGGATTTCTGGGCTTTGTCTAGTGGGTCTACTGCGGCATGATGTATTTTGTGTGACCAAGAATTTTGGTTTGGTGGGTAAATCTGAGTGGCCTAAAAGATTGTGTAAAATTTGTTAAGAAAGGACAGAAAGCCCATTACCTCCTATTCAGGTCACACATGAATGAGATTCATTTTCCTCATCTGGATTCCAAAGAGCTCTTCATAACTCAAATGGCAAGCTTCATTTGGTCTGATGAAGAAGAAGGTTACTCTTGAAAGTTTCTTCTACATCAGCAGATTGCAAGTTTGCTCATCAAAGAAAGAAAGATTTCTGTTTGGTGTTTCAGTGTTTGGAATTTTCAATCTGATTATTTCAAAGGCATTTAAATCCCAAGCAAGGAGGCTTTTCTAAGCCCTCTTTGTTTTGTAAAAGACCTTGCTCTTAAAGTTCTCCAGTTGTTTCTCTCTCCTTTTTTCCACCTTCCTTTTTTTGGGTTTCTTTCATTTCCTTTCTTGTCTCATTTTCATTTCTCTTTCTTTCTTTTTGTGTTTTTGGGTTGCTTGATTCCTTGTACATTTTGTTGTGGGCAAAAAACCTCATAAGTTCCCTCCAGTTTCGGCATAATAGGGCATCAAATGCGTAACTGGGAATGAAAATTTTACAGAACAAAATAACTAGGCTACCAAACTAAACTTTTTCCACCAATTTTGGTGGTAAACTGAGTTTCATCCATCCTCTCTTTTCTTTTTCCTGGGTGCCTCTACTCTACTACTGCTGTAGATATATTTTCACTCCTGTTGTTACCTGTACTACTACTATAATTAATCTCGAACCTTGTGCATTAAATGCTGAGTTTCTGCAGAGATTTAATAAAAAAATGATTGGAACTGAGGGTTTAACCAGAGGTTAATTGGCAGGTAATTGTTGGTCCTGGAACTAGTGTTGTGTGAGTGTACCCAGTTTGGTGGGTTAGAACTTAGAACCACCAGTTCCAGTTATAAAACCCAAACCAAATCTAGGTCTGATTTTCGGGACTAGAATGAGATTCCATTGAGAACCCGGGTTCTCAATTCTATTTATTGTGTGGAACCAAGACCGAGACTTTTGGAAGCAAAATGCTTGTGCCAAAAAAAAAAACACTAGAACCAGAGGA